>OBJZ01000020.1_pt1 | contig 286122 bp, 238 predicted proteins | sample 1481641 | NCBI WGS metagenome assembly OBJZ01 (sample SAMN02364493, study PRJEB22542) | human gut metagenome | isolation source: fecal sample | host: premature infant | place: USA: Chicago, IL | collected 2012-01 | reverse complement strand
ATGATGCTCCTGCCTCAATTCAATAACCGTGTTGCACTCAGCTCCTGCAACCGCCATGCTTTGAGAATTTCATACATCCCCCTTTTTATTTAACTTATTAAAAAATCAATAGCCTCGACCATACCTAAAGTTCGGTTTGATGTTTTTCAGAGCCTGTCACTTCAGATAGCAGCACTTTGCCCCACCCAGCCCCGCGCGATCCAACGGATAGGACCGTGCAAGCGCTCCCGCTGCCGGACGACAGCACCGGAGCAACCGGAGACACCACCATGTCCTCTATCCAGCACCAACTGATCGAACAGTGCGCCACCCGCCTGCGCAGCATCGTCGAAGCCCTGGACAACATCCACGACAGCACCCCGCACCGCTGGTCGACGGACCTCGACGACCTTCACTCTTCCGCCGAGAGCCTGCTGACTCTGATCAATGACCACCTCGGCGGCCGCACACTGCTCGCCGGCTTGCGGGCCGGCGTTCGGAAATATCTGCAGCTGCTGCTCGGTAATCAGCATCGGTACTCTCCAGTAACGTTAATGCTCTGCTATCGGTAGGCGTGAAGGGGTTCCAGTTTGCTATCGTTCGCTTGCCAGGTAGGAGGCGAACCACGATGAATAAACGGATGTTGCCCGGGCTGCGCGCCCATGTTGATCAGCTCTTGCGCGATGGCTGGTGGATCTCCGCACGCGATCCGCTCACCTTGAAACGCGGGTCCGACCGCCTGCTGTGCCTGGACGGCATGCTGGTCGGCTCGGCTCAGTCAAACCTCGATATCGAACTGGGGGAGCTGCGGCGCCGGCCCGGTCACCAAGCCATCGCTGATGAACGCCATCTGCCCAGCCGGCACCGCCGTGCCCCGAGCCGCGATCACGACGTTGTTTCGCAGACGGACGCGGCAGGTGCCGGCGCCCTCGTCGACGTCGATCACCTCCCCCACCGTGCGCGCGCCGCCCGGTAAGAGCCCGATGAACCGACGCCAGGGGTTGACCGTCGCCATCAGGAACCTCCCGGATAGTGGCGCTCGATGCGCAGGGTCTGCCACACGCGGCTAGCCCCTACCCCCTCGGTCGAGATATCGGTGGCCAGGCAGAGACCGCGCCACGTCGCCTGTTCGTCCCTCACCTCGACCAGCATTCCCGGCTGCACCAGGCCCGGTACCCCGTCTTCCTTCTGGAAAAGCGGGATGCGCCGCGTCTCGATCGCCTGGTTACCGCCCTTCGACAACTCGCAGATCCCGCGCGAGCGCGCCACCTCGGTGCCGGTCATCCAGTCCTCCATGACGTCGGGCGCCGACTCCTCGCCGGCGGTAGTGGTTCATGGTGGTCGGCGAGGCCTGGCGCAAGGTGGGAGCTATCCGGCCCTTACGCTCTCCGGCCTGGTCGCTATGCTGCCCGAGGTGATCACGCGGCTGACGGTCGATTCGTCGGCGTCGAGCGTGGCTGGCGGCCTAGAAATCCTGGGCCAGGTTATGGAGTGGCAACTGCGCAACCGCAGGCTGTCGGTCAAGCGTAAGGCCTCAGCCAAGTCGATGATCCGGCCCAGTCGAGGCATTGCCTGTCACACTGTGACAGGTCCGTGACGGATCACCATCACGCCCGCATCGGGAGCAGCCAACTCGCCAGAGGCCGGGCAATTCTGCGGGCTCAGCATAGCCTCAAAACTGAGGGCATGATTATTACGAAAGTTTCGTAATACCCAAATCTGGAGGATTTGAGCGCGCGGGGACAAGCGTACGTGCGGCGTCCGACTGGTGCGTAGGTCCAAACCGGCGATTTGCCGGTTTTACTGGGGTAGCGTTCTTCGACCCCAAGGGCATAGCGAGACGCGACCCCCTTTTGCTGTTGCTGGACAATCCGGCATCAAACCGCCGTGGACTCGGTTCGAGACTTCAGCAAGCGGTGCAGTATCGTCCACCATCGTTGGTTCAGCCCCTGCGAGGTAAAACCGGCTGGGAGCAGGTTTGAATGGGTGATGACGGAGAGGGGTGGCTGCGAGCATGCTTGCCCAACAGCCTCCAGGGCATATGGGGAATCTACTGATGGACCGGAGTTACACCACTTACTACCTGGAAATGACCTCGGCTGCCGCGCTGAGAGCAAAGCCACAGCCGCACGATCTTCAGATCATCGAATGTGAAGTGCCTCAGGCAGCATTCAATCGGTTTCTCTACGAACTGGTTGGAACGCCCTGGGAATGGGGAGATCTGGATGCCTGGAGCGATACCGATTGGCAGGCACTTGTCGAACAGGACTGCCATCGGACCTGGGTCGCCTATCACCGCGGCGCAATCGCTGGCTACTACGAACTGTATCGGCCTGACGGCTGCAACACCGAAATCCGTTACTTCGGGCTGGCATCTCAGTTTCTAGGGCACGGCTTCGGCGGTGCGCTGTTGAGCCATGCCATCGAATCAGCATGGCAATGGCCTGGTACAACGCGGGTATGGGTGCATACCTGTACATTCGACCATCCGGCTGCACTTGGAAACTATCAGGCGCGCGGCTTTCGCATTTTCAAGCAGGAGGTAACGGAGCCAAACCAATGACCCATCTCGCCGCTCTCTGCCGGTTATGGCTGCGCAGTGTGATGGTCCGCCAATGGCGAGTGCATCCAGAATTGGGGGGGGGCTATTGGGAACATCCCCGGAAAGCCGGGTATGTAACTGCGGAGCGACCCGCTCGCGCTCTTCAAAGGGCCCTAGCCGTCCAGTTCGTACGGGTAACTTGAGGTCTACATGAGAGGTTTTTCGGCAACCGCCAGTTCCGGTTTCTCCTGAAAGCATGGCTGCTAGCGAGAACCGGAAGCGCCTCCCCTTGGTTGTTGTATTGAATCGACGAAAGCCAGCAACGGCGTGGGTTACAGCGCTACGACTAAACAACAACCAACCGCCGAAAAAATTTCATATGTAGGCCGAGACCGAGGTTCGAATTACCCTCTCCAAGGGCCACGCTTCAGGGGCCCCCGGTGCTTTACGAGTAGCACGTCACTGCCCCGCTTTTCGCGACACCCCACCTGCAAGTGGCCACCGCCGGCCCGGGTTGAACTAACCCCGCTCCGCCCGGCCAAGCCACCCGCCAACGGTTCAGCGCAACGCTTTCGCCAGGGCCCCTGGTTCTGGGAGCAACGGATCTTTCATATTCGGACTGATGAGACTTCCCTTGAATTGGCGGCTCACTGCCACCAATCTGCTCCGATGCATGCCGACCACGGAGCGCAACATGGCAGGAAACCAAAAATCCCAACATGACCCAGCTTCTCATGCCGGCTCTTGGTCGCTAGGCAAGACCATTGCGGCTTTAGTAGCGGCAGTACCTTTACTTGGTTTGACCGGTGCGGGTGTATGGAAATTGGTCGAGTTCGGAAAGACCCAGGCGACGGTGGAACTGCAGGCAAAGCAAATCGACGAGTTGCGAGCGGACAAGCTCACGCTGCAGACAAGAGTCGACTCGCTTGAATCGAGGTCACGCTCACTCGAGATAAAGCTCGCTTTGGCTGAGGACAGTCTGGCTTATACCAAGAAACAGCTTACTGAAACTACGGCACTCCTTTCTCAGTCCAGGACTGTGGCAGCTGAGTTGGGTGAGTCGATCAAGAGCAATAGCCCCTGCGTATCAATTCAAAAGGCCATCAGTGAGCTGGAGCAAAGGCTCGATAGGGATCAAGCATGGCTAAGCTCGCTTTCCGGACCGCGGCGTGAGGAGGCAATGGCCCAGTTAGAGCAGCACCAGCAGTCCCTTAGGACTTGCCTCACGGCGAATTTGAAAGGGCTGACATCAAGGCTACCTAAACCCTGAACCCTCTCGAAGCTCCTAACGCTTGCCGGGCACGGCAATCCTGTGCGACTCGCTCCAGGCAACCCAGCCTGGACCAGGCTGCACCGACTCAACTGCTTCTAGATCAAGCTTTTGTTGATTGCGACTGCAATAGCCCTTGCTTCGTGATCCTTAGATATCCTGGCTATTTAGGGGTGTCCCTTCACTAGCATCTCTGGTCGCTTTCTTCTCAGCGAGCAGCTTAACAATCGCATCTCGCTGAGTCAGGCTGTGACGCTCCAGCGCCGCTCTCGGGAGGATTAGGCGTACCGGCATAGGTAGGAACTCAAAGGCTTTATTCACGGCAGCCAGAAAGACGTCATCATCCTGAAGTCGGTCATGAGCCACCGTGATCAAGCCATCCACAATTGTCCTCTGGATGGCCGGCCAATGGCTCTCGAGATATCCCGTCGCAGAACTAGCCCCGTCGCTGACGCTTTCGACCACTGTGTCCTTAAGGGAAGCGGCTTTGTCAGCAGCAGATGACAGAGTATCTCCAACCGCGCCCGAGATGGCTTTCGCCTTATTTGAAATGAAGTCAAACACCGCCTCTCTCCCTGCAGGCCACTCGCCATCATATGATCATATCTGCGGGACTTTCAAATGTCTTTAGGAGGGCTGTACCGTGAAGCAAAAAGAGAAGGCGCCATACGACGCCTTCTCTAAATGGCCTCTATCAGGCAACTCCTTTCACCAGATCATCCAGGGAGATCTGGTCGGAAGCATCCACGACCTCCGTACGGGTGAGGGTTTCTCGGTCCTGCGTGCCGAACAGCGGAATGTGCAGCTTCGTCAGGTGCGCGCCCCAGCCTCCATTGATCCGATCCGCTGCAACCAGGTGAGCACCGATGCCGGCCAAGGTCTTGGCTGCAGCATTCCACTCCTCTGCGTACTTGCTCCACAGGGCCTCCGACAGCGCAGCCTTGGCCACTTGCTCGCGCTGCCTGGAGTCGCCGGCCTGCTGCTTCATGTTGACCACCTCGGCTTCCATGGTCTCGATGGTGCGGCGCTTCACTCGGATGGTGGCCTCGGTCGCCAGCGCCAGCTCCACAGCCTTCTCAAGTTGCGTGCGTGCGGCTTTCTCGGCCTTGGCGTCTTCCGCCTGGGCCAGTGCCTGGCCGGCTGCCTGTTCAGCCGATACCGCCGCGGACTGCGCTGTGGCAATTTCCTCTTCGATGCCCTGGCTTCGCGTTGCTGCCTGTTCGATTCGTGCTTGCAGCGACGCCTGCAGGCGCTGTTCGGTATTGATCAGCTCCATGGCCTGGACAATAGCGGCAGCCGCCGACTCGGATTTCTCGACAAGCTCCAAGCTGCGCTCGATCTCCTGCACGTGGCCGCGTAGGGCATTGATGCGCGCTCTGGTGCTGGACAGATCCTCCATCACCTCATGGCTGCCGTTGCCGATGTGATGCGAGGTGGTATGCACGACCTTCTTTCGCAGTTCCGCCAGCTTGTTTTCTAGGCCGGGGACTCGTGCCACCATTTGCTCGATCTCTCCTAGGTAGTCATCCCGCTGTTGGAGCAGTTGTTCAGTGCGGTTGGACCGCGGGTGTTTCTGGGTTGCAGCTTTCATGTGACCTCCATAGGTCGAAGTAAGCGCCAGCCCTGCGGCCAGCGCAGGGTCGGTGTTACTCAGTGATCCCAGCACCGGGCCAGCGCCAGCGCGCTTCGATCAGGGCCTCTTCGAATGTCAGGGGCGGCGTGATCATCGTGCAGAGCGGCTTGCCGCCCAGCGTGATCGCCCAGTGCATGCGGCGCGTTTTGCCATCCATCGAGCCCAGTTCGGCGAGCAGTTCGAGGCGGTGCCGGCGGACGTACTGGCGGACCTCTTCGGTGAGCCGGCTACCGGGTGAAATGCTGACCTTGTTGCCGCTGATGCGGGCGGCGAAACCGCGTTCGGTGAGGAAGTCGAGAGCAGACATCAGAACTCCTCCCGGTCGGTTTCATCGTGGGGAGTCGCCTTTGCCTTGCCTGTCCCTTTCCTTGCAGGGGGTGTTTTATCCGCGACACCGTGACAGCCTGCGTCGTTACTGGGCTGCGAGGTTTTTTTATCCGCGACAGAGAGGGGTGGTGTCGCGGATTTAAAATCTCTGGAGGTCGCGTGGGAGTAGGCGTGTCGCGCTGTCGCGGATGGAAGGGAGGGTTCGGGGGAAAGGTAGCGTCCGAAGGCGTCGGAGAAGTCGGCACGGTCGTACCCTTTCTTGTTGCTGGAGCCGATGCGGATGTCCTTCGACTTGATGCCGAACTCTGCCAGCTTGGCCGACAGTTGCCGGGGTGACATCGGCTTGCCTCGGTTCCAGGTCGCCCAGGGTGCCTCCTCATCGGCAACCAGTGCCTCGAGCAGATCGGCACTGAATACCTTGCTGGCGCTCTTCGCCTCGAACACCGCCTTTACGTCTGCCAGCAGCTCGGCACCGATGCTAGGAGATTCACCCTCCAGCCCGTGCAGGGCGATGGCAGCGTTGCGGGCCGACTTCGGCCAGTGGTCGCCGGCCAGGTCGGCAATGGCCAGCAGAGGCTCCCAAGCGTCGTTGGCGCGGTCGTTCAGGCCAGGGATGGGGGCCGGCCTTGCCTTGCCGATGGCCTCGGCGGTCTCGCGTAGCAGGTCGATATCGCTGGCCGGGTCGAATGGATCGACCTCACCTTGAGGATCGATCCGGCCTTGGATGATGTGGACTCGCGCCAGATCGGCTCCAGCGCCAGCGAGTATGCGGATGCCGCGCACCTCTGAGGGCTTTCTTGAACTGCAAAAGAGGTAGATCAGAAGATCTAAATCCCAGGCTGCGCCTGGTATATCTAAGAAGAAGTACAGTTTCTGTACCAAGTGAAACCTCTCCATCGGTACAGTTTCTGTACTCATGAGCGTGTTTTTCATGGTCTGTCAGCCCTTCATGGGTACAGTTTCTGTACCCTGTCGGTACAGTTTCTGTACCGGGTGTTTTGCTCTTTCGAGGCTGAATTTGCGTGGTGGGGCAGTGGTAGGCGATACCTCAATCTTTCCGTCACACGGATCGATAGGGCGCCAGGTGAGCGCATACAGCGCGCAGCAGCCACCTGGCTTGATAAACCTGCCCTCTCGGGTGCGAATGATTAGGTTGCGCTCCTGAAGCTCTTCTAGGGCCTTGGCGAGGGTGGCCTTGCTTCCGATGCCCCATTCGCTCGCACTGGCGAAGGTGGCGCTGAGATCGCCGTTGTTCACGCCGCGGTACTGCCGGAGCAAACCCAGCAGCACCTTGAGCGCACCTCCTGATAGTGACCGAAAGTCTTCGCTATCCATCACCACGTGCGGCAAGGCTGCGAAGGTTCCAGCTGGGTTGCGTCCCTTTGACTTTCTCAGGGTTCTGGCCACGCCTATTCGCCCCTACACCCTTGCTCTGTCGATACAGGTCATTGCGCGTTCCCGTGTTCATCCGGGCGGCAATTGGTTCCTCCGCTTTTCAGGAACCTGCCGTTGCTTCGCCGCCTCTTCGGGGCTGGCGATTCAGGCGCTTTCGCCGTCACAGCATCCCGACCCTGTCTCGGCGATGGGGATGCCGCAGGCACCCTTTCTTGCCTCTGGCAGAAGGTGCGGCAGACCTCACCGTTGTTCCAGGCATGCCAGCGAGTGGACAGGCTGACCTCATCGACCAGGGCGGATCTGATAACGGCGCCAGCGCTGCGCAGCAGTTTCCGACCGCACTCGGCATCGGCACGGGAGAGGAAGGGGCCGAGCAGCGCACGGCTGACCTCGGGGTGATGGACGTAGAGCAGTTCGACCGGCTGTGCGGCGTTCTCCGGGCAAGCCGATCCCGTCAGCGCCTCGCGGCGCTGTTGGACATTGGTCATGGTTAGGCCTCCTGGGCGGTGCTGGTCAGGCCGGGGGAGAGGGCGGGAGTCTGAACCGCCGCTCTGGATGCGCGCCTGGGCGCCGGGGCTTTGCGCTTACCTCGCTTGGGGGCGAATCGCTCATCCCACTCCAACTCGCCCACGCCGAGGAACCAGACGCACTCGTAGATTTCCAGCGCCTGGCCGGGGTGCTCGCGCCGCAGCATGCGCAGGGCCCGGCTTGCCTCAACCAGGGTGCGGATCGGGCCGGCCTTGCCGTAGGGGAATGCTGTCTTGTCGCGGGCCTGGATGCAGTAGTACCGAATCACTGGGCACCTCCCGCAGCGTCGAGCTGAGCCTGCAGATCAGAGACCCGAACGTCGGAGTAGTTGTGCAAGTCGAAGGCCAGGTAGCTGGCCAAGCTGGCCAGGTCCTGAGCCCGGGAGATCCTCACTCCCACATCAGCCCGGCCACCCTCCAGCACGTCGTGAATCGACTTGACCACCGCATCCAACCAGCGGGCCTGCTCCCGGCTATAGCGGACCTGCTCGATGGCTTCCTCGGCAACCATGGCCAACTTGTCATGAGCGCTCATTGGGCACCCCCTTCCTGGGCAATCTCGGCTGCCTCACACAGGTCGTAACCAGCGTCTTTGACGTAGACCGAGATCGTCAGGACCGCGTGTACCAGACCGTTGATGTGGTCCTTGTTGAGGAAGTGTTCGCAACCGTCGGCGCCAAGCAGGTTGGCGATGGTTTCCAGGGCGAAGCCCGCGCCGGTCAGGTTGCCGCCGATGGAGTCGGAGAGCGTCACCAGGTTACGCATGGGACACCTCCTGACCTGCGGAGAGGCTGGCGCGCAGGGTGGCACGATCTCCCGCACAGAGGGCACCGATACGGGCTGCACGGCGGAACAGCGCCAGCAGGTGGGTGCGTTGCTCGGGGCGACGGTTGACCCGGTAAGCGATCAGCTCCGCGCCGAGGGTAGCGATAGCCGCCAGGGCGGAGGGGGAACGGTTGTCACATCCCACTCGGCCTGCCACACTAGGCCTGACTCTGCTTCCCAGTACAGTCATCGCCTGGACAGAGTTGCCGCTCTGTTCAGGCACTTCCTTCCCTCCTTGCTTGGCGAAAGCCGCGATCTCTTCGCACGCGGCGTTCCAGTCATCACCTTCCAAGTTTTCCAGCCAGTCACAGACCGGGCACTCAATTGCCTGCGGTGCGTTCGTGTTCATCGGGCGTTCTCCTTGGCCAGGCGATTGATCCAGGCTTGGAGTTCGCTGACCAAGATCAATCGGCGCTTGCCAGACTTGAAGGAACAGAGGTCGCCACGGGCGATCGCGGCATAAATTGCACTACGGGTATGGCCTGTCATCTGACCGGCTTCTTCGGGGCCGACTGACAGGGGCATGATGGTTTGAGGCTGGTTCATGACGTTCTCCTCCTGGGGGTGAAGACCAGGTAGAGGCAATCTAAAACGCAAAATAGTTATATGCAAGCGAAAACTGCACGAAACCAGACGATTGACAGCCTTTGCGTTCGCGTAGAGTATCTGCCGCATATTCAGGAGGAGTGTGCCCGTGGCCAGGCCAAGAAAATCAGTTGATCAGACGTCGACCGTCAGCGTATCGCTGCGTGTAGACCCCGCCATCAAGTACGCGATTGACCTAGCGGCAAGGATTCAGAAGCGCACCGTCACGGGTGTAGTTGAATGGTCAGTCGAAAAGGCGCTAGGCGAAGTAACCATGCCTATTGACTTCATGGTCGAAGGGGATAGTGGGCGTCCTGAGCTACCAGAGCCTCAGAGTGTTATAGACGCGGTAAAGGAAAGACTTTGGTCGCCAGACGAAGCGATCAGGCTTGTGAGGCTTGCCTTTGAATACCCCAGCTTACTTAGCTTTGAAGAAAGCCTAATATGGGAATCTATACGTCTTTCGCCGCCATTCTGGAAATTCACCCCGCGAGTTTTGACGGATGCTAGTCCTTGGAAAAATGCAAGGCTTGTGGTGATTTCTCAGTATTGGGAAACTCTTGTTAAAAGAGTTCGGGATGAGGGCGGAATAGTTCAGGTTTCTTATGAGGATGTAGGTCTTCCCACTCCGCTTGAACTAGAAGAGCGAAAGGCGCAGGCCATAAAAGATTCTTCGGGATACCTGGAAGAGCTTGCCTTGGAAAATGATAGGCTGATGCGAGAAAATAAAGCGCTAAAGTATCTGACGGATAATCTCAAAGATTTTCTTATGAAGATCGATCCTCAAACCGCGAAGCTTATAGAAGATTTACCGCCGAAGCCTTAGAGTCTGGTGCAAGGTGGGCGTAACGCAGCGTCATTGCTAGGTCTGAGTGGCCTAGCAGGTCGCGAACGGTGTTCAAGGGAACGCCGGCCATCACCAGCTTCGACGCGAACGTGTGTCGCAAGTCATGCCACCGAAAGCCCTCGATTCCAGCAAGTTTCAATACCCCATCCCAAGATTTCTTGACGTTATCCAGACGGTTGCCATCCTTGCCTGGGAATACATAGCCGGAATTACGGGGGTATTGTTTTCTCCATTCCTCAATGGTCGCCACTGTTTCCTTGTTCATTGGGATGTGTCGGGTTTGTCCTGACTTTGAGGTGTCGCCCTCGACGGTTATTAGCTTGTTCTTCAGGTCAATATCCGCCCAAGTCAGGTTGAATACTTCACCTCGGCGCATTCCAGTATTAAGCGATACCAGTATCAAGGGTTTAAGGTGATCGGGAAACGCGACCTCCCTTAAGTCGGGTAGAAGTGATTTGTGGCGCTCTTCCCGCCACTTGTTTGCGCTGTCGCGTTCGGCCCGGATCGTTTCCTGACGGTCGTCGAGGGCTTGGCGCAAGCGGGCCTCTTCGTCCGGCAGTAGGTAGCGGATGCGGCCTTTGCGGTCGGTCTTGAGCTGCTTGAGGCGCGTCATTGGGTGCTCGGTCAGAAAGCCCCACTCGATGGCCCTGGACAGGGCCCCACGCATCGAAGCCATCTTCCTGTTCGCCGTGCTGTCGGTGTTCCCTGCCTTCAGCCAGGCCATGCGCTGCGATTCAAGGTCGCGCTGGCTGATCTCGTTTAAACGCTTGCTCATGATGGAGGCGAAGCCCACATTGAGCAGGTTCAGGGTCTTGTCGGCGCTTTTGAGGTTGGTGGCCATCCAGGGAGAGTAATGGTCGTCGATGAACCCGCGGAGGGTCAGGGAGTTTGCGGACCTCCGCCCCTGTGTAACCGCCAGAGGCTCCCCATACTCGCGGGCCTCGGCCAGGTACTGGAGCGCTTCCTTGCGTGCCTGATCGAGCGTCAGGACGCCTACGCGTCCCAAGGTGCGCTTTTTAGCCCTTCCCCATGTCACAACATAGGCTTTGTGCCCAGACGCTGTTACGCGCACGAATAGCCCCGTTACCGTGGTGTCGTGAACCTCGTAGGTTGTGCCGGTGGTTTCCAGGGAGTTCAGTAGGGAGAGAGTGAGCTTGGCTTTCATGGGTGCCCGTGGGTGCATGGTGGGTGCAATTTCCACTATACGGAGCCGATTTGTGGGACACAACAGGACAGTAAGTGTCTGATTTTTAACGTAAGTGGTTGATGCTCTAAGAGGCTTTATCGCTTTCGTAATGAGAAGGTCGGGGGTTCGATTCCTCTATCCGGCACCAGTCGCATAAAAAAGCCCCGCTTCGGCGGGGCTTTTTTTCGCCTGCGATTCGTTCAGAGGGTGAGGCGCATGGACAGGTCGACGGCCCTGACGTCCTTGGTCAGGGTGCCGATGGAGATGTAGTCGACGCCGGTCTCGGCGATGTTGCGCAGGGTGCTTTCGTTGATCCCGCCGGAAGCTTCCAGCTTGGCGCGGCCGGCGGTGAGGGCGACGGCGGTGCGCATGTCGTCCAGGCTGAGTTCGTCGAGCATGACGATATCGGCGCCGGCCTCCAGCGCCTGGCGCAGTTCATCGAGGTTCTCCACTTCCACTTCCACCGGCTTGCCGGGTGCTATGCGCCGGGCCTCGGCAATTGCCCGGTCGATACCGCCGCAGGCGGCGATGTGGTTTTCCTTGATCAGGAAGGCATCGTAGAGGCCGATGCGATGGTTGTGGCAACCGCCGCAGGTGACCGCGTACTTCTGCGCGAGGCGCAGGCCGGGCAGGGTCTTGCGCGTGTCGAGGAGCTTCACCGCGGTGCCGGCGACCAGGTCGGCGTAGTGCTGGCTGCGGGTGGCGGTACCGGAAAGCAGCTGGAGGAAGTTCAGCGCGCTGCGCTCGCCGGTGAGCAGCGCGCGGGCCGGACCTTTTAGCTGGAACAGCATCTGGTTCGGCTCGACTCGCTGGCCGTCCTCCACCTGCCAGGTCACCAGCACTCGCGGATCGACCTGGCGGAAGACCTCGTCGACCCAGGCGCGGCCCGCGATCGTCGCGTGCTCGCGGGTAATCACCCGGGCCTCGGCCTCGCGTTGTGGATCGATCAACTGAGCGGTAAGGTCGCCGCCGCCGACGTCTTCCGCCAGGGCGGTGCGGACGTTGGCCTGGATTTCGCCTTGGAGGTCGGCAAGGGTGAGGTTAGGCATGGCGGGCTCCTGTACGAGATCGGGCGATTATACGGAGCGCGGCGGACGGCGTCTGTGCCTGCCTGGGCGCCGGTCGGGACGGCCGCCATTCATCGGCCTTCGCTTGTGTGAAGAGAGTCATGTCTATAGGAAAACCCTCTATCTAGATTTGAAAGTATCTCTATAATGAATGTAGATACTTGTTTTTGACGCCTGGAAATTGACGTTACGGACGACGCCAATCGATCCTCTGTGCCCGATTTTTGCCATTCCATGCGCGGCCGCGAGGGTGGCAGGAGAGTCCCGATGCAGAACGATGCCAATGTGGTGCACCTGACCAGGGTCGCTTCCGAGCCGTCGCCGAACGCCGGAGCGGGGCGCCTGCCGGTCATCCTCGTGCAGGTGCGCGACAAGGCGGCGTTGCAACTGAAACAGGCGTTGCAGGCGTTGTTCGACAACGCCGACGACACCCTCTTCGAAATGGCCGACCGAGCCACCAGCAACCTCGAACAGAACGCTTTCTTCGAAGCCATGCGCGACCTGCGCCTCAAGCGCAAGAGTATCGAGCGGGTCTACCTGCAGAAGGTCTTCGAGGAGTTCTCGGCGCTCAACCAGGTACAGTCCGGCAAATCCGTGCCGACCCTGGATACCGTGTCCTTCGACAGTCTCAGCCTGGTACAGAACGAGGAACTGGAGGAGTCCGTCGCGGTGGACGCGATGGTGGCGCGGGTGATGAGCCGCGATGCCACCGCGCTGGCCCACCTGAGCACCCGCCTGAACACCCTGGTCGGCCGGAAGGTCGACGAGAAGAGCAATCCCCTCGCTCCGCGTCCGCTGACCGCGGCTTTCCTCGATGCCTGCCAGGGGCTCGGCGTCGAGATCAAGGTCAAGCTGATCATTCTCAAGCTGTTCGAGAAGTACGTCCTGGCCCATTGCGACCAGTTGTACGCCGAGGCCAACCAGATCCTGGTCGCTGCGGGCGTGCTGCCGGAACTCAAATCCGCGCTGCCGCGGCGTCAGCCCGCTGTCCGTCCCGAAGCGGTACGCGATGCCGGGACCCTGCAGGCACAGGCTGCGCTGCTCGACGGCGGTCAGCAGGAAGTCTTCGGCGCGCTGCAGGAACTGCTGGCGCAGGTCCGCGACAATCCTTCCTTCTACCGTCGCGAAACGCCTGAGAATGCCGCGCCGATTTCCAGCAACGACCTGATGCGCCTGCTTTCCCACCTGCAACAGCACTTGCCGGGCCCTGGCGCCGCGGAGTTCGACGTCCGCGACGGGGTCGACCAACTGCTCCAGCGGGTCAGCCACAAGAGCGGCCGTTCTCGGGTGGTCGGCCAGGTGGACGATGACGTCATCAACCTGGTGTCGATGCTGTTCGAATTCATTCTCGATGACCGCACCCTGCCTGATTCGCTGAAGGCCCTGATCGGTCGGATGCAGATCCCGATGCTCAAGGTGGCCCTGCTCGACAAGACCTTCTTCAGCCGCGGTAGCCATCCGGCGCGTCGCCTGCTCAACGAGATCGCATCCGCGTCGCTGGGCTGGGCCGAACACAATGATGCCCGGCGCGACAGCCTGTACCAGAAGATCGAACAGGTCGTGATGCGGCTGTTGAACGACTTCGTCGACGACCCGGCGATCTTCGTCGAGTTGCTGGAGGACTTCATTGCCTTCACCGGCGACGAGCGCCGCCGCAGCGAGCTCCTCGAGCAGCGCACCCGCGACGCCGAGGAAGGCCGCGCCAAGGCCGAACTGGCTCGGCAGGACGTGGAGCAGGTGCTGAACCAGCGACTGCTCGGCAAGGTCCTGCCGGAGGTGGTGGTGCGCCTGCTGCGGGATGCCTGGAGCAAGGTGATGCTGCTGATCTGCCTCAAGCATGGCAAGGCTTCGGCCGAGTGGCGGGAGGCCCTGGATACCATGGACGAGTTGATCTGGAGCGTCGGCCCGCATGACGATCCGCTGTCCCGCCAACAGTTGCTGGAGCGTGTGCCTGGCCTGCTCAAGGCGCTGCGTGAGGGATTGGCCAGCGCAGCCTTCGATCCGTTTTCCACCGGAGAATTCTTCAGCCAGCTGGAAACCCTGCATGTCCAGGGTCTGCAGCGCGACAAGCGCGGCGAGGCGGCTGTCGCGGACAGCCCCCTGCTCGACGAAGCGAGCCCGGGCACGGCCGCGGAAAAGCCCCGGGCGCCGGTCATGCTGCGGGTGGTCGAGGAAATCGTCCTGACCTCGCCGGACGCCGCCCCGGCGCCTGTCGAGAGCGAAGTGCGCCTGCCGGACAACGACGAGGCACTGCTGCGGGTCGATGCGCTGCGTGTCGGCAGTTGGGTGGAGATCCAGGAGGACGCCGAGCACAAGCTGCGCTGCAAGCTGGCGGCAGTGATCCGGCCCACCGGTCGCTACATCTTCGTCAATCGCACCGGGATGAAGGTCCTGGAAAAGACCCGCATGGGCCTGGCGGTGGAGTTTCGCCGGCAGGCGGTACGCCTGCTGGACGATGCCTTGCTGTTCGACCGGGCCCTGGAGTCGGTGATCGGCAACCTGCGGCGCCTCAAGGGCGCCTAGCCGCTTCTCGAGGACCCGGCGGATGCCGGGTCTTTTCGTTCTTGCGGGTAATACCTTTCCTCGACGCATGTCGATGCGGCCGATCCAGAGCCCGCCTGATCGTCATTCCGGCGCCGCTGGATTAGAGTGGGGGCTCGTTCAGGAGCCCGTATGCATTTCGATTCCGTTACCGGCTGGGTCCGTGGCGTCCGCCACTGCCCTTCACCGAATTTCAACCTGCGTCCGCAAGGGGACGCGGTGTCGCTGCTGGTCATCCACAATATCAGCCTGCCGCCGGGACAGTTCGGCACCGGCAAGGTCCAGGCGTTCTTCCAGAATCGCCTGGACCCGAACGAACATCCCTATTTCGAGGAGATCCGCCACCTGACGGTTTCCGCGCATTTCCTCATCGAACGCGACGGCGCCATCACCCAGTTCGTCTCCTGTCACGACCGCGCCTGGCATGCCGGGGTTTCCTGCTTCGACGGTCGCGAGGCGTGCAACGACTTCTCCCTTGGCATCGAACTGGAGGGGACCGACACGGAACCGTACACGGACGCGCAGTACACTGCCCTGGCCGGGCTGACGCGGCTGTTGCGCGCGGCCTTCCCGGCGATCACCCCGGAACGCATCCAGGGCCACTGCGATATCGCCCCGGAGCGCAAGACCGATCCCGGCGAGGCTTTCGACTGGTCGCGCTACCGCGCCGGATTGACCTATTCCAAGGAGGAAACATGACGTTCCTGGTGTTGCTGCTGGCCCTTGCGCTGGAGAAGTTCTCCGGCTGGCGCCGGCGTATCCAGCACGATGGCGCCTGGCTCGCCTGGTTGGGCCTGGTCGAGGACCTGCCCTCGGTGTCCCGCCGCTCCTGGCTGGGGCTGCTGCTCGCGGTGGTCCTGCCGTTGCTGCCGCTGGCCCTGTTGCTGACATTGCTGCAGCCGTTGGCCTATGGCTGGCTGAGCCTTCCGCTGCATCTTCTGGTGGTGGTCTACAGTCTCGGCCGCGGCGACGTCATGGCCGACCTCGGGCCGTTCCGCGACGCCTGGAGGCGCGAGGAGGCCCAGGCTGCCTTCCATGTCGCCGAACGCGATCTGGGGATACTGGGCGGCAGCGAGAGCGAACTGATCGGCCGGGTGCACGGCCATCTGCTCTGGCAGGGCTACCAGAGCTTCTTCGCAGTGATCTTCTGGTATGCCTTGCTCGGCCCGGTGGCGGCCCTGGCCTATCGCCTGCTGGCACTGGCGCTGGAGCACGCCCGCCAGCCGGCGTTGCGCGAACAGGCGGCGCGCGTCCGGCATATCCTCGACTGGTTGCCGGTGCGTGCGCTGGTGCTGAGCTTCGCCCTGGTCGGCAACTTCCTCGCGGTTATCCGCGTGCTGCTGCACTGGCTGCTGGCCTGGGACATCTCGGCGGCCGCGCTGCTGGGCAAGGCCGGACGGGTCGCCAGCGATGTCGAAGCGGTCGAACTGGGTGCCGCCGGCGTCGCCAGCCTGGATGCGCTCTGGCAATTGCTGGTGCGCGCGGCCGTGCTCTGGTACGCCGTGTTCGCCTTCTGCGCGCTGTTCCTCTGAGCGCAGCGACGGGGAATCCGCCTGCGATTCCCCGTTAACCTTAAGTTACAGAACACCAGGCCGATATCGGGTACACAGGTGAACGTGTCCGCATGATTTCGAAAGGCCATTACCGAGCGGACTCCGTGCGTCAATGTCGCCACGCGGCGGCATCTCTCAGAACGATAAGAACAATCAGGAGACGTCTGGGTGAAGACCGTACTCTATCCCGCCATCGCGCTGATGAACCGGCTCAGCTTCGGCATGAAGTTCGGCCTGATCAGCGTGCTGTTCTTCCTGCCGCTGCTGATCACCAGCTTCTATCTGGTGCGCGATGCCTATCGCCAGTTCAGCGACACCCGGATCGAACTGCAGAGCTTGACGCTGCTGGGTAGCGGACTTCAGATCCGGCGTAGCCTGGAGTCCCTCAACGATCTGTTGCAGATCAATGCGGTCATCGGCCAGTCCGGCAAGGCCGGCGATCTGGAAGCGCGCATCGCGGACGTCCAGAAGGGGCTGCGCGGGCGGCTCGAGGCGCTGGCGCCGCTCAGCGAGGATGGTGCGGCGGTAGCCGAATTCGAGGCCCAGCGCGACCGGTTGCTCAACGGCTTGCAGGCCGTGGAGGCCGAAGGGTCCCTGCAGGGCAAGGGCGCACGGGCGGAGAAGCTGCTCGGTAGCGCACAGGTATTCATCAAGTTGCTCATCGCCCAGGCCGGGCTCAGCCAGGACAGCCAGCGCCAGGTGCGCCAGCTCAGCGAGCTGGTCGGCTCGATAACGCCGGAGGTGACGGCGGCCATCAGCAAGGGGCGCGCCATCGGCGCCTACTCCCTGGGCCAGGGTTTCCTCAATTCGTCCTCCAGCGCGCGGCTCGACGAGCTGCTGCTGGAGTTCGAGAAACTGCACGGCGAGTATGGCCTGAAGCTGCAGGAGTCCCTGGCCGGCAGCCCACAGCTGCTCGAGGAGGCCGCCCAGGCCAGTCGCGAGACCCTGAAGAGCCTGGGGCAGTTGTTCGAGGACCGGGTGATCGTGGCCGAGACGCTGGATACCCCGTGGACGCAGTTCTACGATCAGGTCAGCGCGGCGATGGACAAGACCTACCAGCTCGACGACGCCGTTCTCGGCTATCTCGATACCCAGTTGCAAAAGCGCCTGCAACAGGTGCGCACGCAGATGCTGTTGCTAGTCGCCGCGCTGGCCGTGGTTTTCGCCGCGATCCTATACCTCTACGGCGGTTTCTACGTTTCCACCCGCGCCACCCTGAAGGATCTCGGGCGAATGATGGAGCGCGTCGCCGGCGGCGACATGACGGTCAGCTTCCAGGCCCGCAGCCGTGACGAGCTGGGCGAGCTGGGACAATCGTTCAACGAATCGGTGGCGAAGATCCACGACCTGATCGAGCGGGTCAGCCAGACCGTCGGCGAGGTCGAGCGGCAGACCCTGCGCGTCGAGTCGGTGTCGGCCGAAAGCAACCAGGCGGTAGCCGGGCAACGCAGCCAGATCGAGCAGGTGGCCACGGCGATGAACCAGATGGCCGCTACCGCCCAGGAAGTGGCGCGCAGCGCGGCGATGGCGGTGAGCAGCGCGAACAGCGTGAACCAGGAAACCCTCAGCGGGCGCAGCCTGGTCGAGTCGCAGGTGGGTAGCATCCAGCGCCTGGCCGGCGAGATCGACCAGTCGGTGGCGGCGATCAATCGCCTGGCCAGTGACAGCGCCTCGATCAGCCAGGTGCTGGATGTGATCAAGGGCATCGCCGAACAGACCAACCTGCTGGCGCTCAATGCGGCGATCGAGGCCGCTCGTGCCGGGGAGCAGGGGCGCGGTTTCGCGGTGGTGGCCGACGAGGTGCGCACGCTGGCCAAGCGCACCCAGCAATCCACTGCCGAGATCGAACAGATGATCCTGCGCCTGCAGGGCGGCGTCGATGCGGCGGTGAAGGCGATGGGCAGCAGCCACCATACCGCCGATGGCACGGTCAACGAGTCGGCGCAGGTGCAGCAGGCACTGGAGAATATCCTCGGCGCGGTGGGCATGATCGTCGACCAGAACCAGCAGATCGCCGCCGCCGCCGAGCAACAGACCGCCGTGGCCCACGATATCGACCAGAACATCGTCGAGATCAACCAGGCCGGCGAGCGCACCGCGGAAGGCGCCAGCCAGACCGAACGGGCCAGCCGCGAACTGGGCGCCCAGGTGACTCAGCTGAAACGCCTGATCGGCGCGTTCCGGGTGTAGGCGCAAGGGCTGCGCGGGACGTTTTTCATCCATCCGATTGAACGCTGGGCGGACGGGGACATCCCACTGTCATGCACATGGGGTAAAGGCTGAGCAGGTCAATCCGGCGGTGCGACAGGCGGAGGCGAAATCGCGGCATTTTTTTATTGATCTCGCGTCCCCTTGGTCCTAAAGTTCGCGCCCGAACGTCCATGCTGGAAACGATCCATCCGGCTCAAGTACTGACGACGAGAGATCGCCTTGTGGCAAGGCGACGTCCGCTGCTCAAGCGGCCAGGTCGTCGCGCGGGACACGCGCGCGACCTACCAGGATGAACAGGCGGTGGCTGCCGGCAGGCAGGTGATACTCGGCGACATGCCTTGGGAAGTAGGCGAACCAAAGTGGGGAAACGGATTAGACGTTCAGCTTCACCCCTACGAATCCATGTGTTTTGCCATTGGGAGTCCCAACCATGTCCATCAAGGTCGAGGATTATTTCGCCCCTGAAACCTTCCAGCGCATGAAGGCCTTCGCCGACAAGCAGGAAACCCCCTTTGTAGTCATCGACAAGCAGACCATCGCCGATGCCTACGACCAACTGACCGACTGCTTCCCCTTCGCCAGGATCTACTACGCGGTGAAGGCCAATCCCGCTACCGAAATCACCGAGCTGCTGCGCGACAAGGGTTCGAACTTCGATATCGCCTCGATCTACGAACTGGACAAGGTGATGAAGACCGGCGTCGGTCCGGAGCGCATCAGCTACGGCAACACCATCAAGAAATCCAAGGACATCCGCTACTTCTACGAGAAGGGCGTGCGCCTGTTCGCCACCGACTCCGAAGCCGACCTGCGCAACATCGCCAAGGCCGCTCCCGGCGCCAAGGTCTACGTGCGTATCCTCACCGAGGGCTCGACTACCGCAGACTGGCCGTTGTCGCGCAAGTTCGGCTGCCAGACCGACATGGCCATGGACCTGCTGATCCTGGCCCGCCAGCTGGGTCTGGAGCCCTACGGCATTTCCTTCCACGTCGGTTCGCAGCAGCGCGACATCTCGGTGTGGGACGCGGCGATCGCCAAGGTCAAGGTGATCTTCGAGCGCCTGAAGGAAGAAGACGGCATCGTCCTGAAGATGATCAACATGGGCGGCGGCTTCCCGGCCAACTACATCACCAAGACCAACGACCTGGAAACCTATGCGGAGGAGATCATCCGCTTCCTCAAGGAGGACTTCGGCGACGACCTGCCGGAAATCATCCTCGAGCCGGGCCGTTCGCTGATCGCCAATGCCGGCATCCTGGTCAGCGAAGTGGTGCTGGTCGCCCGCAAGTCGCGGACCGCCGTGGAGCGCTGGGTCTATGCCGACGTCGGCAAGTTCTCCGGACTGATCGAAACCATGGACGAGTCGATCAAGTTCCCGATCTGGACCGAGAAGCAGGGCGAGATGGAAGAGGTGGTGATCGCCGGCCCGACCTGCGACAGCGCCGACATCATGTACGAGCACTACAAGTATGGCCTGCCGCTGAACCTGGCGAGCGGCGACCGCCTTTACTGGCTGTCTACCGGCGCCTACACCACCAGCTACAGTGCGGTGGAGTTCAACGGCTTCCCGCCGCTGAAGGCGTTCTACCTCTAGCGCAGTCGCCTCTGCTACGAAGAGCCCCGCCTCGGCGGGGCTTTTTCATGTCGCTCTGGAAGCCTCGCGGCGCTCGTGTCAGCCTTGTTCGACAACCCATGACAAGGACGCCGACATGACAGGCAATGGTGTTTCCCTGGTGACCCTCGGGGTCGCCGATCTGGCCCGCTCCTCTCTCTACTACCAGGCGCTGGGCTGGCAGCCCTCTTCGGACGGCAACGAGCAGGTGGTATTTCTCAAGGGCCGCAACCTGGTCCTCGGCCTCTACGGACGCAGCGCCCTCGCCGAGGATGCGCAGGTGGAAGATCGCCCGACCGGCTTCGCGGCTATCACCCTGGCCTGCAACTGCGCCTCGCGGGACGAGGTGGACCGTCTGTTCTCCGCAGCTACGGCGGCCGGCGGGCAGGCGACCAAGATGCCGCAGGAAGTGTTCTGGGGTGGCTACTCCGGATATGTCGCCGACCCGGATGGACACCTTTGGGAAATTGCCTACAACCCGTTCTGGCCGTTCGACGAGCAGGGCAACCTGGTCTTGCCCTGAGGGCGCTACGGATGGAAAAACGCCCCGCTCGGCGGGGCGCATTCCTTGGCGGCGGTCAGCCTTCGTTCGGCTGGCGGGACGGTGCGCGCGGCGTCGTTGGCGCGGGTCGTCCGGCCTGGGCTACCTGCTGCCCGGCGTCGGCCTTGTCCAGCGGCAGCTTGTCGAAGTCGCGCAAGCCATTGTGGGCATAGGGGTTGCCGATCCAGCGGACTTCATGCTGGAAGTCGTTGCTCACCAGGCTCTTGGTCGGATCGAAGAGGTCATAGTTGAGGCCGGCGAGGTCGGACCAGGTATGGATCAGGTCTTCGCTGCTGTAGCGTCGGTCGACCAGGGCCTGCAGGTCGCGCGGATGGGTCTGCTGCCAGCTGGGCGAAGTCCAGACCAGGAAGGGCACGGTGTACATGCCGCGGGTCGGGTCGCCTTCGTTGCGGCCGAGACGGTCGTGCGGGGCTTCGTCGAAGACTTCCTCGCCATGGTCCGAGAGGTAGACCAGGAAGCCGTTCGGATCGCTGTTGGCGAAGCCCTTGATCAGGCTGGAGACCACGTAGTCGTTGTACAGCACGGCGTTGTCGTAGCTGTTGTAGACCTCCACCTGGTCGTCGCTGAGGGCCGCCGGGGCGCCCTGGCGGTCGACGAAGCGAGCGTAATCGGCGGGATAGCGGTACTTGTAGTTCATGTGGGTGCCGAGCAGATGGACCACGATGAATTTCTTCGGCGCCGGGTCGTCCAGCACCTTGGCGAAGGGCGCCAGCACCGCGCCGTCCAGCTGGCTGGCGTTCTGGCTGCGCTGGTTGTTCAGGTAGAACTGCGCATCGGTCTGCTGGGCGAAGGTCGTCAGCATGGTGTTGCGCTTGGTCATGGTCTGCTGGTTGGTGATCCAGAAGGTCTTGTAGCCGGCCTGCTTCATCAGGTTCATCAGCGACGGATCGGTGAGGAAGCGGTCGGGATGCTCCTGGTCAGCGAACGTCAGCACCTGCTGCAGCACCTCGATGGTGTATGGCCGCGACGCCACCACGTTGTTGAATACCGTGAGGTTCCGGTTCGCGGCCTTCAGTGCGTCCAACTGCGGGGTCGTTTCGCGTGGATAGCCGTAGAGGCTCATGTGCTTGCGCGACGTGGATTCGCCGATCACCAGGACCAGCGTGCGCGGCGTATCGCCATTGGCATCGACGAGGTTCTTCAGCGGCGGTAGGGCCGCGTTCTTTTGCAACAGCGCCTGCATGCTGCCCAGTTGCTGGCGGTATTGCTGGTAGCCGATCAGCAATTGCCAGGGCACCGCCGGTTCCATGCGCGCCTGGACCTTGTCCAGGGCTTCGTCGAAGGGCCGGCCCTGGCTGACCAGTTGCTTGTAGAACGGATAACCGATGGTCGCGACGATCAGCAGCACCGCCACCGGCAGGGCGCTGAAGCGCGGCAGGTAGACCGGGCGCAGGCGGCGCCAGAGGAGGATGGCGACCAGGCTGTAGAGCACCAGGCCGAGGGTCATCCAGGGGTTGAAGTACTGGCTGAAATATTCGCTGGCCTCGGCGGTGTTCGACTCGAACATCACGAAGATCACGCTTTGCGAGAATTCCTGGTGATAGATGCCGAAATAGCTCAGGCCGACCAGCGAGGCGGCCCACAGCACCAGCCCGATGACGGCGGCCAGCGGCTTGGTCCAGCGCGGGAACAGCAACACCGGCGCAAGCCAGATGGTGCTCAGCACCATGGCGTTGCGGAAACCGGAGAAACCGCTGTTGCCGGAGGTCAGCAGGAGCAGTTGGGTGATGCCGGAGAAGAACCAGAAGAACAGGAACAGCCAGCCCAGGCCGGCCCAGTCGATGCGATTGCGCGTAACGCTTGGTGGAGTGGGGGACACGATAGCCTCGTACGATGGACCGGAGGCGCGATCGTCGCTCGCCTCGATGAAGCGGCGAGGGTAGGGAAAGGCTTGTCAAAAAAGTGTTATGTGGGTGTGAACAAAGGGTTGGGCGTTGTTCGTCAGACGGGCAGTCGTGCGTACCCGTGACGTTCGAGCGCCTGTTCCAGAGCCTCTCGATCGGTGTCGTCGCCCAACTGCGCCGCGCGTCGGTAGTAGGCCAGCGCCAGGCTGCGGAACGGCGGGTGGGCCGACTGCTCCAGGCCATGGCGGGCACTGCGCAGGAAGTTCAGGTTGCCGCCTTCGAGGGCACGCCGGAGCCAGGTTTCGGCTTCGGCATGGCGGCCCGAGGCGCTGAGCATCGCGGCGTGGCTGAACTGGCCGCGAAAATCGCCGCCCTCGGCGGAACGTCGATACCAGTGCGCAGCTTGCGCCAGGTCGCGAGCGACCACCAGGCCTTCTTCGTGGTAGCGCCCCACCAGGTTCATCGATTTCGCGTGGCCCTGCTCGGCCGCTTGCCGATACAGCGCATAGGCGCGCGGCTGGTCCTGGGACACGCCGCGGCCGGTGGCGTGGAGATTGGCCAGGTTGTAGCGGGCCCAGTCAAGGCCGGCCTGGGCGGCGATCCGATAGTGGACGGCTGCCGCGGCTGGATCCGCCGGGCCGCCCCAGCCATGTTCAAGACAGCGAGCGAGCATATTGCGCGCCATTGCGTGGCCGCGTTCGGCGGCGATCGTGAACCAGGTCCGCGCCAGGGTCGGGTCGCGCTGGATGCCTTGGCCGTCCAGAAGGATCTGTCCGAGCAGGGCCTGGGCTTCCGTCAGGCCCTCGCGCGCAGCGCCAAGGATGGCCTGGGCAACCTCGCCCGGGGTACCGGCCAGTTGTGCGGCGAAACCTTCGGCGTCCAGCGCGTCGTGACGAAGCAGCAGGTGGCGCATGTTCAGAGTTCCGACCAGCGCCGCAGGAGATTGTGGTAGGTACCGGTGAGGCGGATCAGCGAGGGATGGTCGGGGACGTCACGGGTGAGTCGCTGGATCGACTGGTCCATTTCGAATAGCAGGGTGCGCTGGCTGTCTTCGCGGACCAGGCTCTGGGTCCAGAAGAACGAGGCGTAGCGCGCGCCGCGGGTGACCGGATTGACCTTGTGCAGGCTGGTGCCGGGGTAGAGCACCAGATCGCCGGCGGGCAGCTTCACCTGTTGCAGGCCGTAGGTGTCCTGGATCACCAGTTCGCCGCCGTCATAGTCCTCCGGGTCGCTGAAGAAGAGGGTCGAGGACAGGTCGGTACGGACCCGCTCGCGGCCGCCATGGATGTCGCGCACGGCGTTGTCGATGTGGAAGTCGAACGAGCCCCCGCCGGTATAGCAGTTGAACAGCGGCGGGAAGACCTTGAGCGGCAGGGCGGCGGACATGAACAGGGGATGGTTCCACAGGCGCTGCAGCATGGCTTCGCCGATCTCCCGGGCCAGCGGGTGGTCCTGCGGCAGTTGCAGGTTGTGCTTGGCCTTGGCCGATTGGTAGCCGGCGGTCGCCTTGCCGTCGGCCCATTCCGCCTGCTCCAGGGCTGCGCGGATCCGGGAGACTTCCTCGGCGGTGAAGATGGCGGGAATATGCAGCAACATGGCGCTGTCCATGAAGGCGAAATGATTGCCAATGATATTGATTTGCATTGGCCATGTAAAACCGCCAAATGTTCCAGACGAGCGAGATGGGAAAAAATGTAATGAGAAAATTGTAAAGAATGTAAATTCCTGTCGAATGCGAATCCGTAATAATTGATAACAATTCTGATCTGCAATAAATTCCGCGACCTTCACAGCTCCCGGGGAGGGGTTTCGAATGTCGCGTCAGTCCACGGATACCGCCGTTTCTTCGCAACGTCTGCTGGCTTCGGCCATCGGTGTGGCCATCACCGCCATCGCCGCACCGCAGGCAGCCCACGCCGACGAGGCCGGGCAGAAAAAGACCGACAAGGACCGCGTACTGTCGCTGGATGCGGCCACCATCGTCGGCGAGCAGCAGGACGAAACCACCTACAACGTCGACCGCTCGGCGTCGAAGAAGTACACCGCGCCGCTCTTGGATACGCCGAAGACCGTCACCGTGATCCCGCAGCAGGTGATCAAGGACACTGGCGCCCTGACCCTGGCCGACGCACTGCGCACCACCCCGGGTATCACCTTCGGCGCGGGCGAGGGCGGTAACCCCGCAGGCGACCGGCCATTCATCCGTGGCTTCAACGCCGAGAGCGATACGTTCCTCGACGGTATGCGCGACGTCGCCTCGCAAACCCGCGAGGTGTTCAACGTCGAGCAGATCGAGGTCAGCAAGGGCCCGGGCTCGGCCTACACCGGCGCCGGCTCCACCGGTGGCAGCCTGAACCTGATCAGCAAGACCGCCAAGCAGGACAACTTCACCGACGCCGGCTTCACCTGGGGCTCAGACCAGACTCGCCGCACTACTCTCGACGTGAACCGGATGATTGGCGACAACGCCGCCTTCCGCCTCAACCTGATGAAGCACGATGCCCACGTCGCAGGGCGCGACGAAGTCAGCGTCAGCCGCTGGGGCGTGGCTCCGACCGTTACCTTCGGCTTCGACACGCCGACCCGCGCCACCCTGTCCTATTACCATCTCAGCACCGATGACATGCCGGACTACGGCCTGCCGCTGACCAACGTCAACCGCAGCAAAGCTAATCCGAGCAAGCCGGCCTCGGTGGATCGCGATAACTTCTATGGCCTGAAGGACCGCGACTACCGCAAGAGCACCACCGACAGCGGCACCTTCCGCATCGAGCATGACCTGAACGACAACCTGACCCTGTCGAATAGCACCCGCCTGGTGCGCACGACGCTCGACTACATCGTCAGCAACCCCGACGACAGCCGTGGCAACGTTGCCAACGGCTACGTCTACCGTTCGGCGAAAAGCCGCAATTCGACCTCGAAGGGCTGGGTCAACCAGACCGACCTGAAGGCCAACTTCGAAACCGGCTTCATCAAGCACACCCTGGTGACCGGCCTGGAGTTCAGCTACGAGGACGTGCACAACCGTCCGTACGCCATTACTTCCGGTGGCGGCACCGGCAACACCTGCAATGCACGATTGCTCGCCAGTGGCGACTGCACCAGCCTGAATCGCCCGACTCCGGGCGACAACTGGACCGGCAGCATCACCGACGGCCTGGCCTATACCGATACCGACACCAAGACCAGCGCGGCTTATGTGTTCGATACCCTGAAGCTAAGCGAACAATGGGAGCTGAATCTCGGTCTGCGCTACGACGACTTCGATACCAAGTCCAGCGGCTACCAGACGGCTGGCCGCAACGGTCCCGCCGGCTACTTCAAGCGCGAGAACAACAGCCACTTCTGGAACTACCAGACCGGGCTGGTCTACAAACCGGCGCCCAACGGCAGCATCTACCTGGCCTGGTCGACCTCGAGCAACCCCACCGGCGAGACCGGCGGCGAGGGCCAGGCGGATATCAGCGTAGGCAACAACGGGTTGGATCCGGAGCGTAACCGTAACCTCGAACTGGGTACCAAGTGGGCCTTCTTCGACGATGCTCTGTCGCTGAACGCCGCGCTTTTCCGCACCGACAAGACCAATGCCCGGGTCGCTTCGCCGGATGTCTCCACTCTTCAGGTACTGGACGGCGAGCAGCGGGTGCAGGGCGTCGAGCTGGGCTTCAATGGCAAGCTGACCGAGAAGTGGAAGGTCTTCGGCGGCTACACCTACCTCGACAGCGAAATCCGCAAGTCGACGGTGAAGAGCGACGAAGGCAACAAGATGCCGCAGACCGCGCAGAACAACTTCACTCTGTGGACCACCTACGATCTGTTGCAGAACTTCACTATCGGCGGTGGTACCACCTATGTGGACAAGCAGTACGGCAACACTGCGAACTCTACCTATATCCCGTCCTACTGGCGCTATGACGCCATGGCCAGCTACAAGGTGAGCAAGAACGTCGACCTGCAACTGAACGTGCAGAACCTGACCGACAAGCGCTACTTCGACCAGGTCTACAGCACGCACATGGCCCACGTCGCTCCGGGCCGCACGGCATTGCTCGGGGTGAACTTCCACTTCTGACTGCCGCTCTCGCTCCCCACGAAAGCCCCATTCCCCCTGCGGGATGGGGCTTTCCCGCATCCAGGTGGGTAAATAGAGCGTAAAGAACGTTAATTCGACTTTATCGCAACTGATTATCAAATAGAATTGCCCGCCGACGTCCTCGTGTCGTCTGACCGGCGCTTGGCGTCGGTGTAGTCCCGTTGTTGCCGCGCGGCGGCCGTGAAGGTGATCCTGTGAAGAAAGTCTGGTTCCAGTTGCATTGGTTCTTCGGCATCAGCGCTGGCCTGGTGCTGGCGCTGATGGGCGTCACCGGAGCGACCCTGTCGTTCCAGGACGAACTGATGCGCGCGCTCAACCCTGACGTGCTGGTGGTGCAGAAGCGCCCCGAGGGCGTGCTGCCGCTGGACGAACTGGTGCGCCGTATCGAAGGCGCCGAGCCGGGGCGGAAAGTGGCCTTCGTCTGGGTCGAGATGGACAGCGACAAGGCCGGGCGGATCTTCTACACCCCGCCGCCGGGACAGCGCCGCGGCGAGTCGCGCTGGATCGATCCCTACACCGGGGCTTTCGTCGGCGAGCCGCGCGGCGAGGGTTTCTTCAACCTGATGATGCAACTGCACCGGTTCCTCGCCATGGGCGAGTACGGCAAGCAGGTCACCGCCGCCTGCACCCTGATCCTGATCTTCTTCTGCCTGTCCGGTCTCTACCTGCGCTGGCCGCGCAAGGTCCTCGACTGGCGCGCCTGGCTGACCCTCGACTGGTCGCGCAAGGGCCGCAGTTTCAACTGGGACCTGCATGCCGTGGCCGGCACCTGGTGCCTGGCGCTCTACCTGCTGGCTGCGCTGACCGGCCTGTACTGGTCCTACGAGTGGTACCGCAACGGCCTGTTCAAACTGCTCGACGACGCGCCCGCCGGCCAGCAGGCGCAGCGCGGCAAGCCGGGCGGACGTGGCGAGCGCCCGGCCGATGCGGCTCCGCTGGTGGTCGACTACGCGGCGGTATGGAACAGCATCCGCCAGGCCGGCGGCGACCGCTTGCAGGCCTACAACCTGCGCCTGCCGCCGGCTGGCGGCCAGCCGGCGACAGTGTTCTATCGCCTGACCGACGCGCCGCACGAGCGTGCCTTCAACACCCTGACCCTGGACCCGGCCAACGGCCAGGTGAAAAGCGACCAGCGCTATAGCGACCGTTCTTTCGGCAGCCAGTTGCTGGCCAGCGTCTATGCATTGCACGTAGGCAGCTATTTCGGCATGGCCGGACGCATCCTGATGATGCTCGCCAGCCTGGCGATGCCGCTGTTCTTCATCACCGGCTGGCTGCTCTACCTCGACCGCCGGCGTAAGAAACGCGCGGTACGGGCGAGCCGCGCCGACCTGGGCGGCAGCGCCGGCGCCAGCGGCGAGCCCTGGTTGATCGGCTACGCCAGCCAGAGCGGTTTTGCCGAGCAACTGGCCTGGCAGAGCGCCGGCCAGTTGCAGGCGGCCGGGTTGCCGGTGCGGGTCGAATCGCTGGCGCGCCTGGATGCCGGGCAACTCGCCGAGGCGCGCAAGGCGCTGTTCGTGGTCAGCACCTTCGGCGACGGTGAGGCGCCGGACAGCGCCCGCGGCTTCGAACGCAAGGTGCTTGGCCAGGCCGCCAGCCTCGATGGCCTGAGCTACGCCCTGCTGGCCTTGGGAGATCGCCAGTACGAGCAGTTCTGCGGCTTCGCCCGGCGCATGCAGGGCTGGTTGCAGGGGCAGGGCGCGCGGAGCCTGTTCGCCCCGGTGGAGGTCGATGATGGCGACGCCGCGGCCCTGCGCCAATGGCAGGAAAGCCTGGCCGAGGTGACCGGCGGTGCCGCCCCGGCGGCCTGGGAAGCGCCGGCTTTCGAGGTCTGGTCGCTGGCGCGGCGGGAGTGCCTGAACCCTGGCAGCCAGGGCGAGTCGACCTGGCTGCTGGACCTGCGTGCGCCGGCCGACAGCGCCATCCAATGGCGCGCCGGCGATCTGCTGGAGATCGTTCCGCACCAGGCGCCCGCGCGCATCCGCGAATGGCTGCAGCGGCATCACCTGGACGGCCAGGCGCGGGTGGCGGTCGAGGGCGTCGAGCAGAGCCTGGAGCAGGCCCTGGCCGGGCGCCTGCTGCCGGATTCTTTCGAACACCTGGTCGGCTTGCACCCGCAGGCGCTGCTGGATGCGCTGATTCCGCTTTCCGTGCGCCAGTACTCCATCGCGTCGCTGCAGAGCGATGGCGACCTGCAACTGATCGTACGCCAGGAGCAGCATGCCGACGGCAGCCTGGGCATCTGCTCCGGCTGGCTCACCGAGTACCTGCCGCTCGGCGCCGCGCTGACCCTGCGCCTGCGCCGCAACGCGGGTTTCCACCTGCCGGAGGATGACGTGCCGCTGATCCTCATCGGCAACGGCACCGGAGTCGCCGGCCTGCGCAGCCTGTTGCGCGCCAGCATTGCCGCCGGGCGCAAGCGCAACTGGCTGCTGTTCGGCGAACGCAATTTCGCCCACGACTACTACTGTCGTGCGGAGCTGGAGCAAGCCCTGGCCAGGGGCGAGCTGCAACGCCTGGACCTGGCCTTCTCCCGCGACCAGGCGGAGAAGATCTATGTCCAGGACCGCCTGCATGAAGCGGCGGATGAACTGCGGCGCTGGATCGACGAGGGCGCGGCCTTGTACGTCTGCGGCAGCCTGCAGGGCATGGCCGGCGGTGTCGACCGGGTGCTGCGCGAAGTGCTCGGTGAGGAGGCCTTGCAACGCCTGGCCGACGAAGGACGTTACCGGCGCGACGTGTACTGAAGAGATGAATGAAAAAGGCTCCCAAGGGAGCCTTTTCGTTGCCAGCTACTGGGACTGCCGGGCTTTGCGGGGTGTAGGGCGAATAACCGCAGAGCGGTTATCCGCCATTTCGGCGAGATATCGGCGGATGACGCCGTTGGCGTCATGCGCCCTACGGAGCTATCGGACTTCGCGCTGTCCGTGGCGTAGGGCGAACAACCGCAGAGCGGTTATCCGCCATTTCGGCGGGGTGTCGGCGGATGACGCCGTTGGCGTCATCCGCCCCACGGAGCTATCGGGGCCTTGCGTCGCCGGGCCTCAGATCCACAGGATGAAAGCCAGTACCAGGGCGAAGAAGCCCCATTTCTGCAGGTAGTAGAGCTTGCGGTTGCGCTTCTTCAAACGTTTGCCCTGCAGGCGGATCTTGTAGAGGCTGTCGAAGATCCGATTGAGTCCGCCGGTCCGGTCGCCTGCGTTGTTCGGGGCGGCCGCGGCAGCCATCACGTTGCGGCTGAACCAGCGGTTGAAGGCGGTGGCCCAGCCCTGGGTCAGCGGCCGCTCGATGTCGCAGAAGAGAATGATGCGGTTGTGTTCGGTGGCGTTTTCCGCGTAGTGGATGAAGGTTTCATCGAACACCACCGCCTCGCCGTCGCGCCAGTGGTAGCGCTCGCCGTCCACCTCGATGAAGCAGGCCGGATCGTTGGGGGTGAACAGTCCCAGGTGGAAGCGCAGCGAGCCGGCGTAGGGATCGCGGTGTCGCACCAGCTTCGAGCCCGGCGGCAGTTCGGCGAACATCGCCGCCTTGATCGAGGGAATCTGCCGCAACAGGGCGGTGGTCTGCGGGCAGAGTTGTCCGGCGGAGGGATGGGCCTCGTCGTACCATTTCAGGTAGAAGCGCTTCCAGCCGCTCTTGAAGAACGAGTTGAAACCGATATCGTCGTACTGTTCGGAACGCTTGATGTTGCCGGCGTCGTGCAGGTGCAGCGCCTCGCTGCGGATGGCTTGCCAGTTGTCGACCAGAACCTGCAGTTCGGGGAAGGTCTGCGGTGCCAGGTAAGGGCGGTTCGGTACCTTCGAGAACAGGTACATCAGGCAGTTGATCGGAGCGAGGAAGCTGGAGTGGTCGCTCAATTGGCGCGACAGCTTGTGGCGTACCCGGCCGCGGAAATGGACATAGAGGATGCTCAGCGCATAGGCCGCCAGGATGAGAACTTTCATGAATGCAAGGTCGTCGGTGCAAAAGAGGAGAATTTACTCCTGTTCTCAGTGCCTGAGTATGCTACCTGACGCTAATTCGCCAGCACTGCGCTCATTTTTCCGTAATCCTGGCCTCGAAAGGAACGCACAATGAACGACACCGGCCGGCGTATCCTGCTCAACTGCGACATGGGCGAAAGCTTTGGCGCCTGGCGCATGGGCGACGATGTCCACAGCATGCCGCTGGTTGACCAGGCCAACCTGGCTTGCGGCTTCCACGCTGGCGACCCGCTCACCATGCGGCGCGCGGTGGAGCTGGCGGTACGCCATGGCGTGAGCATCGGCGCGCACCCGGCCTATCCCGACCTGAGCGGCTTCGGCCGGCGCTCGCTGGCCTGCTCTGCCGAAGAGGTGCATGCCATGGTGCTGTACCAGATCGGCGCGCTGGACGCTTTCTGCCGTTCCCTCGGTACCCAGGTGGCCTACGTCAAGCCGCATGGCGCGCTGTACAACGACCTGGTCGGCGACGATGAGCTGCTGCGCGCCGTGCTCGACGCCTGCGCCGCCTATCGCAAGGGCCTGCCGCTGATGGTGCTGGCCCTGGCCGACAACGGCCGCGAGCTGGAACTGGCCGACGAGGCCGACGTGCCGCTGCTGTTCGAGGCCTTCGCCGATCGCGCCTACCTGCCGGACGGCCGGCTGGCGCCGCGGCGGCTTGGCGGCGCGGTGCATCACGATCCGCAGCGGATCATCGAACAGGCCCTGGCCATCGCTCGCGGCGAAGCCTTCCCCGACTACGACGGCAACCCGCTGCGCCTGACCGCCGACAGTCTTTGCGTGCATGGCGATAACCCGCAGTCGCTCGCGGTCCTCCGGCGCCTGCGCGCGGCCCTGGACAGCCTGTGATCCGCATCGAACCCGCTGGTGCCGAAGCCCTGCTGCTGACGCTCGCCGAAGAGCCCGAAGTGGACCTGTCTGTGCGCCTGGCCGAGCTGGCCAGACGTCTGCGCGAGGGGCTCGGCGAAGGCGTCAGGGATCTGGTGCCGGGCTGGACCACCCTGATGCTGCATTACGACCCCTACCGCATCGCCCCGCAGATACTGGAAGAACGCCTGGGTCCGCTGCTGGCGGAGTGGCACGCCTGGCGTCCCGCCGAGGATGCCGGGCGCCTGCACGAAATTCCCGTCTGGTACGCCGGCGAGGACCTCGCGACGGTAGCGGTTGCCTGCGGATTGACTGGCGAAGGGGTGATCGAACTGCACAGCGCGGCCGAATACCGGGTCGGCGCGATCGGTTTCGCTCCGGGATTCGCCTACCTCGGCGGCCTCGATCCGCGCCTGGTCCTGCCGCGGCGGGCCACCCCGCGGGCGCGTGTACCGGCCGGCAGCCTGGCCATTGCCGAGGCGCAGACGGCGATCTATCCGCAGGCCTCGCCCGGCGGCTGGCACCTGCTGGGACGCAGTCCGTGGCGTCCGTTCGATCCGGCCGTCACTCCTCCGTGCCCACTGGCGCTGGGCGACCGGGTGCGCTTCGTCGCCATCGGGCGCGAGGCTTTCCTCGACCTGGGCGGGCGCGAATGAATGGTTTGCGGGTCGTCAAGGCGGGTCCGCAGAGCCTGCTGCAGGACGACGGCCGGCGCGGCTGGCAGCACCTCGGCGTATCCCCGGGCGGCCCTCTGGACCGCCAGGCGGCAGCCTGGGCCAATCGTCTGCTCGGTAATCCCTGGGGGACGCCGTTGCTGGAAATCGCTTTCGGCGGCTTGGTGCTGGAGTGCAGGGTGGAGGCGACCTGGCTGGCGTTGACCGGAGCGCGCCTGGCGCTGACGGTGGACGGTCGCGAATGCCTGCCCTGGAGTCGCTTCCGGGTCCGCCGCGGGCAACGCATCGAACTGGGCTTCGCCGAGGCCGGGCAGCGTGCCTACCTGGCCTGCGCCGGCGGTTTCCGGGCGAGGCCGGTACTGGGCAGCGTCGCCTGCCAGGTTCGCGACGGGCTCGGCGGTTTACAGGGCGATGGCCGGATCCTGGCGGAGGGCGATTGCCTGCCGTGTGCCGAAGCGGGAGCGGCGTGTCCGTGGGATGCCAGCGTGCCCTGGCGTTTCCAGCCGGACTACCGGCAGCAGCGGCCCTTGCGCGTGCTGTTCGGCGGCGATGCAGCGGCCTTCGACGCAGCCAGCCGGCAAGCCTTCTTCGCCAGCGCCTGGCGAATCAGCCCGCGGTCCGATCGCATGGGTGTCCGCCTGGCCGGCAAGCCACTGCGCGGGGCGCCGCGCGCCTGGTCGCAGGGCGTGGTGGAGGGCGCTATCCAGGTTCCGCCCGATGGCCAACCCATCGTGCTGATGGCCGACCGCCAGAGCATGGGCGGCTATCCGCTGCTGGGCTTCGTCCATCCACTGGACCTCTCGCGCCTGGCGCAAAGCCCCGCGCATAGCGAGGTAACCTTCGTCGAGAGCGACCTGGCGACGCAGCAGGCCGATCTGCTGCGCTTCTACCGCTTCTTCCGCGGCTGAGCGCTCAGCCGGCCAGGTGGCCGAGCGGCAGCGGCGAGGGCGCCTTGACCGTCTTGATCGCGAAGTTGCTGCGAATGTCGCTGACCCCGGGCAGGCGCAGCAGGGTCTCGCTGAGCAGGCGTTCGTAGGCGCGCAGGTCGGGGACCACCACTTGCAGGAGGAAGTCCGACTCGCCGGAGACGAGGTGCACCGAGATCACCTCCGGCAGGTCGACCACCGCACGGTGGAAGGCCTCGGCCTGCTCCTGGCGGTGGCGTTCCACCTTGATCCCGACGAACACCGTGAGGCCGAGGCCGACCTCGTCGCGGTCGATGCTGGCCTGGTAGCCGCGAATCACCCCGGCCTCTTCCAGCAGGCGCACGCGGCGCAGGCAGGGGGACGGGGAGAGACCGATCTCCTCGGCCAACTGGACGTTGCTCAGGCGGCCGTCGCGCTGGAGGGCGGCGAGGATGCGGTGGTCATAGGCGTCGAGTTTCATCTTGGCATATCCGGATGGATAGTCTCCAGAGAGTGGAATTTACTGCCAAATAGAATGGATAGGCTGGTGGAAAACGCAAGCACCTGCCCTGCCTTGCGGGCATAGAATCGTTATCCGGGTCACCTTCCTGGAGCCGATACGATGGACACGAGCGCTTTCCTGATTGCCCTGGCGGTGGTTTACCTGGTGCCCGGACCAGACATGCTCCTGCTGTTCCAGACCGGCGCCCGCCAGGGCCGTCGCGCGGCGCTGGTCACCGCCCTCGGCCTGGCGCTGGCTCGGGCCTGCCATGTGCTGATGGCCGCGACTGGACTGGCGCTGCTGTTCCGTACCGCTCCCTGGACCTTCGACCTGGTGCGCTTGCTCGGCGCCGCCTACCTCGCCTGGCTTGGCCTGCAGATGCTGCGCGGTGGCGGACTGGCCTTGCCGACCAGCGACGCGGGCTCCGCGCCGGTGGTCCCTTACGCCGACCGCCGGGCCTTGCTGCGCGGACTCCTGACCAACCTGCTGAACCCCAAGGCCCTGCTGTTCTGTTCGGTGCTGCTGCCGCAGTTCGTCAGCCCCGGGGCCGGTTCGCTGGCCGTCCAGTTCGCCGCGCTCGGTACGGTCTTGGTTCTGGTTGGCCTGGCCTTCGACTGCGCCTACGCCCTGGTCGGTGGCCGCCTGGGCCGCTGGCTGGCGTCCCGGCCGCGGGCACAACGCCTGCAGCAGTGGGGCTTCGGTGGGTTGTTGATAGGGTTCGGGGTAAGGCTGGCGCTGCTGCGCCAGCTCTGAAGGGCTGCGGGGCGGCGAGCGCCCCGTGGCGCTCAGCCGAGGAACTGCTCGGCGTGGTGACAGGCCACCTGGCGCTGGTCGAGCAGGCGCAGCTCGGGCACCTCGCTGCGGCAGCGCTCGGTGGCGTAGGGGCAGCGCTTGTGGAAGGCGCAACCCTCCGGCGGGTGCAGCGGGTTCGGCAGTTCGCCCTGGATGCGGATCTTCGGCTTCGTCGGGTCCGGGTGGATCGCCGGGGTCGCCGAGAGCAGCGCACGGGTATAGGGATGCAGCGGGTTCTCGTAGAGCTTGTCCGCCGGCCCCATCTCCGCAGGTCGGCCGAGGTACATCACCAGGACGTCGTCGGCGACGTGGCGGACCACCGCCAGGTTGTGCGAGATGAACACGTAGGCGGTGCGGAACTGCTGCTGCAGGTCCATGAACAGGTTCAGTACCTGGGCCTGGATCGACACGTCGAGGGCCGAGGTCGGCTCGTCCGCCACCAGCACCTTGGGTTGCAGCATCATCGCCCGGGCCAGGGCGATGCGCTGGCGCTGGCCGCCGGAGAACATGTGCGGGTAGCGCTGGTAATGCTCCGGCCGCAGGCCGACCTGGCGCATCATCTGCTGGACCTTTTCGCGGCGTTCCTCGCGCGACAGCGCGGTGTTGATCAGCAGCGGCTCGGCCAACTGGTCGCCGATCTTCTGTCGCGGATTGAGCGAGGCGTAGGGGTTCTGGAAGACCATCTGCACGTCGCGGCGCAACTGCCGGCGCTGGTCCTTGCTGGCGCCCTTGACCTCCTGCCCGGCGATTTTCAGCGAGCCGGAGGTGGGTTCCTCGATCAGGGTCAGGGCGCGCGCCAGGGTCGACTTGCCGCAGCCGGACTCGCCGACCACGGCGAGGGTCTTGCCGGCTTCCAGTTCGAACGATACGCCGTTCAGCGCGCGCACCTGGGCGTGGCCCTTGAACAGGCCGCGGGAGACTTCGTAGTGACGGGTCAGATCACGGGCGGTCAGAACGGTTTCCATCAGGCCACCTCGTTCAGCAGGTTCAACGGATAGAAGCAGCGCACCGCGCCGCGCTCGTGTGCCTCCAGGGCCGGCCGCTCCTGGCGGCAATGCTCCTGGGCATAGGGGCAGCGTGGCGACAGCAGGCAACCGCGCGGGCGGTCGTAGCGCCCCGGAACGATGCCGGGCAGGGTGGCCAGGCGGGCTTCGCCGGCACAGTGCTCGGGGATCGCCTTGATCAGCGCCTCGGTGTAGGGATGGGTCGGGCGGTCGAACAGCGCCGGCACGCCGCCGATCTCCACCGCTTCGCCGGCGTACATCACGCAGACGCGCTGGGCGGTCTCGGCGACCACGGCGAGATCGTGGGTGATCAGGATCAGCGCCATGTCCTGGTCGCGCTGCAGGTTCAGCAGCAGCTCCATGATCTGCGCCTGGATGGTCACGTCGAGGGCGGTGGTCGGCTCGTCGGCGATCAGCAGCTTGGGCTCGGCGGCGATAGCCATGGCGATCGCCACGCGCTGGCTCATGCCGCCGGAGAGCTGGTGCGGGTAGGCGTCGAGACGGCTGGCGGCGGCCGGGATCTCGACCCGTTCGAGCAGTTCCAGGGCGCGCTGGCGCAGGGCCTTGCCGCGCAGGCCGAGATGCAGGCGGAGGACTTCCTCGATCTGGTAGCCGACGGTGTAGCTGGGGTTGAGGGCGGTCATCGGGTCCTGGAAGACCATCGCCATGTCCTTGCCGACGATGCGCCGGCGCTGGCGGCCCTTGAGGGTGAGCATGTCGTGGCCGTCGAAGCGCAGGTGATCGGCGGATACCCAGCCGGGGGCGTCGATCAGGCCCATCAGGGCCATCATGGTCACCGACTTGCCGGAGCCGGACTCGCCGACGATGGCCAGCACCTCGCCCTTGTCGACGCTCAGGTCGAGGCCGTCGACCACGGGCACGGCGGTGGTGTCGCCGAAGCGTACGCTGAGGTTCTTGATATCGAGGAGGCTCATGCGGCGGTCTCCTGTGGCGCGGATACGGATGCGCTGTTCATGGTTGTGCTCCTCATGCCGCGTTCTTCAGTTTCGGATCGAGGGCGTCGCGCAGGCCGTCGCCCATCAGGTTGATCGCCAGTACGCTGAGCAGGATGGTCAGGCCGGGCAGGCTGACCACCCACCAGGCGCGCTCGATGTAGTCGCGGGCGGAGGCGAGCATGGTGCCCCACTCGGGGGTCGGCGGTTGCACGCCGAGGCCGAGGAAGCCGAGGGCGGCGGCGTCGAGGATCGCCGAAGAGAAGCTCAGGGTGGCCTGGACGATCAGCGGCGCCATGCAGTTCGGCAGCACGCAGACGAACATCAGTCGCAGGGTGCCGGCGCCGGCCAGGCGCGAGGCGGTGACGTAGTCGCGGTTTAGCTCGGTCATCACCGCGGCGCGGGTCAGGCGTACGTAGGCCGGCAGCGAGACGATGGCGATGGCGATCACGGTGTTGATCAGGCCCGGGCCGAGGATCGCCACGATGGCCACCGCCAGCAGCAGCGACGGCAGCGCCAGCATGATGTCCATCAGGCGCATGATCAGCGGCCCGGCACGGTTCGGCGAGAAGCCGGCGAGCAGGCCGAGGAGGATGCCGGGGATCAGCGAGATCACCACCGAGGACAGGCCGATCAGCAGCGACAGGCGGGCGCCGTGGATCAGCCGCGAGAGCAGGTCGCGGCCCAGCTCGTCGGTGCCGAGCAGGAAGCGCGCCTGGCCGCCTTCCAGCCAGGATGGCGGGGTCAGCAGGAAGTCCCGGAACTGCTCGCTCGGATCGTAGGGGGCGACCCAGGGGGCGAACAGCGCGCAGAACACGATCAGCAGCATGAACAGCAGGCCGCCGAGGGCGCCCTTGTTGTGCGCGAAGGCCTGCCAGAATTCCTTCAGCGGGGACGGGTAGACCAGGCTCGGGTCGCTGGCGGGAGCGTTGTGCATGGCGTTCATCGGCTGGCTCCTCAGCGTTGGTGGCGAATGCGCGGGTTGGCCAGGCCGTAGAGGATGTCCACGACGAAATTGACCAGGATGACGAGGGTGGCGACCAGCAGGATGCCGTTCTGCACTACCGGGTAGTCGCGACGGCTGATGGCGTCGATCAGCCACTTGCCGATGCCCGGCCAGGAGAAGATGGTTTCGGTCAGCACCGCGCCGGCGAGCAGCGTGCCGACCTGCAGGCCGAATACCGTCAGCACCGGAATCAGCGCGTTGCGCAGGGCGTGCACGAAGACCACCCGGGCCGGCGACAGGCCCTTGGCGCGGGCGGTGCGCACATAGTCTTCGCGCAGCACCTCGAGCATCGCCGAGCGGGTCATGCGGGCAATCACCGCCAGCGGGATGGTGCCCAGCACGATGGCCGGCAGGATCAGGTGGCGCACGGCATCGAGGAACGAGCCCTGTTCGTCGGAAAGCAGGGTGTCGATCAGCATGAAGCCGGTCTTCGGCTCGATGTCGTAGAGCAGGTCGAGACGGCCGGACACCGGCGTCCAGCCCAGCGACACGGAGAACAGCATGATCAGGATCAGGCCCCACCAGAAGATCGGCATCGAATAGCCGGCGAGGGACACCGTCATCACCCCGTGGTCGAACAGCGAACCGCGTTTCAGGGCGGCGATCACCCCGGCCAGCAGGCCGAAGGTGCCGGCGAAGAGCATGGCGGCCAGGGACAGTTCCAGGGTCGCCGGGAACAGGGTGAGGAATTCGTGCCAGACGCCTTCGCGGGTGGTCAGCGATTCGCCGAGATTGCCCTGTGCCAGGTTGCCCACGTAGTCCAGGTACTGCTGGTACAACGGCTTGTCCAGGCCCAGGCGGTGCAGGGCCTCGGCATGCATCTGCGGATCGACGCGACGTTCGCCCATCATCACTTCCACCGGGTCGCCGGGAATCAGGCGGATTAGCGCGAAGGTGAGCAGCGTCACGCCGAAGAAGGTGGGGATCAGCAACCCCAATCGTCGTGCAATGAAACTAAGCATGTTGGCGGGTAACTCCTCATCGCGGACCGTGCGCCCCGCTGGCGGCAGGGCTGTGGTCCTTGTTCTTCTAGGGCTTCACCGAGGTGGTGGCGAAGTTGTTGTTGCTCAACGGATTGATCACGTAGCCCTGCACCGTGTTCCGCCGGACGTTGAACAGCTTCGGGTAGGCCAGCGGTATCCATGGGGCCTGTTCGTGGAATACCACCTGGGCCTGCTCGTACAGTTTCGCCCGCTCGGCCGGATCGCTCACCTCGCGGGCCTTGCGCATCAGCGCCTCGAAGTCCTTGTCGCACCAGCGCGCCTGGTTTTCACCCGACTCGGCGGCGGCGCAGCTCAGGTTCGGGCTGAGGAAGTTGTCCGGGTCGCCGTTGTCGCCGGCCCAGCCAAGCAGCGACAGGTCGTGCTCGCCGGCCTTCGAACGCTTGAGCAGCTCGCCCCATTCCAGGGAACGGATGGTCAGCTGGATGCCGGCCTTGACCAGGTCTGCCTGCAGCATCTGTGCCGCCAGGGCGGGGTTGGGGATGGTAGGCGAGGTGCCGTTGCGAATGAACAGGGTGATCCTGAGATTTTCCGCGCCGGCTTCCTTGAGCAGCGCCCTGGCGCGTTCGGGATCGTGCGGCCAGTCCTGGATCGAATGGTTGTAGCCGAGCAGGGTCGGGGGATAGGGACCGACCGCCGGACTGGCCGCGCCGGGGCCGAACACCGCGTCGAGCATGGCCTTCTTGTCCAGCGCGAGGTTGATCGCCTGGCGCACGCGCGGGTCGTCGAGCGGCTTGTGCTGGGTGTTGATGGCAATGTAGGTGGTCAGCAGGGCATCGATCTCGTCCACCGCCAGGTTCGGGTCCTGCTTCAGGCGCGGCACGTCCTCCGGTTTCGGGTACAGCGAGACCTGGCACTCGCCGGCACGGACCTTCTGCATGCGCACGTTGGGATCGAGGGTAATGGCGAACACCAGGTTGTCGATCGGCGGCTTGCCGGCGTAGTAGTCCGGGTTCGCCGTATAGCGGACCTGGGCGTCCTTGGCGTAGCGCTTGAAGACGAACGGCCCGGTGCCGATCGGCTGGTTGTTCAGCTGGCCCTGCTTGCCGGCGGCGAGCAACTGGTCGCCGTACTCGGCGGAATAGATGGACGCGAAGGGCATCGCCATATCGCGCAGGAACGGCGCTTCGGGACGGTTGAGGACGAAGCGCACGGTGAGCTCGTTGACCTTTTCCACCGACTTGATCAGCTCGCCCATGCCCATCGCGTCGAAGTAGGCGTAGCCGCGCAGCGCCGAGGCATGCCAGGGATGCTTCGGATCGAGGGCGCGCTGGAAGGTCCACAGCACATCATCGGCATTCAGGCTCCGGGTCGGCTTGAAGTAGTCGGTGGTATGGAATTTCACGCCGGGGCGCAGGTGGAAGGTATAGCTCAGTCCGTCGGCGCTGACGTCCCAGCGCTCGGCCAGCCCCGGGATCACCTCGGTGGTGCCGGGGCGGAAGGCGAGCAGGCGGTTGAACACGGTTTCCGCGGAGGCGTCGGCGGTCACCGCGCCGGTGTACTGGACGATATCGAAGCCTTCCGGGCTGGCCTCGGTGCAGACCACCAGGTTCTTCGCCTGGGCCGCGCCGGCGGCGCATAGCGCCAGGGCCAGGGGCAGGTGTCGGAGCAACGGATGGAGCATGGGGTCCTCCTCGTGGGCCCCGTCACCGGGGCCGCCGGTTGTCGCAGGTTTACAGCAGGTTGAAGGGGAAGGTGCTGACCAGGCGCAGTTCGTTGACGCTGCCGTCGACCTGGTTCTGGCTGGCCTTGTGCATCATGTAGGTGAGCTTGAAGGTGCTGTCCTTGATCGGCCCGTTCTGCACCTTGTAGGCCGCCATCAGGCCCAGCTCGTGGTGCTTCTCGCCGTCCTGGGCGCGCACCTCGGCGTAGTTGCCGTAGGCACCGTTGCGATCGCCGTCGTAGTGGGTGCCGTCGATGTCCCAGCCCTTCACGTACCACACGCCGGTGCTCAGGCCGGGGACCCCGTAGTAGCTCCAGTCGGTCTCGTAGCGGATCTGCGCGGACTTCTCGTTGGGGCTGTTGTAGTCGGCCAGCATCGAGTTGGCCAGGAAGATCGCCGAGGTCTCGTGCACGTAGTCGAAGTATTCGTTGCCGTCGACCTGCTGGTAGGCCAGGGTCAGGGCGTGGGCGCGATGGCCGAGGGTGAAGGCCAGGCTCCAGGTGTCGTTGTCGATGTAGCCGGCCTCGCGCGCGCCGGTGTCGCCGGTGTGGTAGCCGTTGAAGGCGGTGCGCAGGGCGATGCCGTTCTCGAGGTCGCCGATGTCGTGGGTCACGCCCAGGTAGTACTGGTTCCAGACGTCCTGGAAATGCGAGCCATAGAGGGAGATTTCCAGCCCGTCGAGCGGCTTGTAGTTGCCGCCCAGGTAGTTCAGGCGGTCGCCCTTGACCTGGCGGGTGCCGTACTCGGTGGTCATGTCCTCGTCGCCGGAACCGGTCCGCGGGCTGACCTTGCGGAAGCTGCCGGCCTGCAGGCTGAGGTTGTCCAGCTCCTCGCTGGTCACGGCGAAGCCGGTGAAGCTGGAGGGCAGGGCACGGTTGTCGATATAGCTGAACACTGGAGTGTTGACCAGGAAGCGACCGGCCTTGAATTCGGTATTCGAGGCGCGCAGGCGGATGTTGGCGACGCCCAGCTTGGACCACTCGCCGATCGCCTCGCCATCGCTGTTCGCCAGGGTCCGGTTGCCACCGCCGCCGATGCGGCCCTTGCCGCGCTCCAGGGCGATCTCGTTGAAGGCTGCGACGTCGAAGCCGAAGCCGATGCTGCCCTGGGTGTAGCCCGAGCTGTACTTGAGCACCGTGCCCTGGACCCAGGCGTTGCGCTGGTGGATGCGCTGGGAGCCGCCGCCGGCCTTGGGAATGCGGAAGGTGAAGCTGTCCTTCATGTTTTCCCGCGAGTAGAAGTTGCGGGTGGTCAGGGTCAGGCTCTGCCCCTCGAACAGCCCGCTGGCGCCGGCCTGGCCCTTGATCGGTTTCTCCACGCTGGGGATGCTCTGCACCTGGGCGGCGTAGCTGGGATTGTCCGGGGTCGGCGGGGTTGCCTGCTCGTCCGCTGCCCAGCCTGGCGCGGCCGATGCCATCAAGGCCAATCCCAGCGTCGCGCCGGTCACTCGTTGGTATCTCATCACCTGATTGCTCCCTTTATTGTTGTCATGGCACCTGTTTTACCCACCAGGTTTGCGCCGGTTTCGCCCGCGCCTGGGCGCGGCGGTCGAATACGGCGAGGCGAGCGCTCCTGGCGGAACGCGCGCAGCGCCGTTCTGGAACACGGGCAGGAAAAGCAAAGAAATGAAGTACGGGTCGTGCCGTTCTTCTGCACTCCGGTCGTTTCACGACCGGGGTGGCGTCGGCATCAGGGCTGGTTGGCTACGCCATAGAAGGCGTTCCGCGAGAAGGGGCTGATCTTGAAGTCATGCACCGACTTGTTCATCGGCTGGTACACGGTGGAGTGGGCGATCGGGGTGATCGGCACCTGCTCCTTGAGGATGTGCTGGGCCTGCTTGTACAGCTCGCTGCGCTTGTCCTGGTCGGAGACCCGCTTGGCAGCCTTGACCAGCTTGTCGTAGGCCGCGTCGCACCATTTCGATACGTTGTTGCCGTTGATCGAGTCGCAGCCGTAGAGGGTCGCCAGCCAGTTGTCCGGATCGCCGTTGTCGCCGGTCCAGCCGAACAGCATGGCGTCATGCTCGCCGGCATGGGCGCGCTTGATGTACTCGCCCCATTCGTAGCTGACGATCCTGGCCTTGATGCCGATCTTCGCCCAGTCGGCCTGGATCATCTCCGCCATCAGCTTGGCGTTGGGGTTGTAGGGACGCTGCACCGGCATCGCCCACAGGGTGATCTCGGTGCCCTCGGTGACGCCGGCCTTCTTCAGCAGTTCCCGGGCCTTGGCCGGATCGAACGGGGCGTCCTTGATGGTTTCGTCATAGGACCACTGGGTCGGCGGCATGCCGTTCACCGCCAGTTGCCCGGCACCCTGGTAGACGGCGTCGATGATGGCCTGCTTGTTCACCGCCATGTCCAGCGCCTGGCGTACTTCGAGCTGGTCGAACGGCTTGTGGGTGACGTTGTAGGCGATGTAGCCGAGGTTGAAGCCTGGCTGCGAGGGCACCTTCAGGTTCGCCGCTTCCTGCAGGGCCTTGAGATCGGCGGGGCGTGGGTTGAGGGTGATCTGGCACTCGCCGGCCTTGAGCTTCTGCGCGCGCACCGCGGCGTCGGTGTTGATCGAGAAGATCAGGTTGTCGATCTTCACGTCTTCGGGTTTCCAGTAGTCCTTGTTGCCCTTGAAGCGGATCTGCGCATCCTTCTGGTAGCGGCTGAACACGAACGGGCCGGTGCCGATCGGCTTCTGGTTGATGTCGCTGGCCTTGCCCTGCTTGAGCAGTTGCGCGGCGTATTCGGCGGACTGGATCGATGGGAAGGGCATCGCCAGGTTCTGGATGAAGGCCGCGTCGACCTCGTTGAGGGTGAACTTCACCGTATGCTCGTCGAGCTTCTCGACCCTGGCGATGTTCTTGTCCAGGCCCATGTCGGTGAAGTAGGGAAACTCGGTGGGGTAGGCCTTGCGGAACGGATGATCCTTGTCGAGCATGCGCTGGAAGGTGAACAGCACGTCGTCGGCATTGAATTCGCGGGTCGGCTTGAAGTAGTCGGTACTGTGGAACTTCACGCCCTTGCGCAGGTGGAAGGTGTAGGTCTTGCCGTCGTCGCCGATGTCCCAGCTTTCCGCCAGGGCCGGGATCGCCCGGGTGCCGCCGCGCTCGAACTGGACGAGGCGGTTGAACAGGGTGACCGAGGTCGCGTCGTAGTCGGTGCCGGTGGTGTACTGGGCGGGATCGAAGCCGGCCGGGCTGCCCTCCGAGCAGAACACCAGGTTGCTGGCGGCGTGGGAGAACGGGGAGCCGAGGATCAGACCGGCTGCCAGCCAGGCCCGAAGGGGAAGGATCTTACGCATGCAAACCTCATTTTTTCTTTTTCTAAGGGCATCGTCTGAGGATCGGCCTTATGGGCCATGGCAACTCTCGCCTTTCCATGGATGGCGGGTGACAGCCATGGACCCTGTGCGGCGACAGCGATCGTCCGTTTGTTGTTGGTCGACGATTCGCTGATGCCGAAATTAAGTCATGCTGAAATTGTGGTCAACGAAAATTAAGCACGACTAACATTTCTATTGCGAAAACGTTTGCCTGACAGGATGGGAAGGTGCGCTACGGACTGGCTCAGGGCGTCGGATGGTCGTCGAACAGGCCCATGGTGGTGATGGTCAGGACTTCCGCCACATCGCTGCCGACGTTGGCCAGGCAATGGGTCTTGGTCGCGTCGAAGTGCACCGAGTCGCCGGCGCCGAGGGGGTACTGGCGTCCCTCGATGGTGTAGACGATCTGCCCGGACAGGACGTAGGAGAACTCGGCGCCCTCATGGGAGATCAGCTCCGACTGGTAGCCCACCGGCATGTTCATCTTGACCGCATTGATCAGGTTGCCGGGGAAGGAGCTGGACAGGCGTTCGTAGGCCAGCGGCTGGCCCTCGATGGTGTAGCGTACCCGCTCGCCTTCGTGGGAGTCGGGCTGGGGTTGTGCCGGTTGGTCGAACAGGGCATTGAGCGGGATATTCAGCGACTTGGCGATGTTGGCCAGGGAAGAGATCGATACACCGGTGAGGTTGCGCTCCGCCTGGGAGAGGAAGCTCGCGGTGAGACCGGATTCGCTGGCGACTTGGTGCAGGGTCTTCTTGGCGGCGCGGCGATAGCGACGCAGGCGTTCGCCGATGCGGTCTACGGTCATTGGGGAGACTCTTGTTGAAAGGCGCAGTATACCCAGCGCGGGGCGTCAATAAAGTCTGACAGATGAACTACCCGAACCCCTATTTTTAAGTGTGACTGAAAATTTGTTTTGACCTGAATTTAAGCTCGACTTAAATTTCAGCCCGGTCCAGACGAGGAGAACAACAAATGACCGTGGGTGTTGGCGGGAGTACCCCTACGCAGGCGCTGGAGTGTCTGCGGAACATGATGGACGGCGCGCAGCCGATCGGCCTGGCGTCTTACCTTGCGCGAATCGCCGCGGCCCAGGCGTGGATGGGCGAGCATGGCATCGCCGCGGCGTACCTGCATGCAGGCAGCAACCTGCGTTACTTCAGCGGCGTGCAATGGCACCCCAGTGAACGCCTGGTGGGTGCTCTACTGCCCGCCGAGGGCGCCCTCGAATACCTTGCGCCGGCCTTCGAGGAAGGTACGGTGCGCGACTTCCAGGTGGTCGATGGCGCCATCCACACCTGGGAGGAACACCAGGATCCCTATCGCCTGCTGCTCGATCGCCTGGAGGCGCTCGGCGTGGGCGAGCGCAGCACGGTCGCACTGTGTCCGAGCCTGCCGTTCGGCATGTTCGAGCGCTTGCGCCAACAGGCGCCGGGCAGGAACTTCGTCAGCGCCGCGCCGCTGATCGACCAGGGACGGATGCGCAAGTCGGCCGAGGAGCTGGCGCTGATGCAGCGGGCCAAGGACATGACCCTGGAAGTGCAGAAGGCCGCGGCGAGCATTCTCCGCGAAGGCATCAGCACCACCGAAGTCGCCGAGTTCATCCACCAGGCGCACCGCAAGGTGGGCGCGCCCGGTTCGACCTTCTGCATCGTCCTGTTCGGTGCCGCCAGTGCCTTCCCGCATGGGGTGAAGCATGCGCAGGTGCTGAAGGATGGCGACATGGTGCTGATCGATACCGGCTGCCAGGTCCACGGCTACCAGTCGGATATCACCCGCAGCTATGTGTTCGGCACGCCCAGCGCACGCCAGCGCGAATTCTGGGGGATGGAGCGCGACGCCCAACTGGCGGCCTTCGAGGCCGCGCGTCTGGGCCGGCCCTGCGAGGCGGTGGACGCCGCCGCGCGGCGTTCGCTGGAGGCCAACGGCCTGGGACCGGACTACCGCCTGCCTGGCCTGCCGCACCGCACCGGGCATGGCATCGGTATGGACGTCCACGAAGGCCCGTACCTGGTGCGTGGCGATCGCACGCCGCTGGATGTCGGCATGTGCTTCAGCAACGAACCGATGATCTGCGTGCCCGGCGAGTTCGGCATTCGCCTGGAGGATCACTTCTACATGACGAAGGAAGGACCGCGCTGGTTCACCCAACCGAGCCCGTCCATCGACGATCCCTTCGGCCTCGGCGGCTGATCCGGCCGAACGATAACGCCGCACGCGGGAAGGCAAGGACCAGGGCTTCCCGCGTGCGGCGCAGCGATCAGTCCAGCTTCACCCGCGAAAAGTCCCGCGCCGACATCGGGCTCATGCGGTAGCCGCTGACGTTCTTGCGTTGCGCGTCGAACATCAAAGGATGCGCCAGCGGCAACCAGGGCATCTGCTCGTGGAAGATCCGCTGCGCTTCCTTGTACAGCGCTACCCGTTGGCTCTCGTCGTTGCTCATGCGCGCCTTGCGGATGGCTTCGTCGAAGCCCTTGTCGCACCAGCGCGCGCGATTTTCCCCGGACTCCACCGAGGCGCAGCCGAGGTTGTGGGTGAGGAAGTTGTCCGGGTCGCCGTTATCGCCGATCCAGCTGTAGAGCATCATGTCGTGTTCGCCGGCCTTGGTGCGCTTGACCATCTCGCCCCACTCGAACTGGCGGATGTTCACCCGGATGCCGATGGCGGCCAGGTCGGACTGGATCAGTTGCGCCACTCGCGCCGGGTTGCCGCCGGGGCCGCTGCCGGTGCTGATGTAGAGGTTCAGGGGTGTGTCCGGGGTGACGCCGGCTTCCTTCAGCAGGGCCTTGGCCCGTTCGGGGTCGTAGGGCCAGTCGCGGATGCTGTCGTCGTAGCCGAGCAGCATCGGCGGGTAGGGGCCGATGGCCGGGCGGGCCTGGTCGCCGAAGACGATCTTCAGGTAGGACGACTTGTTGAAGCCCATGGCGATCGCCCGGCGCACGCGCGGGTCGTCGAACGGTTCGTGCCGGGTGTTGATCGCGGCGTGGGAGGTGATCATCGCCGCTTCTTCCAGCACCGTCAGTTGCGGGTCCTGGCGCAACGCGGCGACGTCTTCCGGCTTGGGCGTCAGGGCGATCTGGCATTCGTTGCGGCGCAGGCGCTGCACGCGCACGTTGGGATCGAGGGTGATCGCCAGCACCAGGTGGTCGATGGCCGGCTTACCCTTCCAGTAGTCGGGGTTGGCCGCGTAGCGCACCTGGGCATCCTTGTGGTAGCGGGTGAAGACGAACGGGCCGGTGCCGATCGGCTTGCTGTTGAGTTCGTCGCCCTTGCCCCTGGCGATCAGTTGGCCGGCATATTCGGCGGAGAGGATCGAGCCGAACGGCATGGCCAGGTCGGCAAGGAACGGCGCCTCCGGGTGCTTGAGGACGAAGCGCACCTGATGTTCGTCGATCTTCTCGATGCGCTCGATGATGTCGCGCAGTTGCATGGCGTCGGCGTAGGGGTAGCCGCTGGGCGAAAGGTCGTGGGCGGGGTGCTGCGGATCGAGCATGCGCTGGAAGCTGAACAGCACGTCGTCGGCGTCGAATTCGCGGGTTGGCTTGAAGTAGTCGGTGCTGTGGAATTTCACGCCTTGGCGCAGGCGGAAGGTGTAGACGAGGCCGTCAGCGGAGACGTCCCAGCTTTCCGCCAGGGCCGGGATCACCGTGGCGCTGCCCGGAGCGAACGCGGCCAGCGCGTTGTACAGCGGATGGGCTGAGGCGTCGAAGGTGTAGCCGGAGGTATAGCGGGCCGGATCGAACCCTTCCGGCGCCGCTTCGGTGCACACCGCCAGGGTCTTCGGCTGGGCCTGGATGGCGGCGCTGGCGGCGAGGGCGAGCAGCAGCAGGCTGTAGCGCAGGGCAGAGCGTGGTCGCATGGATGACTCCTCTGGAGCGGGACGGCCGGGTCGGCCGCCCCGGGGAGAGGCGCCGCCTCGCTCGTGGCGGGGCGGCGCGGCTGGCAGGCGAAGCTACTTGCCGACGCTGACCTCGTAGAACGAGTTCAGGCCGAAGGGACTGATCCTGAAGTCGTGTACCGTCTTGCGCATCGGCTGGTACACGGTGGAGTGGGCGATCGGGGTGATCGGCACCTGTTCCTTGAGGATGTGCTGGGCCTGCTTGTACAGCTCGGTGCGCTTGCCCTGGTCGGTGGTGCGCTTGGCATCCTTGACCAGCTTGTCGTAGCCGGCGTCGCACCATTTGGAGAAGTTGTTGCCGTCCACCGCGTCGCAGCCGTAGAGGGTGCCGAGCCAGTTGTCCGGGTCGCCGTTGTCGCCGCTCCAGCCGATCAGCATGGCGTCATGCTCGCCGCCCTTGGCGCGCTTGATGTATTCGCCCCATTCGTAGGTGACGATCTTCGCCTTGATACCGATCTTCGCCCAATCGTTCTGCAGCATTTCCGCCATCAGCTTGGCGTTGGGGTTGTAGGGGCGTTGTACCGGCATGGCCCACAGGGTGATCTCGGTGCCCTCGGCGACGCCGGCCTTCTTCAGCAGCTCCCTGGCCTTGGCCGGATCGTAGGGCGCGTCCTTGATGGTCTCGTCGTAGGACCACTGGGTCGGTGGCATGCCGTTGCTCGCCAACTGGCCGGCGCCCTGGTAGACGGCGTCGATGATGGCCTTCTTGTTCACCGCCATGTCCAGCGCCTGGCGTACTTCCAGCTTGTCGAACGGCTTGTGGGTGACGTTGTAGGCGATGTAGCCGAGGTTGAAGCCGGCCTGCGACGGCAGGTTCAGGTTCGGGTCCTTCTTCAGCGCGTCGAGGTCGGCGGGGCGCGGGTTGAGGGTGATCTGGCACTCGCCGGCCTTGAGCTTCTGCGCGCGCACCGAGGCGTCGGTGTTGATGGCGAAGATCAGGTTGTCGACCTTCACCTCGTCCGGCTTCCAGTAGTCCTTGTTGCCCTTGAAGCGGATCTGCGCATCCTTCTGGTAGCGGCTGAACACGAACGGGCCGGTGCCGATCGGCTTCTGGTTGATGTCGCTGGCCTTGCCCTGCTTGAGCAGTTGCGCGGCGTATTCGGCGGACTGGATCGATGGGAAGGGCATCGCCAGGTTCTGGATGAAGGCCGCGTCGACCTCGTTGAGGGTGAACTTCACCGTATGCTCGTCGAGCTTCTCGACCCTGGCGATGTTCTTGTCCAGGCCCATGTCGGTGAAGTAGGGAAACTCGGTGGGGTAGGCCTTGCGGAACGGATGATCCTTGTCGAGCATGCGTTCGAAGGTGAACAGCACGTCGTCGGCATTGAATTCGCGGGTCGGCTTGAAGTAGTCAGTGCTGTGGAACTTCACGCCCTTGCGCAGGTGGAAGGTATAGGTCTTGCCGTCGTCGCTGACGTCCCAGCTTTCCGCGAGGCCGGGAAGGACCTTGGTGCCGCCGCGCTCGAACTGGGTCAGGCGGTTGAAGACGGTTTCCGCCGCGGCGTCGAAATCGGTACCGGTGGTGTACTGGGCGGGATCGAAGCCGGCCGGGCTGCCTTCCGAGCAGAAGATCAGGTTGCTGGCGAAGGCCTGGGGAACGGCGGCGACCAGCGCTGCGCCGAGCAGCGAGGGAATGATCGCGGAGCGGATGACGGCGTTTCTACGCATGGAGTGACCTCTGGTTATTTTGATTGTCTGCGAGGGACAGCCTCGTGAGCTGTCTTGCGCGAAGCTATGCAGGGCATGTGCCGGCCGCAAGCGTCGAGGTCGGTTCAGTGTAGATGTTGTTATCCGTTTGAAAGGGAATGTCGCATTTTCGAATTTGCGCAAACGCGACGCAGGCCGCGTTTGCTGCGCGAGAGACAGTGGAAACGCAAGAGGCAGCCCGGAGGCTGCCTCTTGTGGTGCGCGCCGACCGGATCAGGGCATCTGCACCTCGATCACACCGTCGGCGTTGACCGTGACCTGGCTGGTCCCGGCCTCGATCTCCGGCGCCTGGGCGCCACCGAAGCTGGCGTCGGCCTTCATCGCCGCCATCCGCATCACCGGGTACGGGCGCGGTGCGCCGGCGCTGTTCACGCTCAGGCTGACCAGCTTGTAGCCCTTGCCGCCGAGCGCCTCGGTGAGCAACTGGGCGCGCTCCTTGAACGCGTCCACGGCGCCTTTCATCAATTGGTCCTCGTTCTTCTTGCGGGTCGCATCGGCGATGCTGAAGTCCATGCCGCCCATCTTCAGCTTGCCCAGCAGGTCGGCGGAAAGCTGGCCGAGGGCGGCGAAGTCGGAGCTTTCCAGGCGCAGCTCGGCGCGCTCGCGCCAGCCGGTGATCTTCTGGCCCTTGTCGTCGTAGACCGGATAGCTGTTGCGACTGCCCAGGCTGATGGTCACGCCCTTGACCTTGCGCGCGTCGGCGACGGCGGCGTTGAGGACGCTGGTGGTCTCGGCGGCGAGCTTGGCCGGATCGCTGCCCTGGTTTTCGCTGTAGAGGGTGACCTGCATCAGGTCGTGGGCCACCTGCTGGCTGACTTCGGCGTGCAGCGAGACCTGGTTGTAGCGCGGCGCTTCCTCGGCGACGGCCGAGAGGCTGGCGGCGCAGAGGGTGACGGCGGCGGCCAGGCGGGAAATCGCAGACATTGGGCAACTCCTTGTACTAAGGCTGAATTCACACTGTAGAGCATCGTTCCGGCAGGCGCGGCAAACACGCCTATACGCCAGTCTTGGACCATGAGACGAAGGCTTTTCCCGGAACGGGTTAGGCGATTTCGGAAAAAACGTGAAATTTACTGATCTGAGCCCTGACAGCGCTCGGCGAAACAGGGCAGGATGGCGACCTGCGAGGTTTCTGAGTCACTTTGCCGCAGAGTTGCCGACAGCGTCTTGGCTATACTCGCGCTTATTCCGGAAGAAAACATGCGCGCACCGGTTTTCCTGCTCTCCGCCAGTCGCCAGAACCTTGGCCGTCTGCTCCTCATCCGTATTCTCGTGCTGGCCGCGCAGGCCGGCTCGGTGGGTTTCGCCTGGCTCTCCGACCTGTTGCCGCTGCCGTGGCTGGCGCTCGGCCTGACCCTTGGCCTGTCCGCCTGCCTGATTCTGTTCACCGCGCTGCGCCTGCGCGCGCCGTGGCCGGTGACCGACCAGGAGTACGCGGTACAACTGGCCTGCGACCTGATCATCCACAGCACCTTGCTGTATTACTCGGGCGGCTCGACCAACCCCTTCGTCTCCTATTACCTGGTACCGCTGACCATCGCCGCTGCGACCCTGCCCTGGATCTACTCCATGGTGCTCTCCGGCCTGGCCCTGACCGGCTACACCCTGCTGCTGATCTGGTACCACCCGCTGCACCTGCAGGCGGTTCAGCACGAGGCGATGCTGATCAACCTGCACCTGTTCGGCATGTGGCTGAACTTCGCCCTGTCGGCGGCCTTCATCACCTTCTTCGTGGTGAAGATGTCCGAGGCGCTGCGCTGGCAGGCGCACATGCAGGCCGAGCGGCGCGAGGAAAGCATGCGCGACCAGCAGTTGCTCGCGGTGGCCACCCAGGCGGCCGGTGCCGCGCACGAACTGGGTACGCCGCTGGCGACCATGAGCGTGCTGCTCAACGAGCTGCGCCAGGAGCGCCCGCAGGACCCGACCCTGCAGGAAGACCTGGCATTGCTCCAGGAACAGGTCAAGCAGTGCAAGCACACCCTCCAGCAACTGGTACGGGCGGCCGAGGCCGACCGTCGTCAGGCGATCGAGGAGCAAAGCGCCGCGGAATGGCTGGAATCGGTGCTGCGCCGCTGGCACCTGATGCGTCCGGAGGCTTCCTACCGCTACCAGTGCCTGGGCCTCGGCTCCGCGCCGCGCCTGACCCCGCCGACCGACCTCAGCCAGGCTCTGCTGAACCTGCTGAACAATGCGGCGGACGCCTGTCCCGACGACCTCGACATCCGCCTGGACTGGGACAGCAGCAGTATCTGCCTGAGTATCCGCGACCACGGCGTCGGGGTGCCCCTGGCGATCGCCGAACAGATCGGCAAACCGTTCTTCACCACCAAGGGCAAGGGCTTCGGCCTCGGCCTGTTTCTCAGTCAGGCCAGCGTGACCCGCGCTGGTGGAACGGTGAAGTTGTATAACCACGAAGATGGCGGCACTCTGACCGAACTGCGCTTGCCGCGCAGCTACGGAATGGCTTGAGTGATCCGTCTGAGAGGCCCTGCCTATGTCTGAAGAGCTGCTCTTCGAAGGGGAAGAACAACCCCATCTCCTGCTGGTGGACGACGATCCCACCTTTACCCGGGTCCTGGCGCGGGCCATGAGCCGTCGCGGCCTGCGGGTCAGCACCGCCGGCTCCGCCGAGGAAGGCCTGGCGCTGGCCCAGCAGGACACGCCGGACTATGCCGTGCTCGACCTGAAGATGGAAGGCGACTCCGGCCTGGTGCTGCTGCCGAAGCTGCTGGAGCTGCACGCGGACATGCGGGTGGTGATCCTCACCGGCTATTCCAGCATCGCCACCGCGGTGGAGGCGATCAAGCGCGGCGCCTGCAACTACCTGTGCAAGCCGGCGGATGCCGATGACGTGTTGGCCGCGCTGCTCTCCGAGCACGCCGACCTGGACACCCTGGTGCCGGAAAACCCGATGTCGGTGGATCGCCTGCAATGGGAGCACATCCAGCGCGTGCTCGCCGAGCACGAGGGCAACATCTCCGCCACCGCCCGCGCCCTGGGCATGCATCGACGGACCTTGCAGCGCAAGCTGCAGAAGCGGCCGGTACGGCGCTGAAGCGTAAATGACAACGGGGGCGCCGCATGGCGCCCCCTATACTTTCCGCTTTCCGTCGAATCGCGGTGGATTTCGCACATTCCGCCGGTCGCCGGGGATATCCAGCGGACAGCGCAATCGTTAAGATGCAACTTTCATGAATCGCACGACCAGGGATTGATCATGCGTATCTTCGGTTCGAGTGCCGGCTGCCTGTCGGTGCTGTTCGGACTGGCCTTCGGGCTGCCTGCACTAGCCGAGCCTTCGGTGGACCTGGATGGTCCGACGGCAGGCTGGCGCTATTCCGGCCTGCTCGAGCAGCCCGATGCCCCGCGTGTCGCCTATCCGACTCCGCCCATCGATCGCGGCGGCCAGCGCGGCCGCAGCCTGATCGAAGGACACCTGCGCGAACTGGTCGGCACCGAGCGCGCCCAGCGCCTGGTGGTCAACGGCAATCCTCTCCCTCTCTATACCGACGGCGCCGGGCGCTTCGTCCGCCCCTATGCGTTCGGCCACGGCTCCAACGGCGTCCAGGTCGGCAGCGCCGACGGCAAGATCCTCAAGCGCGTACAGTTCTACGAGGCCAATCGCTCCCAACTGCCGCCGCGCGTGCGCGTGGTGCTGGGTTGGGACGATCCGAAGGCCGAGCTCGACCTGCATATCGTCACCCCCGATGGCCAGCACGCCTACTGGGCGCATCCGCGCCTGAGCAACAGCGGCGGCCTCGATCCGGACGGCGTCGACGGGCCCGGCCCGGAGATGTTCACCATGGGCGCGCCGCTGCACGGCACCTACCTGATCTACGTGAACTACTGGGGCAACCTCAACAACCAGGGCTACAACTTCCAGGCCGGCAGCAACGTACAGGACGTGATCACCGCGCAGGTCAACCTGGTGTTCAACGAAAACAGCGTCGACGATAAGCACGAGACCTTCGTCGTGCCCCTGCGCACCATCGGCGACCTGGTGCTGGTCAAGACCTTTACCTACTGAAGCATCCCCTCGTACGGATGACACGGGATTAGCGAACCATGAGCGAGAACAACACCCCCAGCCCTGCCAACGGAACCCCTGCGCCCGCCGCTGCGCGCACCCGAAGCGCCCTGTGGCCGGTGCTGGGGATCGTCGCCGCGCTGGCCGCCGGCGGTGTGCTGGCCTGGCAGATGGGCTGGCTGGAGCGGCTCGGCGGAGGGCGCCCGGCCGAAGAGGACCTCGGCCAGCCGATCGGCGCCCAGGCACCCGCGGACGCCGACGCGCCGCGTGCCTACCGTGACCTGCGCAAGCCCGACGCGCTGATCGAGAGCGTGTCGCTGAGCCGCCTGCCGAAGGAAATCCTCGAGGTGCCGTTGCTGCGCGATACCCTGACCGAGGACTTCGTCTTCTATTACGAGAACAATGGCGACCGCCTCGGCCTGACCGGTACGTTGCGGCGGATCATCTACGAGCACGACCTGACCCTGAAGGACAGCCTGGTCGAGGAACTGCTCGACCAACCGGCCCAGGTCGCCCTCTGGCGCGGCGCCGACGGCCGCCTGCGCGACTTCGTGGTGGTGCTCAAGCGCGGCGGCCTGGCGCGGGTGCTCGAGCCGCTGGCCCATATCGCCGCCGACGACCAGCAGTTGCGCAAGGTCGGCGAGCTGGCGGGAACCTCGGTCTATCGCCTGCGCTACGGCAACGACAAGGCGATGCTGTTCCTGTCCAAGGGCGACCGGCTGTTGTTGCTGTCGAACCCACGGATGCTCTTCGACGATGGTGGCGAAAGCGACGACAGCCCGCTGAACGCTCCGGCCAGCGAAGACCTGGAGGCACTGCTCGACGGCGACGAACTGTTCCCCGAGCGCTTCGGCCTGCCGGGCCGCGGCGAGCTGCGCCAGCGCATCACCCTCAATGCCAGCGTCCTGGCCATGGGCTACCAGCGCTTCATCCCGAGCTTCGCCGGGGTGCGCTTCGAGAAGGGCGAGCAGGGCTGGAGCAGCTACCTGGCGCTGAACGAGGTGGAACGCCAGCCGCCGCTGGACTTCGCCCCGGTCTGGCAGGCCATGCCGATGGGCGCCAGCGCCTGCGTGGCGCTGCCGGTCACCCCTGGCCTGTACGGGGTGATGCTGGAGCGTCTGGGGGCCGAGCAGAAGATGGCCCAGGCCTTCTCCGAGCATCTCAGCGGCGCTGCCGGTCTCTGCTGGTACGCCAGTTCGCGGCTGCATTCGCCGCTGCTGGTGGGCCAGTTGAGCGCGCCGGCCAGTGCCGAACTCGACGACGAGCTGGGCAAGCTGTTCGGTCGCGTGATCGGCGCGAAGGAAGCCAAGGTCGAGGGTGGCAGCTTCCCGGTGGAAGACCGGGTGGATGGCCAGACCCGCCGCTGGACCCGCCAGGTCAGCTCGAACTTCGGCGCCTATCCGGCCAGCCAGGCGGACAACCCGGAGAGCATCAGCGGCCGCGCGTTCTTCCGCATCGGCATGGCGCGCCATGGCCAGACCCTGCTGTTCTCCCTCGACGACCAGTTGCTCGGCAAGGCCCTGGACACCCTCGACAAACGCTATCCGCCGCTCGCCGAGGTGTTGCCGAAGGATGCGCTGGTACCGGCCTACCTGGCGCCGCAGCCGCTCTCCGAACTGCTGCAACGGGAAACCCTCGACAGCCTGCCGCAGGACATGGAGCCGGTATTCCGCAATGCCGCCGACACCTACCTGATGCCGCGCCTGAAAACCCTCGCCGGCAAGGGCAGCTACGCCCTCGGGCTGCCTGCCGGAAGCCAGGCCAACGCACCGTGGCAATGGCTGCCGCTGGAATGGCGGTCGCTGTGAGACGCCTGACTGCCTTCGGCCTGGCGCTGCTCCTGCTGGCCAGCGGCGTTGCCCGCGGCGAGCCCGCGGTAACGCTCGACCCGCAGCAATCGCAGGTATTCCGCGCCTGGTTCGTGCGCATCGCCCAGGAACAGTTGCGCCAAGGGCCGAGTCCGCGCTGGCACCAGCAGGACTGCGCCGGCCTGGTGCGCTTCGCCGCCAACGAGGCGCTGAAAGTCCACGATGGCAAGTGGCTGCGCGCCAACGGCCTGTCCAACCGCTACCTGCCCCCGGAGCTGGCGCTCAGTCCCGAGCAACGGCGCCTGGCGCAGAACTGGCAGCAGGGTGGCGGCCAGGTCGGGCCCTACGTGAATGCGATCAAGCTGGTGCAGTTCAACAGCCGGCTGGTCGGTCGCGACCTCAACCAGGCGCGCCCCGGCGACCTGATGTTCTACGACCAGGGCGACGACCAGCACCTGATGATCTGGATGGGCCGCTCCATCGCCTATCACACCGGCAGCAGCACCCCGACCGATAACGGCATGCGCTCGGTCAGCCTGCAACAACTCATGACATGGAAGGACACCCGATGGATCCCCGACGAATCCAATCCCAACTTTATCGGCATCTATCGGCTGGCTTTCCTCTCTCAATGAATCGCGTCCCAGTGAAGACCACAGCAATGAGCAACCTGCGCCGTTTCAGCCGTAGCCTGGCGGTCGCCGCCCTGGTCCTGCTGCCGTTCGCCGCCGTCCAGGCGGAAGACACGGTGGAACCGAGCGGCTACACGCCGATGGCCGGCGAATCCTTCTTCCTGCTCGCCGACAGCAGCTTCGCCACCGACGAGGAAGCGCGGGTCCGTCTCGAAGCGCCCGGCCGCGACTACCGGCGCTACCGCATGGAGCCCTATGGCGGGGTCGACGTGCGCCTGTACCGGATCGAACAGCCGCTGGAGTTCCTCAAGCGGCAGAAGAACCTGCACCGGGTCCTGGCCGAGGGACAGTTCAAGGGCGAAGGCCTGTCGAACACCCTGGCCTATCTCTGGGACAACTGGTATCGCAAGTCGCGCCGGGTGATGCAGCGCGCCTTCTCCTACGAGTCGCGGCAACAGGTCACCGAGGCGGTGCCCGAGCTGAAGATGGGCAACGCCATGACCGCGCCGACGCCCTACGACGCGCAGCCGCAATACGCGCCGATTCCCGGCCTGCCGCTGGTCAGCCAGTTCCGCTATCCGCTGTGGGACGCCAAGCCCATCGAGCCGCCGCAGGACGTAAAGCTGGCCGGTTCCTCCAGCGAGTTCATCAACGTCGTGCCGGGCAATGTCTACATCCCGCTGGGCAAGCTGAAGCCGGGCCTGTACCTGGTCGAGGCGCTTGTCGGCAAGTACCGCGCCACCACCGTGGTGTTCGTCTCCAACAGCGTGGCGGTGAGCAAGGTCGCCGGCGACGAGCTGCTGGTCTGGACCGCACGCAAGCACGAAGGCACCCCGGTGCCCGACACCAAGGTGCTGTGGACCGACGGCCTGGGCGTGATGAGCAGCGGCAATACCGACGCCGACGGCCTGCTGCGGCTCAAGCACGCCAGTCCGGAGCGCTCCTACGTGATCGGCGAGGACCGCGAGGGCGGGGTCTTCGTCTCCGAGAACTTCTATTACGACAGCGAGATCTACGACACCAAGATCTACGCCTTCACCGACCGCCCGCTGTACCGGCCGGGCGACTGGGTCTCGTTGAAGATGGTCGGCCGCGAGTTCAAGGACGCCCGGCAATCCCAGGCCGCCGCCAGCGCGCCGGTGCGCCTGAGCGTGATCGACGCCAGCGGCACGGTATTGCAAAGCCTGGACCTCCGCTTCGACGCGAAGAGCGGCGCCAATGGCCGCTTCCAACTGCCGGAGAACGCCGTCGCCGGCGGCTACGAGTTGCGCTTCGACTACCGCGGGCAGACCTACAGCAGCGCCTTCCGCGTCGCCGAATACATCAAGCCGCACTTCGAAGTCGCCCTCGACCTGGCCAAGCCGGACTTCAAGACCGCCGAGCCGGTGAAGGGCGAGATCGTCCTGCTCTATCCGGACGGCAAGCCGGTGGCCAACGCGCGCCTGCAACTGAGCCTGCGCGCCCAGCAGTTGTCGATGGTGGACAACGAACTGCAGTATCTCGGCCAGTTCCCGGTGGAACTGAGCAGCACCGAACTGACCACCGACGGCAAGGGCCGCGCCGCCATCGAATTGCCGCCGGCCGAGAAACCCAGTCGCTACATGCTGACCATCTTCGCCAGCGACGGCGCCGCCTACCGGGTCAAGACCAGCAAGGAGATCCTCATCGAGCGCGGCGCCGCGCGCTACCGCCTGAGCGCGCCGCAGCGCTTCAGCGCCGACGGCGAGAAGGTCGAGTTCAGCTATGCCAGCGAACAGCCGACCCCGCTCAAGCCGAGCAGCTACCAGTGGATCCGCCTGGAGGACCGCGCCACCGACAGCGGTCCGGTCGCCGACGGCCGCTTCGCGCTGACCTTCGAGCGCCCCGGTACCTATTCCGTGGAGCTGCGCGACGACAAGGGCCAGCTCCTTGGCGCCACCGGCCACTCGGTGAGCGGCGAGGGCGTGAAGTCGGTGCCGGGCACCGTCGAGGTGGTGTTCGACAAGCCCGAGTACCGCACCGGCGAGGAAGCCTCCGCACTGATCACCTTCCCCGAGCCGGTGGAGGATGCGCTGTTGTCCCTGGAGCGCGACAAGGTCGAGGCCACCGCCCTGCTGTCCAAGGGCGCCGACTGGCTGCGCCTGGAAAAGCTCAATCCGACCCAGTACCGCGTGTGGATCCCGGTGCGCGAGGAGTTCTCGCCGAACCTGACCTTCTCGGTGCTCTACACCAAGGGCGGCGACTACAGCTTCCAGAACGCCGGGATCAAGGTCGGCATGCCCCAGGTAGAGATCGACATCGCCACCGACAAGGAGCGCTACGAACCGGGCGAGACGGTGACCGTGACCCTGGCCACGCGCTTCGCCGGCAAACCGGTTTCCAGCCACCTGACCGTCAGCGTGGTGGATGAGATGGTCTATGCCCTGCAGGCGGAGATCGCCCCCGGCATCGACCAGTTCTTCTACCATCCGCGGCGCAACAACGTGCGCACCAGCGCCAGCCTGGCCTTCATCAGCTACGACGTGGCGTTGCCCGGCAGCACCAGCGCACCCGGACGGGCGAACCGCAGCGAGCGCGGCGTCAAGGTACTGGAGCGGCCGCGCCGCGAGGACGTCGACACCGCCGCCTGGCAGCCGGAGCTGGTCACCGACGCCCAGGGCAAGGCCAGCTTCAGCTTCCGCATGCCCGACTCGCTGACCCGCTGGCGGATCACCGCGCGGGCCATCGACGACAACGGCCAGGTCGGCCAGAAGAAGCAGTTCCTTCGCTCGGAGAAGCCGCTGTACCTGAAGTGGAGCGGGCCGACTCGCTTCCGCCAGGGTGACCAGCCCGACCTCGGCCTGTTCGTCTTCAACCAGGGCGAACAGCCGGTCAAGGCCGAGCTGCTCAGCGGGCCGCCTGGCAGCCAGCGCAGCCAGACCCTGGAACTGGCCAAGGGAGTCAACTACATTCCGCTGGCGCAACAGCCGCTCAGCGATGGCGACTGGAGCGCCGAGCTGCGCCAGGACGGGCAGGTCCGCGACCGCCTGGCGGTGCGCTTCAACCTGCTGGCCGACGGCTGGCAGGTGGAGCAGGTGCAGAACCTCAGCCTGGCGGCGGCGAGCAACCCGCTGCAACTGCCGGCGGACGCGCGCGACGTACGCCTGCGCCTGACCGATGGCCCGGCCGCGGCCTACCTGGGCAATCTCGATGATCTGCTGGAGTATCCCTACGGCGGCGTCGAGCAGACCGCCAGCCAACTGCTGCCGCTGAGCATCGCCTATCCGGCGCTGGCCGGCGGCGAGCCGCGGATTCGCGACCGCCTGCGCCTGATCATGCAGAACAGTCGCCTGCGCCTGGTGCAGATGGCCGGCCCGGACGCCTGGTTCGCCTGGTGGGGTGGCGACGTCGATGGCGACGCTTTCCTCACCGCCTACGCCTACTACGCCGACTGGTACGCCAGCCGCGCACTGGAGATCCAACTGCCGGCCGAACACTGGCAGCGCATCCTCGAGCCCTACGCCAAGCAGGCGACGCAGACCCCGCTGCTGCAGCGTGCGCTGATCCTGGCTTTCGCCCGCGACATGCAGTTGCCGGTGAACACCCTGCTCGGCGGCCTGCTCAACGATCTGGCCAACGCCGGCGAAGGGCAGGCGCGCGCGGAGCCGCTGGAGGCCGACGACGGCCTGGTGCTGGGCGACCCGGACTCGGCCGTCGGCCTGGCCGCGGCGCGAGTGCTGGCGGTGGACCTGGCACGGCAACTGCGGGTCGCGGTGCCCGCTCCGCTGGCCGCCCAGGCCGAGACGGCGACGCAGCGCCTGCGTGAGGCCGGCTTGCCGTTCACCGATGCCTTGCTGGCCTCTCGCTCGGCCGTGGATGGCCAGCAGGCCAGCGCTCTGCTGCAACGCCTGGCGCCGGCGCAATCGACCCTGGAACGCGCCCTGGCCCTGACCTGGCTGCAGGGCGCGTTGGCCCAGGCGCCGCAGGGCAAGCTGCCGCAGCCGCCGAAGGACTGGCAGGCGCAGCGCGGCGCCAGCGGCGAAACCTACTGGCAATGGCGCGGCCGCGGCATTCCGAGCTGGGTCGACCTGGACGAGGCGCCGGCCCGGCCGTTGCCGGTTGCGGTCAGCTACCGCAGCGCCCAGGCGCCGAGCGGGCAACTGCCGGTGCAGATCAGCCGTCGTCTGCTGCGCCTGGTGCCCGGCGAGGGGGCGTTCGAGTTCAAGGTCGAGGAGGTCGGCGACAAGCCGCTTTCCAGCGACGAACTGTATCTCGACGAAGTGACCCTGACCGTTCCGGAAGACACCGCTCTACGCTACGGCATGCTGGAACTGCCGCTGCCGCCCGGTGCGGATGTCGAGCGCACCACTTGGGGCATCAAGATCAGCGGTCTGGCCGGCGACGAGGCGACCACCCTGGAGCGCGCGCGCAACGAACCGGGCGAGCTGTTCTACGGAGTGCCGGTGGATAGCCTGAGTGGCGAGCAGCGTTTCCGTCACCTGGTGCGTTTCTCCCAGAAAGGCAGCTTCAACCTGCCACCGGCCCGCTACCTGCGTCTCTACGCGCCGGAACAGCAGGCCCTGGAAGCCAAGCCGGCGCTGGCCAAGGTCAAGGTCGAGTGATTGCGTTGCGCGCCTGGCTGGTCCTGCTGTGCGCCGTGCCGTTGCTGCTTCGCGCAGCGGAGGCGCCGGTCCAGCTGGCCTGGCGCACGACCCAGGGCTACGAACTGGTGAGCCTGGATCGCCAGCGGGTGCTCGAGCGCCGGCCGTTGCCGGCCGATTTGCAGGCTCCGCTGGGCAGCCTGTGGAAACTGTTCGTCTTCGCCTGGCTGAGCGACACCGGCCAGGCCGAGCCGCCCTATGCCTGCCAGGGGCGCAGCCGTGAGGAGGTCTACTGCTGCGAGAATGGCCAGACGATCGGTCGTGACCGCGCCCTGGTGCGCTCCTGCGGGCTGTATTTCGAGCCGCAGCGCCTCGCCTTGCGGCCGGAGGCCTGGCGCGGCTATTGGCAGGCGCGCCAGGCACCGGCCTGGTTGCTCGATCTGGAACGGCTGCAACCGCAGACGCGGGTGCCGGTTAAGGAGCTTCTGGAACAGTTGCAGCAACTGCCGGCCCAGGGCGAGGCGCGGCGGGTACTGCTCGACGTGGCGTTGCAGGCCGGCGACGGCCATGCCGTGGCCAGCCTTGGCGGCCGCCTGCGGGTGAAGACCTGGAGCTGGCTCGACGACCATGACCCGCAGGCGCGCCAGGGCGGTTTCGCCGGCTGGCTGGTCGATGGAGCGCCGCTCTGGCTCGGCGGCCCGGGAACCAGCAAGGTGATCCTGGACCGCTACGCCGAGGTGCTCGGGCGCTTCCTGCCGAGTCCGTGGCCGGCCGATCCGGGCCGTTGCGTGGAAGTGAACCTGTTCAGCCGCTATCCGCTGCGCTCGGTCAGTGATCCCGCCGGCCGCCCGGCCTCCGAAGGCCTGCTGCATGGTCCGCAGCAAGTGCTGTTCGCCAACGGCAATCGCCTGGACATCGCCAGCGCCGGCGACCTGTTCCTGCAACGGGTGGATGGCGTGCCGCGGCTGGTCGCGCGGGTTTCGCGCGAAGAGTACGTGGCGCGGGTGCTGGAGCGCGAAGCCTCGGCGCAGCCGAAGGAAGCCGCTCGCGCGCTGGCGGTGACCATTCGCACCTATCTGTTGCAAAACGCCGCGCCGCGCGGCGAATGCCTGGCCATCGATGACAGCAGCCAGCGCCAGCGCGTGGCGCCGCGCCCGGCCAGCGCGCAGACGCGGCGGATCGCCGCCTGGAGCGCCGACCTGGTGCTGGCCGGGGCGACCGTCAACTATCACTCCGACCAGCCTGGTCCGGCGCGCCTGTCCTGGAAGCACGCGGTGGAGCAAGCCGGGCAGGGACTGGGCTACGACAGCATCCTCGCCCAGGCTTTCCCGCGCAGCAGCCTGAGCCGCTGGGACAACCCGGTGGCCGCCTGCCAGCCGTTGCCGGCCGCCGAAGACTGGCTGCGCAAGCAGCGCCGGCAGTGGCGCGAGCGCCTCGACCGAGAGCCCGGCTACGAGGAGATTCCGAGTTTTTCCGTGTGCCGCCTGGCTTCCGGGCGGCCCTATGTCGATCGCGAGCGCGAACGCATCTTCGTCCGCGGCCTGTATTCCCTACAGGAACGCCTGGACCTCACCCACGAATACCTGCACCTGGCCTTCCGCGCCCATCCCAGCGGCCAGGACGAAAACTATGTCGAAAGCCTGGCCCGGCGCCTGCTACTGGAATGACTCCATGAACCGAATGTCCCTTGCCGCCCTGCTCAGTTGCCTTCCCCTCGTCGCCTGGGCGGACAACCCCGTGAAACTGGATACGCCGGTCTCCGGCTGGCGTGCCGGCGACGGTTCCGCCGCCAATTACCGGCAGGTGGTGAACTACCCGGCGTCCTCGGTCAACGTCGCCGCCGACCAGGCGACCACCGCGCGCATTCGCGGCGCGATCGAGAGTCAGCCCAAGGAGCGTCCGGCGACGCTGGTGGTGAACGGTGTGAGCATGCCGCTGAAGGTGGACGCCGATGGCAGCTTCGACCGCCCGTTCGCCTTCCCGTCCGGCAGCAACAGCGTCGAGGTGCGCAACGCCGCCGGGCAGTCGCGACGGGTCCAGTTCTATCACGGTGGCGGCGGCGGGGAAGTGCCGGCCAAGCTGCGCGTGCTGCTGTCCTGGGACAGCGACAACACCGACCTCGACCTGCACCTGGTGACCCCGGACGGCGACCATGTCTGGTATGGCAATCGTTCGCTGGCCAACGGCGCGACCCTGGATGTCGACGTCACCACCGGCTACGGCCCGGAAATCATCGCCACGCCGACGCCACAGAAGGGGCCCTACCTGGTCTACGTCAACTACTTCGGCGGTGGCTACGGCAGCAGCGAGGATGGCGCCGAACAGGCCGCCCAGGACCTGACCACGGCGCGCATCACCCTGGTCACCGAAGAGGGCACGCCGAACGAGAAACAGGAAACCTTCCTGGTGCCGATGCGCAAGCCTGGCGAACTGACGCTGGTGAAGCGCTTCAGTTATCCGTAGGCGCCTGCGCTGGCGGATAACGCCTCTGGCGTTATTCGCCGTCGCTCAGGCATCGGCGTTACCAACCGCGTGGCCTGGCGGCGGCGCTCATGCCGCTGCGAATGGCTCCTGGGCTCAGGCGGGCTGTTCGCCCTGCCAGGTATCGATCGCTTCCTGCGCCGCACGGAACGCATCGATCGCCGCCGGCACCCCGGCATAGACCGCGCAGTGCAGCAGTGCCTCGCGGATTTCCTCCACCGTGCAGCCGTTGTTCAGCGCACCGCGCACGTGCCCCTTGAGTTCCTGCGGGCACTTCAGGGCGGTCAGGGCGGCCAGGGTGATCAGGCTGCGGGTCTTGCGCGGCAGCGCCTCGCGGGCCCAGACCGAGCCCCAGGCATGCTCGTTGACGAAGTCCTGCAATGGCTGGGTGAAGGCGGTGGCGTTGCCCATGGCGCGCTCGACGAAGGCGTCGCCCATGACTTCACGTCGGATCTCCAGGCCGGTCTTGCCTTGTTCGCTCATCGGAAGGTTCCTGTCGTGGGTAGAAGGTGGCTCAATCCAGCGACTCTATCCGAACCGGCGCCACGCCGCTGCGGATCATACCCAGGCCTTCGGCGGCCTTGCGCGATACATCGATGATCCGTCCGCGGCGGAACGGCCCGCGATCGTTGATCCGCACCACCACGCTGCGGCGGTTGTCGAGGTTGGTTACCCGCACGCGGGTACCGAACGGCAACGTGCGGTGGGCAGCGGTCATTGCGTTGGGGTTGTAGCGCTCGCCGCTGGCGGTACGCAGGCCTGCGTGGCGGCTGCCATAGTAGGAGGCTTCGCCGGTATCCGCGGAACCGCTGCCGGCGAGGCTGGAGCAGCCGGCGAGGAACAGGGGCAGGACGGCGAGGGCGAGGCGCGCGGCGGCGGATGGGGTGGGCATGGACAACAGGCTCCTGGCGGACAAGAAGACGCCGGGCGAACCCGGCGTCTGGCTTTGACTCACGCTTCGAGCTTTTTCTTCAGCAACTCGTTCACCTGCTGCGGGTTGGCCTTGCCTTTCGAGGCCTTCATCGCCTGGCCGACGAAGAAGCCGAACATCTTGCCGCGCTTGGCCTCGTCGGCAGCGCGGTACTGCTCGACCTGCTCGGCGTTGGCCGCCAGCACCTCGTCGAGCATCTTCTCGATGGCGCCACTGTCGGTGACCTGCTTCAGGCCCTTGGCCTCGATGATCTGGTCGGCGGAACCCTCGCCGTTGGCCATGGCTTCGAAGACCATCTTGGCGATCTTGCCGGAGATGGTGTTGTCCTTGATGCGCAGGATCATGCCGCCCAGTTGCTCGGCGGACACCGGAGACTGCTCGATCTCCAGGCCGTCCTTGTTGAGCAGGCTGCCCAGCTCGACCATCACCCAGTTGGCCGCCAGCTTGGCGTCGCCGCAGATGCCCTGGACCTTCTCGAAGTAGTCGGCCATCTCGCGGCTGGCGGACAGCACGCTGGCATCGTAGGCGGACAGGCCGTACTGGCTCTCGAAGCGTTCGCGCTTCTGCACCGGCAGTTCCGGCAGTTGCTCGCGCAGCTTCGCCAGGTACTCGGGCTCGATGACCACCGGCAGCAGGTCGGGACAGGGGAAGTAACGGTAGTCGTTGGCTTCTTCCTTGCCGCGCATGGAGCGGGTCTCGTCCTTGTTCGGGTCGTACAGGCGGGTTTCCTGGACTACCTTGCCGCCGTCCTCGATCAGCTCGATCTGGCGCTGGATCTCATGGTTGATCGCCTTCTCGATGAAGCGGAAGGAGTTGACGTTCTTGATCTCGGCGCGGGTGCCGAATTCGGCCTGGCCCTTCGGTCGTACCGAGACGTTGCAGTCGCAGCGCAGCGAGCCCTCGGCCATGTTGCCGTCGCAGATGCCCAGGTAGCGCACCAGGGCGTGGATCGCCTTGACGTAGGCCACGGCTTCCTTGGCGCTGCGGATGTCCGGCTCGGAAACGATCTCCAGCAACGGCGTGCCGGCGCGGTTCAGGTCGATGCCGCTCATGCCCTGGAAGTCTTCGTGCAGGCTCTTGCCGGCGTCCTCCTCCAGGTGCGCGCGGGTGATGCCGATGCGCTTGCTGGTGCCGTCTTCCAGGGTGATGTCGAGATGGCCCTTGCCGACGATGGGATGGTCCATCTGGCTGGTCTGGTAGCCCTTCGGCAGGTCGGGGTAGAAGTAGTTCTTGCGGGCGAACACGTTCTGCCGGTCGATCCGTGCGTCGATCGCCAGGCCGAACAGGCAGGCCATGCGTACGGCCTCCTCGTTGAGCACCGGCAGGGTGCCCGGCATGGCCAGGTCGACCAGGCTGGCCTGGGTATTCGGCGCGGCGCCGAAGGCGGTCGAGCTGCCGGAGAAGATCTTCGATTGGGTGGCGAGCTGTGCGTGGATTTCCAGCCCGATCACGGTTTCCCATTGCATGTGGTGTTCCTCAATCCTTCTGTGCCTGCGCAGTCCCGCTGCCGACCCTGCGGGTCGCCCTCTCCGCGCCGGGAGAGGGGAGGGGACTGCGTGGCGTTGCCATGGCTTAGAAGCCGGCCGGGGTGCGGGTGTGCCAGTCGCTGACCTGCTGGTACTGGTGCGCGACGTTGAGCAGGCGGCCTTCCTGGAAGTAGGGCGCGAGCAACTGGACACCCACCGGCAGGCCGTCGACGAAGCCGGCGGGCATGGACAGCCCCGGCAGGCCGGCGAGGTTGGCGGTGATGGTGTAGATGTCTTCCAGGTACTGGGAAACCGGGTCGTCGTTTTTCTCGCCGATCTTCCAGGCCGGGTTCGGCGTGGTCGGGCCGAGGATCACGTCCACTTCGGCAAAGGCGCTGACGAAGTCGTTCTTGATCAGCCGGCGAATCTTCTGAGCCTGCAGGTAATAGGCATCGTAGTAGCCGGCCGAGAGTGCGTAGGTGCCGACCATGATGCGGTTCTTCACTTCGCTGCCGAAGCCTTCCGCGCGCGAGCGCTTGTACAGGTCTTCCAGGTTCTGCGGGGCGTCGCAACGATAGCCATAGCGCACGCCGTCGAAGCGCGACAGGTTGGAGGACGCCTCGGCCGGCGCGATTACGTAGTAGGCCGGGATGGCGTGCTGCATGTTCGGCAGGGAAATGTCCTTCACCGTGGCGCCGAGCGTCTTCAGCTCCTCGACCACGGCCAGCACCGCGTCGGCGATGCGGCTGTCGAGGCCGGCGCCGAAGTATTCCCGCGGCAGGCCGATGCGCAGGCCGCTCAGCGGCTTCTGCAGGGCGGCCAGGTAGTCGTCCACCGGCTGTTCGACGCTGGTCGAGTCCTTCGGATCGAATCCGGCCATCACCCCCAGCATCAGCGCGCAGTCCTCGGCGGTGCGCGCCAGCGGGCCGCCCTGGTCGAGGCTGGAGGCGTAGGCGATCATGCCCCAGCGGGAAACCCGGCCGTAGGTCGGCTTGATCCCGGTGAGGTTGGTCAGCGCCGCCGGTTGGCGGATCGAGCCGCCGGTATCGGTGCCGGTGGCGGCCGGCAGCAGGCGCGCGGCGACTGCCGCGGCGGAACCGCCGGAGGAGCCGCCCGGCACGCGGTCGAGGCTCCAGGGGTTCTTCACCGCGCCGTAGTGGCTGGACTGGTTCGACGAGCCCATGGCGAATTCATCCATGTTCAGCTTGCCGAGGGTAACGGCGCCGGCGGCGGTGAGCTTCTCGACCACGGTGGCGTCGTAGGGCGAGACGAAGTTGTCGAGCATCTTCGAACCGCAGCTGGTGCGTACGCCCTGGGTGCAGAACAGGTCCTTGTGGGCGATCGGCGCGCCGAGCAGGGCGCCGTTCTCGCCGTTGGCGCGCCGTTCGTCGGCTGCCTTGGCCTGGGCGATGGCCAGGTCGTCGGTGATGCTGATGAAACTGTTGAGCTGGGGATCCAGCTGCCGGATGCGACCGAGCAGGGTGCGGGTCAGCTCTTCGGCGGAAAATTGCTTGTCGGCGAGGGCGCGGGCGATCTCGGCGAGGGTCAATTGATGCAGCATGTGTCCGCGTCCTTATGACTCGATGACTTTCGGAACCAGGTACAGACCTTCTTCCACGGCGGGGGCGATGGTCTGGTAGGCGTCGCGGTGATCGGTCTCGGTGACCGCGTCCGGGCGCAGGCGCTGGGTGGCTTCCAGCGGATGGGCGAGCGGTTCGACGCCGCTGGTGTCGACCGCCTGCATCTGGTCGATCAGGCCGAGGATGTTGTTCAGGGTCTCGGTGGTGCGCGGAAGATCGGCCTCGCTCAGGCCCAGGCGGGCGAGATGGGCGATTTTTTCCACGTCGGAGCGTTCAAGCGCCATCGGGAGTCTCCAGCAAAAGCGGCCTTGGAAGGGCGGCGGGGCGCCATGCGTTATATAAGGCAGGGAACGGATGCCGCGGTCGGCGGTCTAATTCCGCCTGGACGGGCCTTGTGGGGCCGGGAAAAGCCTGCAATTTAGCATATTGCCCGCCTTGCCCAAAATCCCCGTCGTTGTTAGAGTTTGCCGCACTTTTTTACCCGCGTATTTTTCACCCACGCTTCGCCTAGGGTTTCTTTCCCATGTTCAAAAAATTGCGTGGCATGTTTTCCAGCGATCTGTCGATCGACCTGGGTACTGCCAATACCCTTATTTATGTGCGCGAGCGCGGCATCGTCCTGAACGAACCGTCCGTGGTCGCCATTCGCAGCCATGGCAGCCAGAAGAGCGTCGTCGCCGTGGGCACCGAGGCCAAGCGCATGCTCGGCCGTACCCCGGGCAACATCGCCGCCATCCGTCCGATGAAAGACGGCGTGATCGCGGATTTCAGCGTCTGCGAGAAGATGCTGCAGTACTTCATCAACAAGGTCCACGAGAACAGCTTCCTGCAGCCCAGCCCACGCGTGCTGATCTGCGTGCCGTGCAAGTCCACCCAGGTTGAGCGCCGGGCCATCCGCGAATCCGCCCTGGGCGCCGGCGCCCGCGAGGTGTTCCTGATCGAAGAGCCGATGGCTGCCGCCATCGGCGCCGGCCTGCCGGTCGAGGAGGCCCGCGGCTCGATGGTCGTAGACATCGGCGGCGGCACTACCGAGATCGCCCTGATTTCCCTCAACGGTGTTGTCTACGCCGAATCCGTCCGCGTCGGCGGCGACCGCTTCGACGAAGCCATCGTCACCTACGTGCGCCGCAACTACGGCAGCCTGATCGGCGAATCCACCGCCGAGCGCATCAAGCAGGAGATCGGCACCGCCTTCCCGGGCGGCGACGTTCGCGAAGTCGACGTCCGCGGCCGCAACCTGGCCGAAGGCGTACCGCGCAGCTTCACCCTGAACTCCAACGAGGTCCTCGAGGCCCTGCAGGAGTCCCTGGCGACCATCGTCCAGGCGGTCAAGAGCGCCCTCGAGCAATCGCCGCCGGAGCTGGCCTCGGATATCGCCGAGCGCGGCCTGGTGCTGACCGGCGGTGGCGCGCTGCTGCGCGACCTGGACAAGCTGCTGGCACAGGAAACCGGCCTGCCGGTGATCGTCGCCGAGGAGCCGCTGACCTGCGTGGCTCGCGGCGGTGGCCGTGCGCTGGAGATGATGGACCGCCACTCCATGGACCTGCTCTCCACCGAGTAAGGTGGCGAGCATCGTCGCCTAGGAGCGGATCATCAAACCGCTATTCTCCAAAGGCCCGTCGCTGGGCGTTCGCCTGTTGGTGCTGGCCGTGCTGTCGGTCAGCCTGATGGTGGTGGACGCCCGGTTCGACTATCTGGAGCCCGTCCGTAGCAAGCTGGGGATGGTGCTCACGCCTTTCTACGGCCTGGCGGAAATGCCGGTGCGCGCCTGGGAAGGCGTGCGCGACCAGTTCAGCAGCCGTAGCGAGCTGATCGCCGAGAACGAACGCCTCAAGGCCGAGTCCCTGCTGATGCAGCGCCGGGTGCAGAAACTCGCCGCGCTCACCGAGCAGAACGTGCGCCTGCGCGAGCTGCTCAATTCCGCCGCGCTGGTCGACGACAAGGTACTGGTCAGCGAGCTGATCGGCGTCGATCCGAACCCCTTCACCCAACGCATCATGATCGACAAGGGCGAGAACGACGGCGTCTTCGTCGGCCAGCCGGTGCTCGATGCCAGCGGCCTGATGGGCCAGGTGGTCGAGGTGATGCCCTATACCGCGCGGGTCCTGCTGCTCACCGACACCACCCACAGTATCCCGGTGCAGGTCAATCGCAACGGCCTGCGCGCCATCGCCGTCGGCACCGGCAATCCCGAGCGCCTGGAATTGCGCTACGTCGCCGACACCGCCGACATCAAGGAAGGCGACCTACTGGTCAGCTCCGGCCTGGGGCAACGCTTCCCCGCCGGCTATCCGGTGGCCACGGTCAAGGAAGTGATCCACGATTCCGGCCAGCCGTTCGCCGTGGTGCGCGCGGTGCCGACCGCGAAGATGAACCGTAGCCGCTACGTGCTGCTGGTGTTCAGCGACAGCCGCACCCCGGAACAGCGCGCCAACGACGCCGCCGAGGCCCAGGAAGAGGCGGACAAGAAAGCCGCCGCCGGCGCCCAGGCGCCCCAGCCTGCCGCGCAACCGGCCGCCGCGCCGTCGCCGGCCACCCCGGCAGCCCAGGGCGCTGCGCAGCAGCCCGCCGCCGCGCCCGCGCCAGCCCCCACGCAGCCTGCCGCTCCGGCGGCCAACGGGGGACGCCGCTGATGGCTCGCGCGACTCAAGGTTCGAACAATGTCTGGGTGATCTGGCTGAGCCTGCTGGTCGGGCTGGTGCTGGCCGTAGCGCCGATGCCTACCTTCACCGAGATCGGCCGCCCGCTGTGGCTGGCGATGCTGCTGACCTACTGGGTGTTGCTGCTGCCCGAGCGCGTCGGGATGGTCACCGCCTGGCTGCTCGGCCTGGCCCAGGACGTGCTCTACGGCAACCTGCTCGGGCAGAACGCGCTGATCCTCGGCCTGATCACCTTCCTCGTGCTGTCCCTGCACCAGCGCCTGCGCATGTTCCCGGCCTGGCAGCAGTGCCTGGTGCTGGTGGTGGTCTACGGCCTGGCGCAGCTGCTCCAGCTCTGGCTCAACGCCCTGACCGGCAATCGTCCGCCGACCCTGACCTTCCTGCTCCCGGCCCTGGTCAGCGCGCTGCTCTGGCCCTGGATGTACGCCCTGCTGCAGTTCGTCCGCCTGCGTCTCAACGTGAGGTAGGTCCGCTTCGCAGCTATGCTGCGGCGGATATCGTCATTCTTCGAAACGGGTGATCGGCGCATCGCCCGACGCGTTTCCCGGGAGCCTCCATGCCGTCGCTGTATCTCGCCTCCGCCTCGCCCCGTCGCCGTGAACTGCTGACCCAGATCGGCGTGCCGCTGTCCGTGCTCGCCACCGCTATCGACGAGTCCCCCTTGCCGAACGAAGCGCCCGCCGCCTACGTCGAGCGCCTGGCGCGCGGCAAGGCGGCCGCCGGGCTGGCTATGCTGGAAGGGCGCGGCGAGGACGGTTGTGTCCTGGGCGCGGATACCTCGGTGGTGATCGACGGGCGAATTCTCGGCAAGCCCGTGGACCAGGCCGACGGGCTGGCCATGCTGGCTGCGCTGTCCGGGCGCGAACACCAGGTTCTCACCGCCGTGGCCCTGGCCGCCGCTGGCGGCGTCGAGGCGCGGGTGGTGGAGTGCCGGGTGCGCTTCCGCCAGGTCGCTCCGGAAGAAGCGCTGCGCTACTGGCAGAGCGGCGAGCCGGCGGACAAGGCAGGCGGATATGCGATCCAGGGCCTCGGGGCGATATTCGTCAGTCGCATCGAAGGCAGTTACAGTGCGGTGGTCGGGCTGCCTTTGTGTGAAACTGCGGAACTGTTGAGGGAATTCGGCATCCCTTGCTGGCAGCCCGTGGGTGGCAACCCGCCGTAACGCCTAACGCGCCGAAATAAGGACAGTGGACGCATGAGCGAAGAGATCCTGATCAATATCACGCCGATGGAGTCGCGCGTGGCGGTGGTGGAAAACGGCGTCCTGCAGGAAGTGCATGTCGAACGCACCCAGCGGCGCGGCATCGTCGGCAATATCTACAAGGGGCGGGTGGTACGGGTACTGCCGGGGATGCAGGCGGCGTTCGTCGACATCGGCCTGGAACGTGCGGCGTTCATCCATGCCGCCGAGATATCCAATCGCGAAGGCAGCGCCGTGGAAAGCATCAGTGCCCTGGTCCATGAGGGGCAGGCGCTGGTGGTGCAGGTGACCAAGGATCCGATCGGCACCAAGGGCGCACGGCTGACCACCCACCTGTCGATTCCTTCGCGCTATCTGGTGTACATGCCGCGCACCAGTCATGTCGGGATATCCCTGCGGATCGAGGACGAAGTCGAGCGCGAGCGCCTGAAGAAGGTGGTGGCCGACTGCGTGGCGGCGGAAGGCATCGAGGGGCAGGGCGGCTTCATTCTGCGCACCGCTGCGGAAGGTGCGGGCGAGGACGAGATTCTCGCCGACATCCGCTACCTTCGCCGGCTATGGGACCAGATCGCCGCGCAGATCCAGACCGTCGGCGCGCCTTCGGTGATCTACGAAGACCTGTCCCTGGCGATCCGTACCCTGCGCGACCTGGTGAACCCGCGGATCGAGAAGATCCGCATCGACTCGCGAGAGAACTTCCAGAAGATCACTTCCTTCGTCGAAGAATTGATGCCGGAGATTTCCGATCGCCTCGAACATTACCCGGGCGAGCGACCGATCTTCGATCTCTACGGCGTCGAGGACGAAATCCAGAAAGCCCTGGAGCGCAAGGTACTGCTGAAGTCCGGCGGCTACCTGATCGTCGATCCGACCGAGGCGATGACCACCATCGACGTGAACACCGGCGCCTTCGTCGGCCATCGCAACCTCGAGGAAACCATCTTCAAGACCAACCTCGAGGCGGCCACCGCGATCGCCCGCCAACTGCGCCTGCGCAACCTGGGCGGGATCATCATCATCGACTTCATCGACATGGAGGACGAGGAGCATCGCCGGCAGGTCCTGCGCACCCTGGAGAAGCAACTGGAGCGCGACCACGCGAAGACCAACATCATCGGCATCACCGAGTTGGGCCTGGTGCAGATGACCCGCAAACGCACCCGCGAAAGCCTGGTACAGATCCTCTGCGAGCCGTGCCCCTGCTGCCAGGGACGCGGCATGCTGAAGACTGCGGAAACCACCTGCTACGAGATTTTCCGCGAGATTCTCCGCGAGGCGCGTGCCTACCAGGCCGACTCCTACCTGGTGCTGGCCAACCAGAAGGTGGTGGACCGGCTGCTCGACGAGGAGTCGGGTAACGTCGCCGATCTCGAGGCGTTCATCGGCCGCACCATCAAGTTCCAGGTCGAGGCGATGTACTCGCAGGAGCAATATGACGTGGTCCTGCTCTGAGGCGTATGGCTGAAATGGCGGATGTGGGAAGCCTCGGAACGCGACTGCTACGGATCGTCCTGGGTCTGTGCGCCCTGGTACTGGTGCTGCTGGCGCTGTACGTCAGCCTTGGCCGGCAACTGGTGCCGCTGGTGGCCGAATACCGCCAGCAGCTGGAGGACGAAGCTGGCAAGCAACTCGGCATACCGGTGCGGATTGCCGAGCTGACGGGCTCCTGGCGCGGCTTCGAGCCTCTGGTGGTGGCGCGCGACATCCAGGTCGGCGACGGCGAACAGAGTCTGCGCCTGGCGCGGGTGCGGCTGGCGCCGGACCTGCTCGGCAGCCTGCTGGCGCGCCAGGTGCGGATCGGCAGCCTGGAGCTGGAAGGACTCAAGCTGACCCTGCGCGAAGGCGAGGATGGCCAGTGGAGCCTGGATGGCCTGCCGCACAGTGACAAGCCCAGCGATCCCCGGAAGCTCCTGCAATTCCTGCTGCAGACCCAACGCATCTCGCTGCTGGACAGTCAACTGGAGGTGGCGCCGCGGGGAAGCGCAGCGTTGTCGCTCAGCGCGGTCGGCGCGACCCTGCGCAGTTCATCGGTTGGTGGGCAGAGTCTCGATGCCCGCCTGCAACTGCCGGATGGCCAACCCCTGGCGCTGCACGCCGAAGGGCGGATCGACAGCGAGGACTGGCCGCGCAGCAGCGCCAGGTTCTATCTCAGCCTGCCGCAGAGCGACTGGGCGCAATGGTTGCCGGCTGGTCTGACCCAGGAATGGAAGATCGTCCGGGCCAAGGCCGGCGGAGACTTCTGGTTCGACTGGCGCGACGGCAAGGCGCAACGGCTGGTGGCACGGCTGCTGGCGCCGCAGTTGAAGGCGTCGTATGCCGCGCGCAAGCCGGTGGAAATCAACGACCTGGGCATGAACCTGTTCTTCGATCGCGAAGCGCAGGGCTGGAAGGTTCGGGTCGGCGACCTGGCGGCGAATTTCGGCGAGCAGCGCTGGGGCGAGGTGGAGTTGCTGTTGCGTCGCGACCAGCAGAACAACGAGCCACACTGGAAGCTGCAGGCCGACCGCGTCGACCTGACGCCCCTGGTGCCGGCGATAGAAGCGCTGGCGCCGCTGCCGGACGCGGCGGCGGAGTGGGTGGCGGGCCTGAAGCCGAAGGGCATCCTGCACAACCTGAACGCCGATTTCTGGCCGCAGCGAGAGGTGCCCGAGCGGGTCAGCTACGCGACCAACCTGGAAAAGGTCGGTATCTCGGCGTTCCATGAGGTTCCGGCAGTGGAAAATGTCAGCGGCACCTTGACCGGCACCCTGGCTGGAGGCCAGCTCGACGCATCGGCGCAGGATTTCATGCTGCACCTGGCCAAGGTGTTTCCCGAGCCGTGGCGCTACCGCGAGGCTCGCACGCGGATGTTCTGGAGCCTGGACGACCGCGCCTTCACCCTCGGCAGCCACCTGATGCGGGTCGAGGGCGAGGAGGGCCGCCTGGCCGGCGACATGCTGATCCGCCTGATGCGCGATCCCGGCGCTGAAGACTACATGGACCTGCAGGTCGGCCTCAGCGACGGCGACGCGCGCTTCACCGCCAAGTACCTGCCGACCCAGTTGCCGGGAATGAACAAAAGCCTGGCGAACTGGTTGAAGACGGCGATCCGCAGTGGCCATGTCGAGCAGGGCTACTTCCAGTGGCAGGGCTCGCTGAATCGCGGCGCGGCGGCCGAAGCCCACGTCATGAACCTCTACTTCAAGGTCCGCGACGGCGAGCTGGCCTACCAGCCCGGCTGGCCCGCCTTGAGCAAAACGGTCGGCGAGGTGTTCGTCGAGGATTCCGGAGTCCGCGTGCTGGCCTCCAGCGGGAATCTGCTGAATTCCCGGGTCAGCGACGTCAAGGTCGACATTCCCCTCGGCCGTCCGGGACAGACGCCGCACCTGTATGTGGATGGGGCCGTCGACAGTAACCTGAAGGACGGCATCAAGCTGCTCCAGGAAGCGCCGATCCCGACCCGCAAGATCTTCGCCGGCTGGGAGGGCGATGGGCCCTTGCAGGGCCACCTGAAGCTGGATATTCCGCTGGACCACGACGAGGCCGGCAAGACCGGGGTGGTCGTGGATTTCTCCACCGTGGGCGCGACCCTGAAGATGCCCAGTCCGAAGCTGGATATGAGCGAAGTGAAGGGCGACTTCCGTTTCGACCTGGCCAAGGGACTGAGCGCCCCGGCGGTGCAGGCCCGGGTGCTGGGCAGCGAGGTACGCGGGCGGATCGTCGCCGAGGGGCGCGGCGATGCGCGCACGCGCTTGCTGCTCAACGGCCAGGTGGCGGTCAAGTCGCTGAGCGACTGGCTCGGCGCTGGCCAGCGTCCGTTGCCGGTCTCGGGACGCCTGCCGTTCCAGCTCAACCTGCTGCTGGATGGCAAGGACAGCCAATTGCAGATCGATTCGGATCTCAAGGGCGCCGTCGTCGACCTGCCGGCGCCGTTCGGCAAGACGGCCGCCCAGGCGCGGCCGACCCAATGGCGGATGACCCTGGATGGCGCCGAACGACGTTACTGGGCGCGTTACGACGGCCTCGCCAGCCTGGCCTATGCGGCCCCGGCGGACAAGCCGCTGAACGGACGCGGCGCCCTGCGCCTGGGCGGTGACCCGGCGTTGCTGCCCTCGGCACAGGGGCTGCGGGTGCGCGGGCGTCTGGCGGAACTGGACTGGGACGCCTGGCAGGCCACCCTGAAGCGCTACGGCAACGGCGACCAGGCCGCCAGTAGCGCTGCGGGCCTGCTGCGCGGCGCCGACCTGCGCATCGACAGCTTCAAGGGCTTCGGCCAGGAGCTGAAGAACCTGACCGTCGACCTGGCCCGCCAGGAGCGGGCCTGGCAACTGGTGCTGGTCAGCGACCTCGCATCGGGGCGCCTGGTCCTGCCGGATGCCAGGGGCGCGCCGATCGTGGTCGATCTGGACCGCCTGAACCTGCCGAAGTCGACCCTTCCCGACGAGAACAAGGTGGAGGACTCGGACCCGCTGGCCGCCGTCGATCCGCGCAGCCTGCCGGCGGTAGACGTGAAGATCGGCCAGGTCGCCCTCGGCGGCCAGCCGCTGGGCGCCTGGAGCCTGAAGGTACGGCCGGGCAGCAACGGCGTGGCGTTCAACGACCTGGACCTCGACCTGCGTGGCCTGCACGTCAACGGCAGCCTGCGTTGGGACGGCAGTCCGGGCAATACCCGCAGCACCTATCAGGGCCGGATCGAGGGCAAGAACCTGGCGGATGTGCTCAAGGCCTGGAATTTCGCGCCGAGCGCCACCAGCGAACGTTTCCGCATGGATATCAACGGCCAGTGGCCGGGATCGCCGGCCTACATGGCCCTGAAGCGCTTCAGCGGCAGCATGGATGCATCGCTGCGCAAGGGGCAGTTCGTCGAGGTCGAAGGCAGCGCCCAGGCGCTGCGAGTGTTTGGCCTGCTCAATTTCAACGCGATCAACCGCCGGCTGCGCCTGGATTTCTCGGACATCCTCGGCAAGGGACTGAGCTATGACCGGGTGAAGGGGGTTCTCTCCGCCACCGACGGCGTCTACGTCACCCGCGAGCCGCTGAAGCTGGAAGGACCGTCGAGCAACCTGGAGTTGAACGGTACCCTGGACCTGGCTCACGATCGGATCGACGCCAAGCTGCTGGTGACCTTGCCATTGACCAACAACCTGACCCTGGCGGCACTGATAGTCGGCGGTCCGGCGGTCGGCGGCGCGGTCTTCGTCGTCGACAAGTTGCTCGGCGACCGGGTCTCGCGCTTCGCCAGCGTGCAATACAGCGTCAAGGGCCCCTGGCAGGATCCGAAGATCAGCTTCGACAAGCCATTCGAGAAGCCCCGCTGAGCGGCGCCCGGTGCCGCGACGCGGCGCTTTCGTCCGCAAGGAGGAAACCATGTCCATTGCCGTGATCCAGATGGTCAGCCAGGACGACGTGACGGCCAACCTGGCCGCCGCCCGTCGCCTGCTGGAACAGGCCGCCGAGGGCGGGGCGCGGCTCGCCGTGCTACCGGAAAACTTCGCCGCCATGGGCCGGCGCGACCTGGCCGAACTGGGGCGCGCCGAGGCGCGGGGGAACGGGCCTATCCTGCCGTGGTTGAATTCCGCCGCTCGCGACCTCAGGTTGTGGATAGTCGCCGGAACGTTGCCGCTGCCGCCGGATGGGCAACCCGAGGCGAAGGCGAATGCCTGTTCGCTGCTGATCGACGAGCACGGAGAGCGGGTCGCCCGCTACGACAAGCTGCACCTGTTCGATGTGGATGTAGCCGATGCGCGGGGCCGCTATCGTGAATCCGACGACTATGCTTTCGGTCAGAAGATCGTGGTGGCGGATACGCCGGTCGGCCGCCTCGGCCTGACGGTCTGCTACGACTTGCGTTTTCCGGAGCTCTATACCGCCCTGCGCGAGGCCGGCGCGGAGCTGATCACGGCGCCGTCGGCGTTCACCGCGGTGACCGGCGCGGCGCACTGGCAGGTACTGGTCCGCGCCCGCGCCATCGAGACCCAGTGCTACCTGCTGGCGGCCGGACAGGGTGGCGTCCACCCACGGGGCCGGGAGACGTTCGGCCATTCGGCCATCGTCGATCCCTGGGGCCGGGTCCTGGCCGAGCGGCCGCAGGGCGAAGCGGTGCTGCTGGCGGTGCGCGACGCCGCAGAACAGGCGGATATCCGCCGGCGCATGCCGGTGGTGGCGCACAGACGATTTTTCCCGCCGGCCGAACCGCGGCCGGCGCGTACGGAGTGAATATGAGCGAGTTGTTGTCATCCGTCAGCCAGCAATTGCTGGCCCCCGGTGGTCTGGAACTGGACAGCCTGCCCGGCATTCTTCATGAACTGAACGGCCCGGGCATCGATGCCGCCGACCTGTATTTCCAGAGCCAGGTCTCCGAGTCGTGGATGCTCGAGGACGGCATCGTCAAGGAAGGCAGCTTCAATCTCGACCAGGGCGTCGGGGTACGCGCGCAGTCGGGCGAGAAGACCGGCTTCGCCTATAGCAATGCGATCACCGCCGAGGCGTTGAAACAGGCCGCGGTGGCGGCCCGTTCGATTTCCCGTGCGGGACAGAACGGCAGCGTGCAGGCGTTCAAGGCCGTGGTGCCGGCTCGCCTGTACGCCGGCGAGAACCCGCTGGACGTGCTCAGCCGTGCCGAGAAGGTCGAGTTGCTGAAGCAGATCGACGCCGCTACCCGTGCGCTCGATCCCCGCATCCAGCAGGTCACGGTGAGCATGGCCGGCGTCTGGGAGCAGATCCTGGTAGCGGCCAGCGACGGTTCGCTGGCCGCCGACATTCGTCCGCTGGTGCGTTTCAACGTCAGCGTGATCGTCGAACAGAACGGCCGACGCGAACGCGGCGGCCACGGCGGCGGCGGTCGCACCGACTATCGCTATTTCCTCCAGGAGGATCGCGCCATGGGCTACGCCCGCGAGGCCCTGCGCCAGGCACTGGTGAACCTCGAGGCGATTCCCGCGCCGGCCGGCACCCTGCCGGTGGTGATGGGCGCGGGTTGGTCCGGGGTCCTGCTCCACGAAGCGGTCGGCCACGGCCTGGAGGGCGACTTCAACCGCAAGGGCAGCTCCGCCTACAGCGGCCGGGTCGGCGAAAAGGTCGCCTCGAGCCTGTGCACCATCGTCGACGACGGCACCCTGGCCGGGCGTCGCGGCTCGCTGAGCGTGGATGACGAAGGCACGCCGAGCAACTGCAACGTGCTGATCGAGAACGGCGTGCTCAAGGGCTACATGCAGGACAAGCTCAACGCCCGCCTGATGGGCGTGGCGCGCACCGGTAACGGCCGCCGCGAGTCCTACGCGCACCTGCCGATGCCACGCATGACCAACACCTACATGCTGGCCGGCGAGAGCGATCCGCAGGAAATCATCGCCTCGGTGGAGAAGGGTATCTACTGCGCCAACCTCGGCGGTGGCCAGGTCGATATCACCAGCGGCAAGTTCGTGTTCTCCACCAGCGAGGCCTACCTGATCGAGAACGGCAGGATCACCACCCCGGTGAAAGGCGCCACCCTGATCGGCAACGGTCCGGAAGCGATGAGCCGGGTGTCCATGGTCGGCAACGACCTGGCCCTGGACAGTGGCGTGGGAACCTGCGGGAAGGACGGTCAGTCGGTGCCGGTCGGCGTCGGCCAGCCGACCCTGAAGATCGATGCGATCACCGTCGGCGGCACCGGCGCCTGAGGCATGGCCCGGGCGCCGGCGCGGCGAAACCTAGCGCAGGCCGCGCTTGGTTTCGTCCAGCTCGCGGATGTACTTGAACACTTTGCGTGCGGCGGCCGGCGGTTTGTTGTGCGCGGCCTCGTGCTGGGCGTGGCGGACCAGGCCGCGCAGGTGCTGGCGATCGCACTCGGGGAACTCCCCGACGAAGGCGTCGAGCGCTGCGTCGCCGTCGGCGATCAACTGGTCGCGCCAACGTTCGAGGGCATGGAAACGTTCGTTGTACTGGCGGGTGGAGGAGTCCACCTGGTCGATGAGGGCGACGATGGCGTCCACGTCCTGGTCGCGCATCAGTTTGCCGATGTACTGGATATGCCGTTTGCGGGCGATGTGCGCCTTGTGCTTCGGCGCCTCGAGCAGCGCCTTGCGTAGCGGGTCGGTGAGTGGCAGGCGCTCCAGCAACTGCGGTTGCAGGGTGGTCAGGCGCTCGCCGAGGTCCTGCAGGGCATGCAGCTCGCGTTTGATCTGCGACTTGCTCTTCTCTTCGAATTGCGAGTCGTCGTCGTGAAATTCAGCCATGGTGGTGGTCCAGTGGAAAACGCCGCCATGATAACGAGTCAGGGGCCGCTTGTCCGGCCCGGCCGCGTGGGCGGCCACGTCAACAGGAGAGTCAACAGATGAGTCTACATGCCGCGGCAGTCGGTCCCTCCGTGCTTCCGGACCTTCGCGAGCAGGTCGAGCAGATCATCGCCGAGGCCCGCCGCCAGGGCGCCAGTGCCTGCGAAGTGGCGGTGTCGCTGGAGCAGGGCCTGTCCACCAGCGTGCGCCAGGGCGAGGTGGAAACCGTCGAGTTCAACCGTGACCAAGGTTTCGGCATCACCCTCTACGCAGGCCAGCGCAAGGGCTCGGCGAGCACCTCGGCGACCGGCGAGGCGGCCATCCGCGAGACGGTGGCGGCGGCGCTGGCGATCGCCCGCCATACCTCCGAGGACGAATGCGCCGGTCTCGCCGATGCCGCGTTGATGGCCCGCGAGTTGCCCGAGCTGGACCTCTATCATCCATGGAGCCTGAGTCCCGAGCAGGCTGTGGAACGAGCCCTGGCTTGCGAGGCAGCGGCGTTCGCCGCCGACAAGCGGGTGACCAAGGCCGACGGCACTACCCTGAATACCCACCAGGGTTGCCGGGTATACGGTAACAGCCACGGTTTCATCGGTGGTTACGCCAGCACCCGGCACAGCCTCAGCTGCGTGATGATCGCCGAGGGCGAAGGACAGATGCAGCGTGACTATTGGTATGACGTCAACCGCCGTGGCGAGGCCTTGGCCAGCGCCGAGTCGATCGGCCGGCGCGCCGCCGAGCGCGCCGCCAGCCGACTGGGCGCGCGGCCGGTGCAGACCGCCGAAGTGCCGGTGCTGTTCGCTCCGGAAATCGCTGTTGGCCTGTTCGGCCATTTCCTCGGGGCGATCTCAGGCGGCAGCCTGTATCGCAAGTCATCCTTCCTCGAAGGCGCGCTGGGCCAGCGCCTGTTTCCCGAATGGTTGAGCATCGACGAGCGGCCGCACCTGGTCGGCGCGCTCGGCAGCGCCAGCTTCGATAGCGACGGCCTGGCGACCTATGCCAAGCCATTCGTCGAGAACGGCGAGCTGGTGTCCTATGTCCTGGGCACCTATTCCGGGCGCAAGCTCGGCCTGCCGAGCACGGCCAACGCCGGCGGCGTGCATAACCTGTTCGTCAGCCATGGCGACGAGGACCAGGCCGCTCTCATACGCCGGATGGGGCGTGGCCTGCTGGTCACCGAGTTGATGGGGCAGGGCGTCAACCTGGTGACCGGCGATTATTCCCGCGGCGCCGCCGGCTACTGGGTCGAGAACGGCGAGATCCAGTTCCCGGTCCAGGAAGTCACCATCGCCGCCAACCTGCGCGACCTGTTCCGCCGTATCGTCGCGGTCGGCAAGGACATCGAACGGCGCGGCAACCTGCATACCGGTTCTGTACTGGTCGAGTCGATGATGGTGGCCGGGCGCTGAGGCCGGGTTTCCCTCTATAAAACGCCAGCGCTCGTCGCTGGCGTTTTCGTTTCCGCCTGTTCAATTGTCCGCCTCTATGGGGACCATGCTTGTCTTTTGCCAAGAAGAAAACAATAATCAATCTCATTATCGTCTGGTGAGGTTGCCATGTCCTTCGAGGCGCACGACCCGCAAGCATTGGATCACTGGTACTGGCTGGGCACGCAGATCCGCTGCGCGCTCGATCCCGACGAACCGCGCCTGCTCGACCAGTACCTCGGCGAGGCGCGCTATCTCGCCGGTTGGGAAGGTGTGGCCGCCTGGCCGCTGTTCGAGAAAGCCTACAACCTCCTGCTCGATACCGGTCGCGATCCGATATTGCCCTGGCACTGGCGCAGCCTCTGCCTCGACTACGCCTACCGGCCCCTCTGCGAACTTCAGCGACTGACCACCAACGGCAGCCAGCGACGCCGGCTGCGCCAGCTCTCCGTACGAATGGCCAGGCAGGACCTGGCGCCGTCGATGAGCTTCGATCACCCGCAACAAGGAAACCAAGATGACTGACACCCGCATCGAACGCGACAGCATGGGCGAACTGGCGGTCCCGGCGACCGCCCTCTATGGCGCCCAGACCCAGCGCGCGGTGAACAACTTCCCGGTCAGCGGCCAGCGCATGCCCCAGGCCTTCGTCCGCGCCCTGCTGCTGGCCAAGGCCGCGGCGGCGCGGGCGAACGTCTCCCTGCAGCAACTGGATGCACCGATGGGCGAGGCGATCGCCGAGACCTGCCTGCAACTGCTGCAGGAGGACTTCATGCAGCATTTCCCGGTGGATGTGTTCCAGACCGGCTCCGGCACCAGTTCCAACATGAACGCCAACGAAGTGGTGGCGACCCTGGCCAGTCGTCGCCTGGGCGGCAAGGTCAATCCGAACGACCATGTGAACTGCGGGCAGAGCAGCAACGACATCATTCCCTCGACCATCCACATCAGTGCCGCCCTCGAGATCAGCGAACGCCTGCTGCCGGCGCTGCGCCACCTGGAGCAGACTATCCAGAGCAAGGCCGGCGAAGTGCATGCCTATGTGAAGACCGGCCGCACCCACCTGATGGATGCGATGCCGGTACGCATGAGCCAGGTGCTCGGTGGCTGGGCGCAGCAGGTGCGACAGGCCGGCGTGCACATCGAGAGCGTACTTCCTGCCTTGCAGCAGTTGGCACAGGGCGGCACCGCGGTGGGCACCGGGATCAACGCCCATCCTCGGTTCGCCGAACGTTTCAGCCAGGAGCTGAACGACCTGACCGGGCTGGCGTTCCGCCCCGGCGACGACTTCTTCGCCCTGATCGGTTCGCAGGACACCGCGGTCGCTGCTTCCGGCCAGTTGAAGACCCTGGCGGTGACCCTGATGAAGCTGGCCAACGACCTGCGCTGGATGAACTCCGGGCCGCTTGCCGGGCTCGGCGAGATCGAGCTGGAAGCGCTGCAACCAGGCTCCTCGATCATGCCCGGCAAGGTCAACCCGGTGATCCCGGAGGCCACCGCGATGGTCGCCGCCCAGGTGATCGGCAATGACGCCGCCATTGCCGTCGCTGGCCAATCGGGCAACTTCGAACTGAACGTGATGCTGCCGCTGGTGGCGGACAACCTGTTGCACAGCATCCAGTTGCTGGCCAACGTCAGCCGGCTGCTGGCGGACAAGGCCATCGCCAGCTTCAAGGTCAACCAGGGCAAGCTCAGCGAGGCGTTGGCGCGCAACCCGATCCTGGTCACTGCGCTGAACCCGATCATCGGCTACCAGAAGGCTGCGGAAATCGCCAAGCAGGCCTATCGCGAGGGACGGCCGATCATCGATGTGGCGCTGGAAAACACCGATCTGGACCGTGCGCGCCTGGAGGTGTTGCTGGATCCGGAAAAACTCACGGCTGGCGGCCTCTGAGGCCGCCCCACCACTGGAGGTACCGCCATGCGTCATTGGCAACGAACGATCGAACAGGGCAACCGCTGTTTCGTCACCGGCGCATTGATCGATGCGCGTGAGCACTACCTCCATGCCCTGGCCCTGGCCCAGGTGCTGCTGGAACGCTGGGGCGACGCCGACGAGGCGGTGATGGCGTTCGTCATTTCCCATCACAACCTGGCCGACTTGCACCTGCAACTGGAGCAACCGGAGGAGACCGCAGAATACCTGTGCGCCTGCCACGAGCGCCTGTTGCGGGTCAGCGCCGACCAGAAGCTGCCGCTGGCCCTGCGCCAGGCGGCCCAGCATCACAGCCGGCGCACCTATGTCGAACTGCTGTCGTTCATCGGCGAACACGGTGCCTATCCGCGCACAGAGCGCCTGCTCAAGGGACCGCCGAACGCGGAGGTCCGACCCGAGTTCCTCGCTCCGCCCCCCTCACTTCGCTATCACTGACGGAGAGTTTCCATGCCCCACGCCTTGCCGCCCTTGCCTTACGCCTACGATGCCCTGGAACCGCACATCGATGCGCTGACCATGGAGATCCACCACAGCAAGCACCACCAGACCTATGTGAACAACCTGAACGCCGCGCTGGAAGGCACGCCCTATGCCGAGCAGCCGGTGGAAAGTCTGCTGCGGCAACTGGCTGGTCTGCCGGAGAAGCTGCGCACCCCGGTTGTCAACAATGGCGGTGGGCATGCCAACCACTCGCTGTTCTGGACCGTGATGTCGCCCCAGGGCGGTGGCCGTCCCGATGGCGACCTGGGGCGGGCCATCGATGAGCAGCTCGGGGGCTTCGAGGCGTTCAAGGATGCGTTCACCAAGGCTGCGCTGACCCGCTTCGGCAGCGGCTGGGCCTGGCTCAGCGTGACTCCCCAGGGCAGCTTGCTGGTGGAGAGCAGCGGCAACCAGGACAGCCCGCTGATGAACGGCAATACGCCGATCCTCGGTCTGGACGTATGGGAGCACGCCTATTACCTGAAGTACCAGAACCGCCGCCCGGAATACATCGGCGCTTTCTACAACGTGATCGACTGGCGGGAGGTCGCGCGTCGCTATGCGCAAGCCCTGGCCTAGTGTTACCCGTGATGCGAGATGGCTGGCCGGCAGCCTGGCGGTGCGGCGATGAAGGCGTTGCTCCATGGCATCGCCGAAGGTAACGGGCGGACGCTGCGCAACCTGCTGGGCCTGCTGATCTTCATCGGCGGCGGCTACCTGCTCGGCCGCCACGCGCTGTTGCTGGCCGAACTCAACCTGCCGGCGCCCATCGTGCTGGCATTGAAAGGCGGCCTGCTCTGTGCCTTCGGTACCGCTCTCGGGGCGATGCCGGTGCTGGTGGTGAAGACCATGCCGGCGCGCCTGTCGGATGCGCTGCTGGGCTTCGGTGCCGGCGTGATGCTCTCGGCGACGGCCTTCTCGCTGATCATGCCGGCGCTATCCGCGGCCGGCGACCTCGGCTACTCGAAGTTCGGCGCGGGGTTCCTGGTCAGCTTCGGCCTGGCGGTCGGCGTGATGGGGCTGTTCATCCTCGGCCGGCTGATGCCGGACGTCCATCCCGGTTGCGAGGGCGCGCCACTGTCCGGTGGCATTCCCCCGCGCATCCTGCTGTTCGTCACGGCCATCGTCCTGCACAACATCCCCGAAGGCATGGCGGTTGGCGTGTCGGCCGGTGCCGGCCTGGACGAGGCCAACGGCCTCGCCCTGGGCATCGCTCTGCAGGATGTGCCGGAAGGTCTGGTGGTGGCGCTGGTGCTGGCCGGAGTCGGTATGTCGCGTTTCAAGGCGATGCTGGTCGGTGCCGCGTCGGGCCTGGTCGAGCCGCTGTTCGCGGTGCTCTGCGCCTGGCTGGTCGGCCTCTCCGCGCTGCTCCTGCCCTGGGGGCTGGCCGCCGCGGCGGGAGCGATGCTCTTCGTGGTCACCCACGAGATCATTCCCGAGTCCCACCGCCAGGGACATGCCGCCGAGGCTACGCTGGGCCTGGTGTTCGGTTTCTGCCTGATGATGGTGCTGGATACCGCGCTGGGCTAGGGGATTCATCCGACGCGCGCTGAATTGACGCCGGCCGCAATCGCCGGAAAGGAAAAGCCGCCAGTTGGCGGCTTTTTCGCTGTCGCTGGGAAGAGCCTACTCGCCCTCGTCGAACCTGTTGTTGATCAGTTCGACCAGCGCGTTCAACGCCTCGTCTTCCTGTTCGCCTTCGGTATGCAGGTGCAGGTTGGTGCCCTTGCCGGCAGCCAGCATCATCACGGCCATGATGCTCTTGCCGTCGACGCAGCTTTCAGAATTGCGGCCGACCCGGACCTGGCAAGGGTAGCGCCCCGCGACGCCGACGAACTTGGCCGCCGCGCGGGCGTGCAGACCGAGCTTGTTGATGATGGTGATCTCGAGGGCGGGCATCTTGGGGAGTCTGTCCTTCTTGTTATGGGCTAGCTGCTGAGATCGCGGTGGCGAATCTGCACGTTCTTCAGGGAATCCCTGAGTGCAGCGCCAATCCGCTCGGCGAGGTAGACCGAACGATGGTGCCCGCCGGTACAGCCTATCGCAACTGTTACATATGAGCGGTTACTGGCGGCGAAGCGCGGCAGCCATTTGTTCAGGTAGCCGACGATGTCCTGGTACATTTCCTCGACGTCCGGCTGGGCGGCCAGATACTCGCGGACTTCCGGCTCCAGCCCCGAATGATCGCGCAACTCGGGCTTCCAGTAGGGGTTCGGCAGGCAGCGCACATCGAACACCAGGTCGGCGTCGACTGGCATGCCGCGCTTGAAGCCAAAGGATTCGACGAGGAACGCGGTGCCGGGCTCCGGCTTGTTCAACAGGCGCAGTTTGATGGTGTCGCGCAGCTGATAGAGGTTGAGGCTGGTGGTGTCCAGCTTCAGGTCGGCGAGGTCGGCGATCGGTCCGAGCAATTGGCTCTCGTCGCCAATCGCCTCCGCCAGCGAACGGGTGTCGGTAGTCAGCGGGTGGCGCCGGCGGGTTTCCGAGAATCGTTTGAGCAGCGTCTCGTCGTCGGCGTCGAGATACAGCACATCGCAGTTGATGTGGTTGTCCCGCACTTCCTGCAACAGTTCGGGGAAGCGCTGCAACTGGCTGGGCAGGTTGCGGGCGTCGATCGACACCGCCACCTGTGGCTGCAGTAGCTCCGTGTGCAACAGGGCGCGCTGCGCCAGGTCGGGAAGCAGGCTGGCGGGAAGGTTGTCGATGCAATAGAAGCCGTTGTCTTCGAGGACGTTCAGGGCGGTGCTCTTGCCCGAGCCCGAGCGGCCACTGACGATGATCAGGCGCATGTCATTGCCCGTTCTGTACGTCTACCACGATCTGATAAAGCGCTTCGGCGGTGGGAGCGCTGCGCAGGCGGTCGCGTACGTCGGCACGGTCGAGCATGGCGGCGATCTGCCGGAGCAGTTCGAGATGTTCTTCGGTCGCGGCCTCCGGTACCAGCAGGACGAAGAGCAGGTCGACCGGCGCGCCGTCCAGCGCGTCGAAGTCCACGGGAGCATCCAGGTGCAGCACGGCGCTGATGGGGCTCTGGCAGCCAGACAGGCGGCAGTGCGGAATGGCGATGCCATTGCCGAAGCCGGTGGAACCGAGTTTTTCCCGGGCCACCAGGTTTTCGAAGATGGTCTGGGCGTCGAACTCCGGCAGCTCCCTGGCTACCAGGTTGGCGATTTGTTCGAGTACGCGTTTCTTGCTGCCGCCCGGCACGTTCACGAGGGAACGGCCGGGGGTCAGGATTTGCTCAAGTCGGATCATAGGGGAGGGGAGATCAGCGGGCGCCTACGCCTTGCTGCCGTTCGAGATACTTCTCTTTGTGTTTGATCAGTTGACGGTCGAGTTTGTCGATCAGCAGGTCGATGGCCGCGTACATGTCCTCATGTTCCGCATTGGCTACGATCTCGCCACCGGCGATGCGCAGGGTGGCTTCGATCTTCTGCTTCAGTTTCTCGACCTCCATGATCACCTGAACATTGGTGATCTTGTCGAAATGGCGCTCCAGACGGCTCAGTTTCTCGCCGACATAGTCGCGCAGGGCGTCGGTCACATCCAGTTGATGGCCACTGATGTTGACTTGCATACCGCGTTCTCCTTGTTGCCCGTGTGTAAGTGGCAGGTTAGCAACCTGCCTCCGGAACACCTTGGCGTGGATCAACGTCACACCAGTCGCTTGCGCTCGCTCGAAGGGGCTATGCCCAGGGATTCGCGGTATTTGGCGACGGTGCGGCGAGCCACTTGAATGCCCTGTGCCTCCAGTAAACCAGCGATCTTGCTGTCGCTCAATGGCTTTTTCGCATTTTCCGCGGCCACCAGTTTCTTGATGATCGCGCGGATCGCGGTGGACGAGCATTCCCCGCCTTCGGCGGTACTGACGTGACTTGAAAAGAAATATTTCAGCTCGAAAATGCCGCGCGGCGTATGCATGTATTTCTGCGTGGTGACCCGCGAAATGGTCGATTCGTGCATGCCCACCGCTTCGGCGATGTCGTGCAGGACCAGCGGCTTCATGGCTTCTTCGCCGTAGTCGAGGAAACCGCGCTGGTGCTCGACGATCTGGGTGGCGACCTTCATCAGCGTTTCGTTGCGGCTCTGCAGGCTCTTGATGAACCAGCGGGCTTCCTGCAACTGGTTGCGCATGAAGGTATTGTCGGCGCTGCTGTCGGCGCGGCGGACCATGCCGGCGTAGGTGGCGTTGACGCGCAGGCGTGGCATCGCCTCCTGGTTCAGCTCGACCAGCCAGCGCTCGTTGTCCTTGCGCACGATGACGTCGGGGACGATGTATTCGGCTTCGCTCGATTCGATCTGCGAACCGGGCCGGGGATGCAGGCACTGGATCAGCTCGATGACCTGGCGCAGTTCGTCTTCCTTGAGCTTCATGCGCCGCATCAATTGGCTGTAGTCGCGGCCGCCGAGCAGGTCGAGGTAGTCGGATACCAGGCGCAGCGCTTCGTTCAGCCAGGGCGTGGTGGACGGCAACTGGCGCAGTTGCAGCAGCAGGCACTCGCGCAGGTTGCGGGCGCCGATGCCGGCGGGTTCCAGTTGCTGGATGCGGCGCAGCACGACTTCCACTTCGTCGAGCTCGACGTCCAGTTCCGGATCGATGGCGGCGAGGATTTCTTCGAGGGACTCTTCGAGGTAGCCATCGTTGTTGATGCTATCGATGATGGTCACCGCGATCATCCGATCGGTGTCCGACATCGGTGCCAGGTTGACCTGCCAGAGCAGGTGGCTGTGCAGGCTCTCGCCGCTGCTGGTGCGCGCGGTGAAGTCCCATTCGTCATCGTCGTTGCTGGGCAGGCTGCTGGCGCTGGTCTGGTAGATGTCTTCCCAGGCGGTATCCACCGGCAGCTCGCTGGGTATGCGTTCGCTCCACTGGTCGTCGTCGAGGCTTTCGACGCTGGGCGTGGCGCTTTCCTGGAGAGGGCTCTCCTGGGGCGCGCTGGCCGCCTGTTCGGCGCCATCGGCGAGAGGGTCGCTGTTGTCGAAATCGTCGCCGTCTTCCTGGCGTTCGAGCATGGGATTGGATTCCAGCGCTTCCTGGATTTCCTGCTGGAGGTCCAGGGTGGATAGCTGGAGGAGGCGTATGGCCTGTTGCAGCTGCGGCGTCATCGTCAGCTGCTGGCCCATCTTGAGGACTAGCGATGGTTTCATGGCTGAGGGCTTAGTACCTTATTCGCTGGTACCGGATGGCACCATCCACTACTACGGGTGCCGAGGTGGCGGCACCGCCAGGAAGCAAATTATATGCCTGAATTTTCGTACTTTGCCTAGGGTTGCTCTGAATAAATCATCCGCTCCAGGCGGCACTCGTGGTTGCGAAACCGCGGGCGAGCGGAACCGCTCCGGCGAGGCCGGAGGGCGCGCTAGGAGATTTCTTCAGAGGCGGAACTCGTGCCCCAGGTAGACTTCCTTGACCAGGTCGTTGGCGAGGATGCTCTCGGCATCCCCTTCCGCGATCAACTGCCCATCATTGACGATATACGCCGTTTCACAGATGTCCAGGGTCTCGCGGACGTTGTGGTCGGTGATGAGGATGCCGATACCCTTCGCCTTGAGGTGATGGATGATCTGCTTGATGTCGCCGACCGAGATCGGGTCCACGCCGGCGAAGGGCTCGTCGAGGAGGATGAATTTCGGCGCGCTGGCCAGTGCGCGGGCGATTTCCACCCGGCGTCGTTCGCCGCCGGACAGGCTCATGCCGAGGTTGTCGCGGATGTGGTGGATGTGGAATTCCTGCAGCAGGCCTTCCAGGGCTTCCTTGCGACCGTTGCGATCGAGGTCGCTGCGGGTCTCGAGGATCGCCATGATGTTGTCGGATACCGACAGCTTGCGGAAGATCGAGGCTTCCTGCGGCAGGTAGCCGATGCCGGCCCGGGCGCGCCCGTGCATCGGCAGGTGGGTGACGTTCTGCTCGTCGATGCGGACCACGCCCTGGTCGGCCTGGACCAGGCCGACGATCATGTAGAAGCAGGTGGTCTTGCCGGCACCGTTCGGACCGAGCAGGCCGACGATCTGCCCGCTATCGATGGACATGCTGACGTCGCGGACGACTTGCCGGCCTTTATAGCTTTTGGCCAGGTGCTGGGCTTTGAGCGTTGCCATTACTGGGCCTTTTTCTTCGGCTGGATGACCATGTCGATGCGCGGGCGCGGGCTGGTCACCTGGGAGCCGGTGGCACGACCCGCGTTGACGATCTGGCGCTGGGTGTCGTAGACGATCTTCTCGCCTTCGAAGGTGTTGCCTTCCTGGATCACCTTGGCCTGGTCGATCAGCACGACCCGGTTCTGCGTGACGAAGTACTGGATGGTCAGGCCATAGGCCTTGGTCACGTCCTTGTCCGGAGCGGGTTTCTGCTCGTAGTAGGCAGGCTTGCCGACCGAGGTCACGACCTCGATGTCGCCGTTCTTGTCCTGCTTCAGGGTCACGGTGTTGCCGGTCAGCTTGGTGCTGCCCTGGGTCACCACGACGTCGCCGCGGTAGACCGCGACGCCCTGCTTGTCGTCCAGTTCGGCGCTGTCGGCCTGGACGCGGATCGGTTGTTCGCGGTCCGAAGGCAGGGCCAAGGCCATGGAGCTGCCGAGGGCGGCAGTCAGACCGAAAATAAGGGGGAGGGTATTAACGAACCTCATGCTGACCTCTTACGTTGGACAGCAGGTGCATCCGGCTGTCTTTCAGATACGCTTTCATTCCAACAGCCGTCGTCACTCCATTGGCCGCGTCGATTTTAACGGCTTGCTCGGTCTGTGCATAATTCTTGTCGGGGAATACGGTCAGCCGAGTGGTGGTCAGGATGCTTGGTTGGCCCTTGGCATCGGTACGTGCGACGCGCACGTCGTCGATGAGTTCGACCTCCTTGCCTTTCGGTCCGACTTCGGCGCGGGCGCTCTGGATGTGCCAGGGTTGCACGTTGCCACGGAAGAGCAGCAGGTCGGGGGTGGTGACGAAAGTGATGTCCGTGGCTTTCTGGTGCTCCAGCTTCACCGCGGTCATCTCGTAGTCGAGGCTGCCGTCCTCCTGGTACTGGAGGCTATGGGCATTCTCGGCATAGTAGTCGATGGTATTGTCCTGGCCGGGACGGGTCGGCTGTTCGTTGAACAGCTCGAGCCCGACGTTCCAGTAGTAGCCCGCGACGATCAGCAACAGGGCGATCAGGGCGAGCAGCAGTTTCTGGCGTAGTGTCTTCGGCATGGTCGGCTCTACAGATAGGCGCCCTGGGCGGCTTCGAGCGTACCCTGGGCGCGCATGATCAGTTCGCAGAACTCGCGGGCGGCGCCTTCGCCGCCGCGGGCCGCGGTGACGCCATGGGCATGCTGGCGCACGAACGGGTCGGCACTGGCTACCGCCATGCCCAGACCGACGCGGCGGATCACCGGCAGATCGGGCAGGTCGTCGCCAAGGTAGGCGACTTGCTCATAGCCTAGTCCGAGTTCGCCGAGAAGTTCGTCGAGGACGGCGAGCTTGTCTTCCCGGCCCTGATAGAGATGCTGGATGCCCAGGTTGCGCGCGCGCCGTTCGACCACCGGAGTGTCGCGGCCGGTGATGATGGCGGTGCGCACGCCGGAGGCGATGAGCATCTTGATGCCATGTCCGTCCAGGGTGTTGAAGGTCTTGAACTCGCTGCCGTCGACGAGGAAATACAGCTTGCCGTCGGTCAGCACGCCGTCGACGTCGAAGATCGCCAGGCGTATCCGGCTGGCCCGGACCGGGAGTTCCGCGGCCGAATGGGTATCGCTCATTACATCACTCCTGCGCGCAACAGGTCGTGCATGTTCAGGGCGCCGACTGGACGGTCATCCGCGTCGACCACCACCAGTGCGCCGATCTTGTTGTCTTCCATGATCTTCAGGGCTTCCGCGGCGAGGATCTCGGCGCGGACGGTCTTGCCGTGGACGGTCATCACCTGGTCGATGGTGACCTGGCGGACGTCGATGCCCCGATCCAGGGCGCGACGCAGGTCGCCATCGGTGAAAATGCCGGCAAGCTTGCCATGTTCGTCGAGCACTACGGTCATGCCCAGGCCCTTGCGGGTCATTTCCATCAGCGCGCCGGTCAGCGAGGTGCCGAGCAGCACCTGCGGCAGCCCTTCGCCGACGTGCATGACGTCTTCCACCTTCAGCAGCAGTCGGCGGCCCAGCGCACCGCCCGGGTGCGAGAAGGCGAAGTCTTCCGCGGTAAAGCCGCGGGCTTCGAGCAGGGCGATCGCCAGGGCGTCGCCGAGGACCAGGGTTACGGTGGTGGAGGAGGTCGGGGCCAGGTTCAGTGGGCAGGCTTCCTGGCCGACACTGGCGTCCAGGTTCACTTCCGCAGCCTTGGCCAGGGGCGACTCGGGGTTACCGGTCATGCTGATCAGGGTGATGCCCAGGCGCTTGATCAGAGGCAACAGGGTGACGATTTCGGCAGTCGAGCCGGAGTTGGACAGGGCGAGGACCACGTCGTCCTTGGTGATCATGCCCATGTCGCCATGGCTGGCCTCGGCCGGATGCACGAAGAAGGAGGGGGTGCCGGTGCTGGCCAGGGTAGCGGCGATCTTCTTGCCGATGTGACCGGACTTGCCCATGCCGACGACGACGACCCGGCCCTTGCCGGCCAGCAGCAGTTCGCAGGCCTTGACGAAATCGTCGCCAATCCGCGCCAGCAGGCTGTCTACCGCGTCGCGCTCGAGGCCGATGGTGCGCTGGGCGGAATGGATGAAATCGAGGTTCTGGCTCATGTTCAACGAATGTGGCGCCTGGATTAAAGGCGGGATTATAACGGGAAAGCGTGCCCCGCTTACACCAGCCATGCTGCGAAGTCGGTCCGCATCCCCCGCGGCGCAATGTTGTATGGACTGCAATGCTCTGTTACGCCGCCGTTATCTGCACTCCGCGCTATGACTGCATAAATGTCGATATATTCGACGTCGACGCGATTTTTTTCTGTCCGTAGTGAACCTGAAGTGTGCGATATGTCCTAAAGGGCTGAGAGAACGCTCCGAACAAGCTGAATCCAAGCTGAACGGCACGGTGCCAGGCCTTGGGCCAGAACCCGCCGCAGTGCTATAGTCCGCGCCCATTCGACCCCTCCGGGATGCGTGCCTTTGCAACGGGGCAAGGCGTCCAGCATGGACGGGTCGCATCGCAAGGAGTCCTGATGAGCACCGATAGTGCCTACGCGGTCGAGTTGAAGGGCCTGACCTTCAAGCGCGGATCGCGGGCGATTTTCGACAACATCGATGTGCGTATCCCGCGCGGAAAGGTGACCGGCATCATGGGCCCGTCCGGTTGCGGCAAGACCACGTTGCTGCGGCTGATCGCCTCCCAGTTGCGTCCTTCGAAGGGGGAGGTCTGGGTCAACGGGCAGAACCTGCCGCAGCTTTCGCGCGGCGACCTGTTCGACATGCGCAAGCAGTTCGGCGTGCTGTTCCAGAGCGGGGCGCTGTTCACCGATCTCGACGTCTTCGAGAACGTCGCGTTTCCGCTGCGTGTGCATACCCAGCTGCCGGAAGAGATGATCCGCGACATCGTCCTGATGAAGCTTCAGGCCGTCGGCCTGCGCGGCGCCGTGGAACTGATGCCGGACGAGCTTTCCGGCGGCATGAAGCGCCGCGTCGCCCTGGCCCGGGCGATCGCCCTGGACCCGCAGATCCTGCTCTACGACGAGCCGTTCGTGGGGCAGGATCCGATCGCCATGGGCGTCCTGGTGCGCCTGATCCGCCTGCTCAACGATGCCCTCGGCATCACCAGCATCGTGGTTTCCCATGACCTGGCCGAGACCGCCAGCATCGCCGACTACATCTATATCGTCGGCGACGGCCGGGTACTTGGCCACGGGACGCCGGACGTCCTCAAGGAAACCGACGATCCTCGTATCCGCCAGTTCGTCAAGGGAATCCCGGATGGTCCCGTTCCGTTCCATTATCCGGCCCGCGACTACCGGGCCGACCTGCTGGGAGAGCGCTGATGCGTAGAGTCTCTCCCCTCGAACGTATCCGGCTGTTCGGCCGCGCCGGCCTGGACGTGGTCGCCGCGCTCGGCCGCTCGACCCTGTTCCTCGGCCACGCCCTGCTCGGCCGGCGCACGCCAGGCACCGGTTTGCACCTGCTGGTGAAGCAACTCTACTCGGTAGGCGTGCTGTCGCTGGCGATCATCGTCGTCTCGGGCCTGTTCATTGGCATGGTGCTGGCCCTGCAGGGCTACAACATCCTGATTTCCTATGGTTCCGAGCAGGCGGTCGGGCAGATGGTGGCCCTGACCCTGCTGCGCGAACTGGGGCCGGTGGTGACCGGCCTGCTGTTCGCCGGCCGTGCCGGCTCTGCGCTTACCGCGGAAATCGGCAACATGAAGGCCACCGAACAGCTTTCCAGCCTGGAAATGATCGGTGTCGACCCGCTCAAGTACATCGTCGCGCCGCGCCTGTGGGCCGGTTTCATCTCCATGCCGCTGCTCGCCGCGATCTTCAGCGTGGTCGGCATCTGGGGTGGGGCGATGGTCGCGGTCGACTGGCTGGGCGTATACGAGGGGTCGTTCTGGGCGAACATGCAGAACAGCGTGCAGTTCACCGAGGATGTGCTCAACGGCGTGATCAAAAGTATCGTATTCGCCTTCGTGGTGACCTGGATCGCGGTCTACCAAGGCTACGACTGCGAGCCGACCTCGGAAGGAATCAGCCGGGCGACGACCCGGACCGTGGTCTATGCCTCCCTGGCGGTGCTGGGGCTCGACTTCATTCTGACTGCTTTGATGTTTGGAGATTTCTGAATGCAAACCCGCACCCTGGAAATCGGTGTCGGCCTGTTCCTCCTGGCCGGCCTGCTGGCCCTGTTGCTGCTGGCCCTGCGGGTCAGCGGCCTGAGCGTGGGCAACGCCGGCGATACCTACAAGGTCTACGCCTACTTCGACAACATCGCCGGTGTTACCGTGCGCGGCAAGGTCACCCTGGCCGGCGTGACGATCGGCAAGGTGACGGCGGTCGACCTGGATCGCGACAGCTACACTGGTCGCGTGACCATGGAGATCAACCAGAACGTGAACAACCTGCCGGTCGATTCCACGGCGTCGATCCTGACCGCCGGCCTGCTGGGCGAGAAATACATCGGCATCAGCGTCGGCGGCGACGAGGACGTTCTGAAGGACGGCAGCACCATCCACGACACCCAGTCGGCGCTGGTGCTGGAAGACCTGATCGGCAAGTTCCTGCTGAACTCGGTTAACAAAGACGAAGCCAAAAAGTGAGGTTTTCTTCCATGCTGACTCTTCTGCGTCGCGGCCTGCTGGTGTTCCTGGCGGCTTTCCCGCTGCTTTCCATGGCGGCGCCGACCCCGCAACAGGTGGTGCAGGGCACGGTCGACGAACTGCTTTCCGACATCAAGGCCAACAAGGCCGCCTACAAGGCCGATCCGCAAAAGCTCTACGCCACTCTCGACCGTATCCTTGGGCCGGTGGTCGATGCCGAAGGCATCGCCAAGAGCGTGATGACCGTCAAGTACTCGCGCCAGGCCTCACCCGAGCAGATCAAGCGCTTCGAGGAAGTGTTCAAGAACAGCCTGATGCAGTTCTACGGCAACGCGCTGCTCGAATACGACAACCAGGACATCCGCGTGCTGCCTAGTTCGGCCAAGCCGAGCGACGATCGCGCCAGCGTCAACATGGAGATCCGTGACAGCAAGGGCACGGTCTATCCGGTCTCCTACACCATGACCAACCTGGCCGGTGGCTGGAAGGTCCGCAACGTGATCATCAACGGCATCAACATCGGCAAGCTGTTCCGCGACCAGTTCGCCGACACCATGCAGAAGAACCGCAACGACCTCGAGAAGACCATCGCCGGCTGGGGCGAGGTGGTCGCCAAGGCCAAGGAAACCGCGAAAGCGGAAGAGGCCGGGGCGAAATGAGCCAGGCCAGCCTGCGCGAAGGCGCGGCCGGCGAACTGCAGCTCGCCGGCGTGCTCGACTACAGCAGCGGGCCGGCGTTGCGCGAGCAGGGCGGTCGGCTGATCCGCGCCAGCCAGGCGGCGGAACTGGTCGTCGACTGCTCGGCGGTGGAGCGCTCCAGCAGCGTGGGCATTTCCCTGTTGCTGGCCTTCATACGCGACGCACGCAAGGCCGGCAAGGTCCTGAGCGTCAGGGCGTTGCCGGACGACATGCGGGAGATTGCCAAGGTCAGCAGCCTTCTGGAGATCCTGCCTTTGCAGGAATGACCGGCCGGCGGAACGAGCGGCCCTCCGTCTGCGCGTCCCTTCCTGGGGTTCGCAGGCGGAGGGCTTTTTTGTATGATGGCCGACCGTGCGCGTAGGGCGCCCGATTGAGGTTGAGCATGCAGGCCGAAGACGTTAAGAGCCTTCTCCAGGAAAAACTCCCCGGCACCCAGGTGGAAGTCGAGGGCGAAGGGTGCAATTTCCAACTGAATCTGATCAGCGACGAACTGGCCGGCCAGAGCCCGGTCAAGCGTCAGCAGCAGGTCTACGCCCATTTGAACGCCTGGATCGCCGATGGCAGCATCCATGCCGTCACCATGAAATTCTTCAGCCGCGCCGCCTGGGCCGAGCGTTCCTGAGCCCACGGGGGATCATTGCAATGGATAAACTGATTATTACCGGCGGTAACCGCCTCGATGGCGAAATCCGCATTTCCGGCGCGAAGAACTCGGCGCTGCCGATCCTGGCCGCGACCCTGCTGGCCGATACTCCGGTCACCGTCTGCAACCTGCCGCACCTGCACGACATTACCACCATGATCGAACTGTTCGGCCGCATGGGCGTGCAGCCGATCATCGACGAGAAGCTCAACGTCGAAGTCGATGCCAGCAGCATCAAAACCCTGGTCGCGCCGTACGAACTGGTGAAGACCATGCGTGCCTCGATCCTGGTGCTGGGCCCGATGCTGGCGCGCTTCGGCGAGGCCGAAGTGGCCCTGCCGGGCGGTTGCGCGATCGGTTCGCGTCCGGTCGACCTGCATATCCGCGGTCTCGAGGCCATGGGCGCGCAGATCGAGGTCGAAGGCGGCTACATCAAGGCCAAGGCGCCGGCCGGCGGCCTGCGTGGCGGTCACTTCTTCTTCGATACCGTCAGCGTGACCGGCACCGAGAACCTGATGATGGCCGCCGCGCTGGCCAACGGCCGTACCGTGCTGCAGAACGCCGCTCGCGAGCCGGAGGTGGTCGACCTGGCCAACTGCCTGAACGCCATGGGCGCCAACGTCCAGGGCGCTGGCTCCGATACCATCGTCATCGAAGGCGTGAAGCGCCTCGGCGGTGCTCGCTACGACGTACTGCCCGACCGTATCGAGACCGGCACCTACCTGGTGGCCGCGGCCGCGACCGGTGGCCGGGTGAAGCTGAAGGATACCGACCCGACCATCCTCGAGGCGGTCCTGCAGAAGCTGGAAGAGGCCGGTGCCCACATCAGCACCGGCAGCAACTGGATCGAGCTGGACATGAAGGGCAACCGGCCGAAGGCGGTCAACGTGCGTACCGCGCCGTACCCGGCGTTCCCCACCGACATGCAGGCCCAGTTCATCTCCATGAACGCGGTAGCCGAAGGCACCGGCGCGGTCATCGAGACGGTCTTCGAGAACCGCTTCATGCATGTTTACGAAATGAACCGCATGGGCGCGCAAATCCTCGTCGAAGGCAACACCGCCATCGTCACCGGCGTACCCAAGCTCAAGGGCGCTCCGGTCATGGCGACCGACCTGCGCGCATCCGCGAGCCTGGTGATCGCCGGCCTGGTGGCCGAAGGCGACACCCTGATCGATCGCATCTACCACATCGACCGTGGCTACGAGTGCATCGAAGAGAAACTCCAGCTGCTCGGCGCCAAGATCCGCCGCGTACCGGGCTAGCGGAGGCTGTCGCGCAAATGCTGACCATCGCCTTGTCCAAGGGCCGGATTCTCGACGATACCCTGCCGCTGCTCGCAGCGGCGGGCATCGTACCGTCGGAGAACCCGGACAAGAGCCGCAAGCTGATCATCCCGACGTCCCTGTCCGATGTGCGCCTGCTCATCGTGCGCGCCACCGACGTGCCGACCTATGTCGAGCATGGCGCCGCCGATCTCGGCGTGGCCGGCAAGGACGTGCTGATGGAGTACGGCGGCCAGGGACTCTACGAACCGCTGGACCTGCGTATCGCCAACTGCAAGCTGATGACCGCCGGCGCCATTGGCGCGCCTGAACCCAAGGGACGCCTGCGGGTGGCCACCAAGTTCGTCAATGTCGCCAAGCGCTACTACGCCGAGCAGGGCCGCCAGGTCGACGTGATCAAGCTGTACGGCTCGATGGAGCTGGCGCCGCTGGTCGGTCTCGCCGACAAGATCATCGACGTCGTGGATACCGGCAATACCCTGCGCGCCAACGGCCTGGAGCCCCAGGAACTGATCGCCACGATCAGCTCGCGCCTGGTGGTCAACAAGGCCTCGATGAAGATGCAGCACGGTCGCATCCAGTCGCTGATCGATACCCTGCGCGACGCCGTCGAGGCGCGACACCGTCACTGATACCCGTGCGGCTCCGCGCCGCACCTGCCTATCCGTGTCATAGCCAAATTTTCTCGGGTGCCCGCACGGTGGGCTTGGTAGTCTAGCGGCGCCCGAGACAACGCCATCCATAAAAGAGGCTCGCTATGACCGCTCCCTTCGCTATCCGTCGACTCAATGCCGCTGATCCGGACTTCGGGCGTCATCTGGATCATCTGCTGAGCTGGGAAAGTGTCTCCGACGATTCGGTCAACCAGCGCGTCCTCGACATCATCGCCGCCGTACGCAGCCGTGGCGACGCCGCCGTGGTCGAGTTCACCCAGCGCTTCGACGGTCTCCAGGCCGCCTCGATGGCCGACCTGATCCTGCCGCGCGAGCGCCTGGAGCTGGCTCTCACCCGTATCACCGTAGCCCAGCGCGAAGCCCTGGAAGTCGCCGCCGAGCGCGTGCGCAGCTACCACGAGAAGCAGAAGCAGGGTTCCTGGCGCTACACCGAGGCCGACGGCACGGTGCTCGGCCAGCAGGTCACCCCGCTGGACCGCGCCGGGCTCTATGTGCCGGGCGGCAAGGCGTCCTACCCGTCCTCGGTGCTGATGAATGCGATCCCGGCCAAGGTCGCCGGGGTGTCCGAAGTGGTCATGGTCGTACCGACCCCGCGCGGCGAGATCAACGAGATCGTCCTCGCTGCCGCCTGCATCGCCGGCGTCGACCGTGTCTTCACCATCGGCGGGGCACAGGCCGTGGCCGCGTTGGCCTACGGCACCGAAAGCGTGCCGCGGGTGGACAAGATCGTCGGCCCCGGCAACATCTACGTGGCCACCGCCAAGCGTCACGTGTTCGGCCAGGTCGGCATCGACATGATCGCCGGTCCCTCGGAAATCCTCGTGGTCTGCGACGGCCAGACCGATCCCGACTGGATCGCCATGGACCTGTTCTCCCAGGCCGAACACGACGAAGACGCCCAGTCGATCCTGGTCAGTCCGGACGCGGCGTTCCTGGACCGCGTCGCGGACAGCATTGCTCGCCTGCTGCCGACCATGGAGCGCGCCGAGATCATCCGCACCTCCCTGGAGGGGCGCGGCGCGCTGATCCAGGTCGCCGACCAGGCCCAGGCCTGTGCGGTCGCCAACCGCATCGCCCCGGAACACCTGGAGCTGTCGGTGGCCGATCCGGAAAGCTGGCTGCCGGAGATCCGCCATGCCGGCGCGATCTTCATGGGCCGCTACACTGCCGAGGCCCTGGGCGACTATTGCGCCGGCCCGAACCACGTGCTGCCGACCTCCGGTACCGCGCGTTTCTCTTCGCCGCTGGGGGTATATGACTTCCAGAAGCGTTCGTCGATCATCAACTGCTCGGCCGAGGGCGCTTCGGTCCTCGGTCGTACCGCCTCGGTGCTGGCTCGCGGCGAGTCGTTGACCGCCCACGCGCGTAGTGCCGAATACCGCATCCTCGACGAGAAGGAGGCCTGAGCATGAGCAAATTCTGGAGTCCCTTCGTCAAGGACCTGGTGCCTTATGTGCCGGGCGAGCAGCCGAAGCTGTCGCGGCTGGTCAAGCTGAACACCAACGAGAATCCCTACGGTCCGTCGCCACAGGCGCTCGCCGCGATGCAGGCGGAACTCAACGACGACCTGCGCCTGTATCCCGATCCCAACGGCGAGCGGTTGAAGCAGGCGGTCGCCGCGCACTACGGCGTACAGGCCAACCAGGTGTTCGTCGGCAACGGCTCCGACGAGGTGCTCGCGCACATTTTCCATGGCCTCTTCCAACACGACCTGCCGCTGCTGTTTCCGGACGTGACCTACAGCTTCTATCCGGTCTATTGCGGCCTGTACGGGATCGCGCACGAGAAGATCGCGCTGGATGAAAGGTTCCGCATCCGCGTCGAAGACTACGCGCGGCCCAACGGCGGAATCATCTTCCCCAATCCGAACGCGCCGACCGGCTGCCTGCTGCCGCTGGACGCCATCGAAGCGATGCTGAAGGCGTCGCCGGATTCGGTGGTGGTAGTCGACGAGGCCTATGTCGACTTCGGCGGCGAGAGCGCCATCGCCCTGGTCGATCGCTACCCGAACCTGCTGGTCACCCAGACGCTGTCCAAGTCGCGCTCCCTGGCCGGCCTGCGGGTCGGCCTGGCGGTCGGCCATGCCGATCTGGTGGAGGCGCTGGAGCGGATCAAGAACAGCTTCAATTCCTACCCGCTGGATCGCCTGGCGATCGCCGGCGCGGCGGCGGCTTTCGAGGACGACGCCTATTTCCGTCGGACCTGCCAGGCAGTGATCGATAGCCGCGAGGCGTTGAGCGCCTCTTTGCAGGCGCTGGGCTTCGAGGTACTACCGTCGGCCGCCAACTTCGTCTTCGCCCGTCATCCGCGGCACGATGCCGGGCAGATTGCCTCGACCCTGCGCGAGCAGGGAGTGATCGTCCGCCATTTCAAGCAGGCGCGGATCGACCAGTTCCTGCGTATCACCATCGGCAGTCCGGAGCAGAACCAGGCGCTACTGGACGCCCTGCACTTCCTCAAGTGATACGAAAACGGCGCCCGAGGGCGCCGTTTTCAATGGCGGGGATTACTCGCCGCCGTCCTGTTTCTGCTGTGGAGCCGGTGCCGGCGGCGGACGCAGGCCGACCTCGGCGGTCAGGTTGACCTTCTGTCCGTTGCGCAGCACCACGATGCTGATCTTCTGTCCCGGACGGGTGCGCGCCACCTGGTTCATCGAGCGGCGGCCGTCGCTGGCTTCCTGCTTGTCGATGGTCAGGATCACATCGCCCGGCAGCAGGCCGCCGCGTGCCGCCGGACCGTCGCGATAGACGCCGGCGACGACGATCCCGGCGGTTTCGCCGAGGCCCAGCGACTCCGCCAGTTCCGGGGTCAGCGCCTTGACCTCGACGCCGAGCCAGCCGCGGATCACCTGGCCGTGCTCGATGATCGACTGCATGACCTCCAGGGCCAGCTTGGTCGGGATGGCGAAGCCGATACCCTGGGAGCCGCCGGACTTGGAGAAGATCGCCGTGTTGATGCCGATCAGGTTGCCGGCAGCGTCCACCAGCGCGCCGCCGGAGTTGCCGGGGTTGATCGCCGCGTCGGTCTGGATGAAGTCTTCGTAGGTGTTCAGGCCGAGCTGGTTGCGTCCGGTGGCGCTGATGATGCCCATGGTCACGGTCTGGCCGACGCCGAACGGGTTGCCGATGGCGAGGCAGACGTCGCCGGTGCGAATGCCGTCGGAGCGGCCGAGGGTCATCGCCGGCAGGTTCTTAAGGTCGATCTTCAGCACGGCCAGGTCGGTTTCCGGGTCGCTGCCGACCAACTGGGCGATGGTTTCGCGGCCGTCGCGCAAGGCCACGATGATCTGGTCGGCGCCAGCGGTCACGTGGTTGTTGGTCAGCAGGTAGCCTTCCGCGCTCATGATCACCGCCGAGCCGAGGCTCGACTCCATGCGCTTCTGTTGCGGCAGGTTGTCGCCGAAGAAGCGGCGGAACATCGGGTCGTCGAACAGGGGGTGGGAGGGCTTGCTGACCATCTTGGTGGTGTACAGGTTGGCCACTGCCGGAGCCGCTCGACTCACCGCGTTGGCATAGGACACCGGGCCTTCCTGCAGGCGGCTGAGCAGAGGCGCCTGCTCGACGTGCACCTCCTGGCGTGGCAGGCCGACCAGCTCGGGGTTGTGCTGGATGATCAGCAGGGCCAGCAGCACGCCGACCAGCACGGGCCAGCCGAGGAAACGCAGGGCCTTGGGCATCGGGAAAATCCTTGGGGTTGCGAGGCCGAAAAGCGGCCGATAAGGTGGCGCCCATTATAGGGGGAAGCCGTCCATTAGAGGAGCGGCGCGCCCTGCCTGAATGAAGAGGAATTTGCATGGCTATCGCCCTGAGCACCCTGGTCGAAGAGGCCGACCGTTATCTGGATGCCGCGCGCATCCAGGACTACTGCCCGAACGGCCTGCAGGTCGAAGGCCGGCCGCAGGTGCGGCGGATCGTCAGCGGGGTCACTGCCAGCCAGGCGCTGCTGGATGCCGCCGTGGAGGCCGACGCCGACGTGGTGCTGGTGCATCACGGTTACTTCTGGAAGGGTGAGAACCCCTGCGTGGTCGGCATGAAGCAACGGCGCCTGAAGACCCTGCTGAACAACGATATCAGTCTGCTCGCTTACCACCTGCCGCTGGATCTGCATCCGGAGGTGGGCAACAACGTGCAGCTCGCCCGGCAGCTCGGCTTCGAAGTGGAAGGGCCGTTGGAGCCGGGCAACCCGCGTTCCATCGTCCTCCTCGGTTCGCTTGCCGAGCCGATGCAGCCTGCCGATTTCGCTCGGCATGTGCGCGATGCGCTGGGGCGTGAGCCGCTGCTGGTCGATGCCGGTCAGCCGATCCGGCGCATCGCCTGGTGCACCGGCGGCGCCCAGGGCTATATCGACCAGGCGATCGCCGCTGGCGTCGATGCCTACCTGACCGGCGAGGTTTCCGAGCAGACCGTGCACAGCGCGCGGGAGAACGGCATCAGCTTCATCGCCGCCGGACACCATGCCACCGAGCGCTACGGGGTACAGGCGTTGGGCGACTACCTGGGCAAGCGCTTCGCCATCGAGCACTTGTTCATCGACTGTCCTAATCCTGCCTGACGACGGAGCGGTGACGCACCCGGTCGACTTCCTTGCCCAGTTCCCAGACGGCCATCGCGTAGTGGGTGCTGTGGTTGTAGCGGGTGATCACGTAGAAGTTCGGCAGGCCGTACCAGTACTGGTAGTTCCTGCCCATGTCCAGGCGCAGCAGGCTGGCTTGCCGGTGGCCGCCGAGCGGACCCCGCGGGCGTAATCCGGCGGAAGCGAGCACGTCCAGCGGGTACAGCGTCTTGAAGCCATCTTCCAGCGAGGGAGCCCGGCCACTGGCGGGAACCGCCACGCGATCGCCGCTGACCCAGCCGTGCTGCTTGAAATAGTTGGCGACGCTGCCGATGGCGTCACGCGGATTCCACAGGTCGATATGCCCATCGCCATCGAAGTCCACCGCGTACTTGGTGAATGAAGACGGCATGAACTGGCCGTAGCCCATGGCGCCGGCATAGGAACCGCGCAGGGCCAGCGGGTCGGTGCCTTCCTTGCGCGCCTGGAGGAGGAATTGCTCCAGTTCGCCGCTGAAGAATTCCGCGCGGCGAGGGTAGGAGAAGGACAGGGTGGACAGCGCATCGATGATCCGCGTCTTGCCCATCACACGCCCCCAGCGGGTTTCCACGCCGATGATGCCGACGATGATCTCCGGCGGCACGCCGTAGACGCGCGATGCCCGTTGCAGGTCGGTTTCGTATTGGTCCCAGAACAGCACGCCGTTCTGTACGTTGCCTGGCGTGACGAACTTCTTCCGGTAGCGCAGCCAGGCGCCGTTCGGTCCGCTGGGTGGGGTATAGGTCGGGGCTTGCCGGTCCATCAGGCGGATCACCCAGTCCAGGCGCTGGGTCTGGGCGAACAGGTCGTGCAGTTGCTGGCGGTTGAAGCCGTGCTGGCTGACCATCCTGTCGATGAAGCGCTGTGCCGCCGGATTGTTCGCGTAATCGCCGCGCAGCGGCAGTATCGGTTGCACCGACTGGCGTACGGGGCGGGGTGAAATGACGGTGCGAGCCTGGGGTTTGGCGGCGGGTTTCGGTGGTGGCGTCGGTTCGCTGCTGCATGCTGAGACCAGAAGGAACAGGGGCAGGGCGAGGGCGGTACGGCGCATCTGGGGGCTTCTTGGCGGAATGACGATGCCCGCTATGCTAGCGCAGTGCCGCCGGCGTACAAGTCGAGCCGCCGAAAGGGGGCGGACCGTCTGCTCGCTGTCGCGGCGACGGCTTTGTCCGGTCCGGGACGATGCCGTCTCAGCTTTGTCCGCCCGGTCTGCGAAACGCCCCTGGAAAACCTCTCGACGCCAGTGTTTTCGCCGGCTGCGAGGCTGAGCGCTGATGGCTATATGGGTATATTTTTTCGGTATAAATGGCGAATCTTTTAGAGCCTTGCGCTGTGATAGAGTGCGCGTTCGTCTACGGCCCGACGGCCGTCCATAAGCAATTCCGTGAGTAGCCATGGTCGACAAACTGACGCACCTGAAACAGCTGGAGGCGGAAAGCATCCACATCATCCGCGAGGTGGCCGCCGAGTTCGATAACCCGGTGATGCTGTACTCGATCGGCAAGGATTCCGCGGTCATGCTGCACCTGGCCCGCAAGGCCTTCTTCCCCGGCAAGCTGCCCTTCCCGGTGATGCACGTGGACACCCGCTGGAAATTCCAGGAGATGTACAGGTTCCGCGATCGGATGGTCGAGGAAATGGGCCTGGACCTGATCACCCACGTCAACCCGGACGGCGTCGCCCAGGGCATCAACCCGTTCACCCACGGCAGCGCCAAGCACACCGACGTGATGAAGACCGAGGGACTCAAGCAGGCCCTGGACAAGTACGGTTTCGACGCTGCCTTCGGCGGCGCGCGCCGCGACGAGGAGAAGTCGCGGGCCAAGGAACGGGTCTATTCGTTCCGCGACAGCAAGCACCGCTGGGACCCGAAGAACCAGCGTCCCGAGTTGTGGAACATCTACAACGGCAAGGTGAAGAAGGGCGAGTCGATCCGCGTCTTCCCGCTGTCCAACTGGACCGAGCTGGACATCTGGCAATACATCTACCTGGAAGGCATCCCGATCGTCCCGCTGTACTTCGCCGCCGAGCGCGAGGTTATCGAGAAGAACGGCACGCTGATCATGATCGACGACGAGCGCATCCTCGAGCATCTCTCTGACGAAGAGAAAGCCCGTATCGAGAAGCGCATGGTGCGCTTCCGTACCCTCGGCTGCTACCCGCTCACCGGCGCGGTCGAGTCCAGCGCCACCACGCTGCCGGAAATCATCCAGGAAATGCTCCTGACGCGTACTTCCGAACGCCAGGGTCGGGTCATCGACCATGACCAGGCCGGTTCGATGGAAGAAAAGAAACGTCAGGGCTATTTCTGAGGATACGCAGCATGTCTCATCAATCCGATCTGATCAGCGAGGACATCCTCGCCTACCTGGGGCAGCACGAACGCAAGGAACTGCTGCGCTTCCTTACCTGCGGCAACGTCGATGACGGCAAGAGCACCCTGATCGGGCGCCTGCTGCACGACTCCAAGATGATCTACGAGGATCACCTCGAGGCCATCACCCGCGACTCGAAGAAAGTCGGCACCACGGGCGACGACGTCGACCTGGCGCTGCTGGTCGATGGCCTGCAGGCCGAGCGCGAGCAGGGCATCACTATCGATGTGGCGTACCGCTACTTCAGCACCGCCAAGCGCAAGTTCATCATCGCCGACACGCCCGGCCATGAGCAGTACACCCGCAACATGGCTACCGGTGCCTCGACCTGCGACCTGGCGATCATCCTGATCGATGCCCGCTACGGCGTGCAGACCCAGACCCGCCGGCACAGTTTCATCGCGTCCCTGCTGGGTATCCGGCATATCGTGGTCGCCATCAACAAGATGGACCTGAAGGACTTCGACCAGGGTGTCTTTGAACAGATCAAGGCCGACTACCTGGCCTTTGCCGAGAAGATCGGTCTGAAGACCAGTTCGCTGCACTTCGTGCCGATGTCGGCGCTCAAGGGCGACAACGTGGTCAACAAGTCCGAGCGTTCGCCCTGGTACGCCGGCCAGTCGCTGATGGAAATCCTCGAAACCGTCGAGATCGCCGCCGACCGCAACCTCGATGACATGCGCTTCCCGGTGCAGTACGTGAACCGGCCGAACCTGAACTTCCGCGGTTTCGCCGGCACCCTGGCCAGCGGCGTGGTGCGCAAGGGCGACGAGGTGGTGGCATTGCCGTCGGGCAAGGGGAGCAAGGTGAAATCCATCGTCACCTTCGAGGGCGAACTGGAGCAGGCCGGTCCCGGCCAGGCCGTCACCCTGACCCTGGAAGACGAGATCGACGTTTCCCGCGGCGACATGCTGGTGCATGCCGACAATCGCCCGCTGGTCACCGACGGCTTCGATGCCATGCTGGTGTGGATGGCCGAGGAGCCGATGCTTCCGGGCAAGAAGTACGATATCAAGCGCGCTACCAGCTATGTGCCGGGTTCGATTCCGAGCATCGTCCACAAGGTGGACGTGAACACCCTGGAGCGGACCCCGGGCAGCGAGCTGAAGCTGAACGAGATCGCCAGGGTCAAGGTCAGCCTGGACGCGCCCATCGCGCTCGATGGCTATGAGCAGAACCGCACCACCGGCGCCTTCATCGTCATCGATCGCCTGACCAACGGCACCGTTGGCGCCGGCATGATCATCTCCGCTCCGCCGGCGGCCCATGGCAGCAGCGCTCATCACGGCTCGAATGCCCATGTGACGCGCGAGGAGCGTGCCGGCCGCTTCGGCCAGCAGCCGGCGACCGTACTGTTCAGCGGCCTCTCCGGCGCCGGCAAGAGTACCCTGGCCTATGCCGTGGAGCGCAAGCTGTTCGATATGGGCCGCGCGGTCTACGTGCTGGACGGGCAGAACCTGCGCCACGACCTGAACAAGGGGTTGCCGCAGGACCGCGCCGGGCGCACCGAGAACTGGCTGCGTACCGCCCATGTCGCCAAGCAGTTCAACGAGGCCGGGTTGATCAGCCTCTGCGCCTTCGTCGCGCCGAGCGCGGAAGGGCGCGAGCAGGCCAGGGCGCTGATCGGCGCCGAGCGCCTGATCACCGTCTATGTGCAGGCGTCGCCGCAGGTCTGCCGCGAACGCGATCCCCAGGGGCTGTATGCGGCGGGCGAGGACAATATCCCCGGCGAGTCCTTCCCCTACGACGTGCCGCTGGATGCCGACCTGGTGATCGATACCCAGGCGCTGAGCGTCGAGGACGGCGTGAAGCAGGTGCTCGACCTGTTGCGCGAGCGCCAGGCGATCTGATCGTCTCGCAGCCATGAAAAAGCCCCGCGGATGCGGGGCTTTTTCATGGGCGTCGGCAGGTTCGCGCAGCGCGTCAGTACTTGCCTTTCAGGCCGTAGGTGGCGTCGAGGGTGCCGGGGCTGTCCGGGCTTTTCGGCGCATAGTCCTTCGGCACTTCGCCGGAGGCCGGCGGAGTCAGGCGCTCGCGGCGCTCGGCCGGATAGGCCTCGTCGGCATGCAGCGCAGCCAGCAGGCGCTGGCGGGTCTGTTCGTCCAGGGCCAGGCGCTGGGCGCCGTCGGAGAGGTGCTCCTGCACGTCCTGGTAGCTCTGGGTCAGCTTCTTCACGAGGCTGGCGGTGGTGTTGAAATGGGTCACGACTTCGCGCTGATAGCTGTCGAAGCGGTCCTGCAGGTCGTCCATCTGGCGTTGCACCTTGTTCGGCGCGGCGTTGGGCAGCAGGCGGGCGATCAGAAAACCGATGGCGACCCCGGCGACCAGGGCGAGGGCCGGCAGCAGCCAGGCGGTGAGCGACTGTTCCACGCGAATCCTTCCTCTATAGACGGCTTTGCTTTACGTTAACGGCTTGAGTCCGAGCTGTATACCACGGCACGCGAGTAAGTGCCTGTGTCGCTTGGAGTAATCTGCTAGACGAGTCGACCCGAGCCGGGGTCACGGAGTTCCTGTTTGTCTACCCGCGAAATCCCTGTATCCATCGATGGCCCCTGCGGGCCGCTGGAAGCCCTGCACCTCGATCTGCCCGATGCCCGCGGCATCGCCCTGGTCTGCCATCCGCACCCGCTGTTCGCCGGCACCATGCAGAACAAGGTGGTCGCCACTCTGCAACGCAGCGCCCGCGATGCCGGCCTGGCGACCCTGCGTTTCAACTTCCGTGGCGTTGGCCAGAGCGCTGGCAGCTATGGCGAGGGGATCGGCGAGATCGACGACGCCGAGGCCGCCGCGCGCTGGTTGCTGGCACGCCATCCGGGGTTGCCGCTGACACTGATGGGCTTTTCCTTCGGCGCCTGCGTCGCCGGCAATCTGGCGGGGCGCCTGGAAGCGCAGGGCGTCGGGCTGGCGCGGCTGTTCATGATCGCGCCGCCGGTGGAACGCTTCGCGGTCAGCCTGCCTGCGCGTTGCCCGCTGACCGTGGTGCAGCCGGAGGACGACGACGTGGTCACGCCGGCCGCGGTATATGCCTGGAGCGAGTCCCTGGCACGACCGCACGAGCTGTTGCGGGTGGCAGAAAGCGGACATTTCTTCCATGGCAAGCTGATCGATCTGAAGGACCTGTTGCTGCCACGCCTGCAGGACTGACGTCGTCGCGCCGGCCCTGCTACCATCCGGCGCGCCATTCTTTTCTTTGCCTGACATCTGGTATCGCATGACTACTCGTATCCTGACCGGCATCACTCCTACCGGCACTCCGCACCTGGGCAACTACGCCGGCGCCATCCGCCCGGCGATCCTCGCCAGCCGTCGGAGCGACGTGGATTCGTTCTACTTCCTGGCGGACTACCACGCCTTGATCAAGTGCGACGATCCCGCTCGTATCCAGCGCTCGCGCCTGGAAATCGCCGCGACCTGGCTGGCCGGCGGCCTGGACGTCGAGCGTGCGACCTTCTACCGGCAGTCGGACATCCCCGAGATTCCCGAGCTGACCTGGTTGCTCACCTGCGTCAGTGCCAAGGGGCTGCTCAACCGCGCGCATGCCTACAAGGCCGCGGTGGACCGCAATGTCGAGGCTGGCGAAGACCCGGACGCCGGCGTGACCATGGGCCTCTACAGCTATCCGGTGCTGATGGCCGCGGACATCCTGATGTTCAACGCGCACAAGATCCCGGTCGGCCGCGACCAGGTGCAGCACGTGGAGATGGCCCGCGACATCGGCCAGCGTTTCAACCACCTGTTCGGCAACGGCCGCGAGTTCTTCGTCCTGCCCGAAGCGGTGATCGAGGAAAACGTCGCCACCCTGCCGGGCCTGGACGGGCGCAAGATGTCCAAGAGCTACGACAACACCATCCCGCTGTTCAGCCCGTCCAGGCAGCTCAAGGACGCCATCGCACGCATCGTCACCGACTCGCGCGCGCCGGGCGAGCCGAAAGACCCGGACAGTTCGCACCTGTTCCTTCTTTACTCGGCCTTCGCCTGCGCCGAACAGGTCGCCGCGTTCCGCCAGGAACTGCTCGAAGGCCTGGCCTGGGGCGAAGCCAAGCAGCGCCTGTTCCAGTTGCTCGACAACGAACTGGGCGAGGCTCGCGAGCGTTACCAGGCGCTGATCGCCAAGCCGGACGATATCGAGGACATTCTCCTCGCCGGTGCCGCCAAGGCGCGCCGCATCGCCACCCCATTCATCGCCGAGTTGCGCGAGGCAGTCGGCCTGCGCTCCCTGCGCGAGCCGCTGAAAAGTGCCGAGAGCGGCAAGAAGAAGGCCGCCAAGGCTGCGCGCCTGGTCAGCTTCCGCGACGACGACGGCAGCTTCCGCTTCCGCCTGCTGGACGCCGCCGGCGAACAGCTACTGCTGTCCCGCGCCTTCGCCGACGGCAAGGCCGCCGGTGCGGTGAGCAAGCGCCTGCTGGCTGGCGAGACTGCCGACCTGCGGGCCGAGGGCAATGCCTTTGGCCTGTGGCTGGATGGCGAGGCGGTGGCGCAGAGCCCGGCCTTCGCCGACGCCGCCGCCCGTGACGCCGCCATCGAGCGCACCCGCGAAGCGCTGGCACCGCAGGAGTAGGCAGCCCCGGTACATCCTCGACGGATGGCCGATTGCCAAGAGACGGGGTCGTCGCTAAAGTGACGGCCCCGTTTTCGTTGCATTGCTACCGATCATGACGCCCCTCGAGCGCTACCAGGCCGATCTCCAACGCCCCGATTTCTTCCACGATGCCGCACAGGCGAATGCCGTGAAGCATCTGCAACGCCTCTACGATGACCTGGTCGCCGCCGACCACGCCAAGCCCGGCCTGTTCGGCAAGCTGCTCGGCAGGAAGTCCGGCGGGCCGGTGAAGGGCCTGTATTTCTGGGGCGGCGTCGGCCGTGGCAAGACCTACCTGGTGGACACTTTCTTCGAGTCGCTGCCGTTCGAGCAGAAGGTGCGCACGCACTTCCACCGCTTCATGAAGCGGGTGCACGAAGAACTGAAGACCCTCAAGGGCGAGAAGAACCCGCTGACCATCATCGGCAAGCGCTTCGCCGACGAGGCGCGGGTGATCTGCTTCGACGAGTTCTTCGTCTCCGACATCACCGACGCGATGATCCTCGCCACCCTGCTGGAAGAGCTGTTCAAGAACGGCGTGAGCCTGGTGGCGACCTCCAACATCGTGCCGGACGGCCTGTACAAGGACGGCCTGCAACGCGCCCGTTTCCTGCCGGCGATCGCCCTGCTCAAGGAACATACCGAGATCGTCAACGTCGATAGCGGCGTCGACTATCGCCTGCGCGCGCTGGAGCAGGCCGAGCTGTTCCACTGGCCGCTCAGCGAACAGGTCGAGGAGGAGATGGCGCGCAGCTTCAAGGCCCTGACCCCGGACTGTGCCAAGGCCCAGCGCGACGAGGCGCTGATGATCGAGAACCGCGAGATCCGCGCGCGCCTGACCTGCGACGACGTGGCCTGGTTCGAATTCCGTGAGCTGTGCGACGGCCCGCGCAGCCAGAACGACTACATCGAACTGGCGAAGATTTTCCACGCCGTGCTGATCTCCAACGTCGAGCAGATGGGCGTCACCAAGGACGACATGGCGCGGCGTTTCATCAACCTGGTGGATGAGTTCTACGACCGCAGCGTCAAGCTGATCATCTCCGCCGAGGTCGAGCTAAAGGATCTCTACAGCGGCGGCCGGCTGGAGTTCGAATTCCAGCGCACCCTCAGTCGTCTGCTGGAAATGCAGTCCCACGAATACCTGACGCGTCCGCACCGGCCCTGATCCGGGGCGGAAACGAGAAAGGGGTTGCCGATGGCCACCCCTTTTTTCATGGGCGCGCGGCGTTTCAGCGCTGCGCGGTGTTCTGCTCGAAGCCGGCGAGGAGCTTCTTCGCATGGGCCACTTCGAGGGCTTCCATGGCGTTGATCGGCTTGATCGCCACAGCCTGCTTCAGTTGGGCGATGGCCTTCTCCCGCTCGTCGTCGCCGTATACGTAGGTCAGCGCGTTGGCGTACTCGTAGTGGCCGATCGGCAGGTCGTTGGCCTGGCGGAAGGAGCGGGCGAAGTACTGCTCCATCTTGTCGGCGCTGACCCCGTAGGTCATCTTGCCGACCAGCTTGCCGACCTTGCGGATCACTCCCGCCTCGTAGCCGCCGTAGAGCGCCAGGGCGAACGGCTGGTTGGGTTGCCTGGCCAGGAGAGCGTCCAGTTCCTTGGGTATTTCGCTGGTATAGCCGCGCTTGAGCACTACCGGTACCGATAGCTCCTCGGCCAGGCGCGCCTTGGCGTAGACGCTGCCGAACTGGGCGACGATATCGGCCTTGACCAGCGGGCCGGCCTGTTCGGTGTAGTCGATGACTTCTTCGAGCAGGCGCTGTTTCTCCGCCTGGTCGGGAGCCAGGAACATGGCGTAGAGCACCTGGGCGAACATCGCCGGTACCTGGCCGCCGACTCCCAGGGCCAGTCCCTGCTCCTTGGCCTTGGCGTAGTCGCCGCGGAACAGCAGGCGCCAGACATCCTGCAGTCGTGCCGCATATTGCGCGGCCTCTTCCGGCTTGCCGGTGAAGCCGGTGCCGGCCTTCACGGTCTTTTCCAGGGCATCCGGATGGGCGGTCGCCATGTTCACCACCCAGTCGGCGTCCGGATAGGGATAGTCGCCGAAGCCGCGGGTCAGGCGCGGCCAGGCTTCCTTCAACTTGTCGCCTGGATAGTCATAGGCGCTCTGGTCGTAGGGGAAGGCTTTCCAGTTGTCGGCGGCCATAGCATTCATACCGAAGAGGGCCAGGAAGGCGAGCAGATAAAGGCGCATGGCAAAGGTCCGTTCTTGTCGTTGTTCGGAACGCCCGCGTCTGCGGCGGGCCTGCGGATTCATGAGAACCCGCGAAGGCCGACCTGGCTACCTATCCTAGGTTCTGTAGGAAACGCGCCGGCGCCGATGCCGTTCGGGCAGGCCCGGCGAAGTCCGGCTCAGCTTTCCTTCTGCATGAACTGGCGACGGTAATGGTGGGGAGAGAGTTCGGTGTGCTGGCGGAACAGGCGGGCGAAGAAGCTGGCGTCGTCGTAGCCGACCTCGTAGCTGATCGTCTTGATGCTCTTGCGCGTGCTCGAGAGCATGCCCTTGGCGGTCTCGATCCGCAGTCGCTGCAGATAGTGCAGCGGCTTGTCGCCGGTAGCGGCCTGGAAGCGCCGCATGAAGTTGCGGATGCTCATGCCGTGGTCGCGGGCGACGTCCTCGAAACGGAACTTGTCGGCGAAGTGGTCTTCCAGCCATTGCTGGATCTGCAGGATCGTCGGGTCATGGTGCAGCTTCTGTCCGCCGAAGCCGATGCGCCCTGGGGTGTAGCTGCGCTGTACTTCGTAGAGGGTATCCCGGGCCACCGCCTGGGCCACCGATCCGCCGCAGAAACGCTCGATCAGATAGATGTAGAGGTCGCAGGCGGAGGTGACGCCGCTGGCGCAGAACAGGTCGTCGGCATCGGTCAGGTGCTTCTCCTGGTTGAGCAGCACGTTCGGGAAGCGTTCGGCGAATTCTCGATAGAAGCGCCAGTAGGTGGTCGCTTCCTTGCCATCCAGCAGACCTGCCTGGGCCAGCCAGAAGACCCCGGTCGCCTCGCCGCAGAGGGCGGTTCCCTCGGCATGGCTGCGGCGCAACCAGGGAACGATTTGCGGATAGCGCCGTTCGAGCGCGTCGAAATCGCCCCAGAAGGCGGGCAGGACCACGATATCGCAGGCGGCGAGGGGACCGTCGACGGCGATGCTGTCGCCGCTGAAGCTGCGTACCGGCTGGCCGTCGGGGCTGAGGATGCGGGTGCGGAAGGCCGGCTGGAGACCGAGGCCCTGCTGCTTGCCGTGGCGCAGGCTGGCCATGTGGAAGAAGTCCTTGGCCTGCATCAGGGTCGAGGCGAAGACGCCGTCGATGGCGACGATGCCGACATGTTTCAGCACCGGAGCGGATTGAGCGCGCATGGATTTTTATCGTTGTTGTGAGTAAGGGAAAGCGGTCAAAAGGCGGCTGGATCGTCTTATTTTTTGGCGCAACTGTCCAGTGCGTCGGTCAGGGCATTTCCCTACAGTCGAAGACCTGCCGCGTGCAGCCAACCCGATCCCAGACCGTTTCCAGGTGACCACGATGATACCGAGAACCCTGTTCAGCTCCGACCACGAACTGTTTCGCGACAGCGTGCGCAAGTTCCTCGAACAGGAAGCCGTGCCTTTCCATCACCAATGGGAAAAGGATGGGCATGTCGACCGCGCGCTCTGGAACAAGGCCGGCGAGGCCGGAATGCTCTGTTCGCACCTGCCGGAAGAGTATGGCGGGATGGGCGCGGACTTCCTCTACAGCGCCGTGGTCATCGAAGAGATCGGTCGGGCCGGCCTGACCGGGATCGGTTTCTCCCTGCATTCGGACATCGCTGCACCCTACATCCTCCACTACGGCAGCGAGGCGCTGAAGCGCAAGTACCTGCCGAAGCTGGTATCCGGCGAGATGGTCGCGGCCATCGCCATGACCGAGCCGGGGGCCGGTTCCGACCTGCAAGGGGTGAAGACCACTGCGGTACTGGATGGCGACGAGTACGTCATCAATGGCTCGAAGACCTTCATCACCAACGGCTTCCTCGCCGACCTGGTGATCGTGGTGGCGAAGACCGATCCGAAGGCTGGCGCCAAGGGCATAAGCCTGTTCGTGGTCGAGGCGGGTACGCCGGGCTTCAGCAAGGGCAAGCGCCTGGAGAAGGTCGGGATGAAGGCCCAGGACACCTCCGAGCTGTTCTTCCAGGATGTGCGGATTCCCCGGGAGAACCTGCTCGGCAAGGACGGCCAGGGATTCATCTACCTGATGCAGGAGCTGCCGCAGGAGCGCCTGACCGTCGGTATCGGCGCGCTGGCGTCGGCCGAGGCGGCCCTGCAATGGACGCTCGACTACACTCGCGAGCGCAAGGCGTTCGGCAAGTCGGTGGCGGACTTCCAGAATACCCGCTTCAAGCTTGCCGAGATGGCTACCGAGATCCAGGTCGGCCGGGTCTTCGTCGATCGCTGTATGGAGCAGCATCTCCAGGGCAAGCTGGACGTACCCACCGCCGCCATGTGCAAGTACTGGACGACGGACCTGCAATGCAAGGTGCTCGACGAATGCGTGCAGTTGCACGGCGGCTACGGCTTCATGTGGGAATATCCGGTGGCGCGGGCCTGGGCCGATGCCCGGGTGCAGCGGATCTACGCCGGTACCAACGAGATCATGAAGGAGATCATCGCGCGGGCCCTGTGAGGCGCGCCTGGTCACCGGGAGGGGCGGACGACCGCATCGCGCGGTTGTCCGCCGAACCCGCGGCAGCGCCAGGCCCCTGGAGGCTCAGGGAGCCGGGTTCGGTTGCTCCCGGTGGATTGCATCGATACCGGCGAGCAATTCCTCGTCCAGCCTCAGGTCGACGCTGCCGAGATTGGTTTCCAGCTGTTCCAGCGAGGTGGCGCCGATGATGTTGCTGGTCACGAACGGCCGCGAGGTGACGTAGGCCAGTGCCATCTGCGCCGGTTCCATTCCATGTTCGCGGGCCAGCGCTACGTAGCGCGCGCAGGCCGCTTCCGCCTGCGGGTTGGTGTAGCGGGTGAAGCGGCTGTACAGACTGATGCGCGCGTTGGCCGGGCGGGCGCCGTCCGCGTACTTGCCGGAAAGCATGCCGAAGGCCATCGGCGAGTAGGCCAGCAGGCCGCACTGCTCGCGGATGGCGATTTCCGCCAGGCCCACCTCGAAGCTGCGGTTGAGCAGGTTGTAGGGGTTCTGGATCGATACCGCGCGCGGCCAGCCGCGCTCCTCGGCGAGCCTGAGGAAGGTCATGGTGCCCCAGGGCGTCTCGTTGGACAGGCCGATGTGGCGGATCTTGCCGGCGCGCACCTGCTCGTCGAGCACTTCCAGGGTTTCCTCCAGCGGTGTGAAGCTCTCTTCCTGGTGCTGGTAGCCGAGCTGGCCGAAGAAGTTGGTCCGCCGCTCCGGCCAGTGCAACTGGTAGAGGTCCAGCCAGTCTGTCTGCAGGCGCTCCAGGCTGGCATCGAGGGCGGCGACGATGTGCTGGCGGTTGAACTTGAGGTTGCCGTCGCGCACATGGCTGATGCCGTTGCCGGGGCCGGCGATCTTGCTGGCGAGGATCCAGTCGGCGCGGTCGCTGCTGCGGCGGAACCAGTTGCCGATGATGCGCTCGGTGCTGGCGTAGGTCTCGGCGCGGGGCGGCACCGGATACATTTCGGCGGTATCCACGAAATTGATCCCGGCGGCCTTGGCCCTGGCGATCTGGGCGAAGGCGTCCTGCTCGCTGTTCTGCTCGCCCCAGGTCATGGTGCCGAGGCAGAGGGCGCTGACTTTCAGATCGGTGCGGCCGAGCGGGCGATACTCCATGCGGGTGTCCTCGTGAAATTAAGTGGTTAATGCGGTTGTAAATTCTGGCGAAATCTGCATAATTCCGCAGCCTTTCATCGGTGGGGGATGCCAAGCCTGCCGATCGATGTATCTAGTCGTTACGGACGCACACCGACCCGAGCCCCAATTCGTGTCTGTTTTCGGCTGTCCTTGACTTGTCAAGGCAACCACTGTCCAGTAAGATTCGCCGTCTTATTTTCAGGCGGCCCCTGAGGCTATAACGAATGAAAACCTATACCGCGAAACCGGAAACTGTACAGCGCGACTGGTTCGTCGTCGACGCTGCCGGCCAGACCCTGGGTCGTCTGGCGACCGAAATTGCCCGCCGCCTGCGTGGCAAGCACAAGCCTGAGTACACTCCGCACGTTGACACCGGCGACTACATCGTCGTCATCAACGCCGAGCAGGTGCGTGTGACCGGTGCCAAGACCGCCGACAAGATGTACTACCACCACTCCGGCTTCCCGGGCGGCATCAAGTCGATCAACTTCGAGAAGCTGATCGCCAAGGCCCCTGAGCGCGTCATCGAGACCGCTGTGAAAGGCATGCTGCCGAAGAACCCTCTGGGTCGCGATATGTATCGCAAGCTGAAGGTGTACAAGGGTGCCAGCCACCCGCACACCGCTCAGCAGCCCCAAGAACTGAAGATTTAACGGGATAGCTCATTATGTCGGCGACTCAAAATTACGGCACTGGCCGTCGTAAGACCGCTACCGCTCGCGTCTTCCTGCGTCCGGGTACTGGCAAGATTTCCATCAACAACCGTGGTCTCGATCAGTTCTTCGGTCGTGAAACCGCTCGCATGGTCGTGCGTCAGCCGCTCGAGCTGACCGAGACCGTCGAGAAGTTCGACATCTTCGTTACCGTCGTTGGCGGTGGCGTAAGCGGTCAGGCCGGTGCGATCCGTCACGGCATCACCCGTGCCCTGATCGAGTACGACGAAACCCTGCGTAGCTCGCTGCGCAAGGCCGGCTACGTGACTCGCGATGCCCGTGAAGTCGAGCGTAAGAAAGTCGGTCTGCGTAAAGCGCGTAAGCGTCCGCAGTACTCCAAGCGTTAATTCGACGCTTGCTGAAAAACGCCCACCTCTTCGGAGCTGGGCGTTTTTTTATGTCTACGCTTTAACTCTGCGGCAAGGTGTCGCATGGCCGAAGGGCGCGCCCTACAAGGGTTTCGGGCGTTTTGTGTCAGGCTATTACCTTGTCATCAAAGGGGGTTTTCTTTACCATTTGGCGAATTTTTTGCGCGGCTCGAATTTTTACTTAAAGGCCTGATTAGAACAGGTCTGAAGCTGATGGGAGACGACTGAATGAGTAATGACGGCGTGAATGCAGGCCGGCGTCGCTTCCTCGTCGCGGCCACCTCTGTGGTTGGCGCGGCGGGAGCGGTGGGTGCTGCGGTCCCGTTCGTAGGGTCATGGTTCCCCAGTGCCAAAGCCAAGGCTGCTGGCGCGCCGGTGCAGGTGAACGTGGGCAAGATCGATCCAGGTCAGCAGATCATCGCTGAATGGCGCGGCAAGCCTGTATTCATCGTGCACCGCACGAAGGAGATGCTGGACGCCCTGCCGAGCCTCGAAGGACAACTGGCCGACCCGGACTCCAAGGCCTCGGAGCAGCCGGAGTACGTCGATCCCAAGCTTCGCTCGATCAAGCCGGAACTGGCGGTGATCGTCGGCATCTGCACCCATCTGGGCTGCTCGCCGACCTTCCGTCCCGAAGTCGCCCCCGCCGACCTCGGTCCGGACTGGAAGGGCGGCTACTTCTGCCCTTGCCACGGCTCCCACTACGACCTCGCCGGTCGTGTCTACAAAGGCCAGCCAGCGCCGCTGAACCTGCCGATTCCGCCTTATACGTTCGATGCTGACGACGTCATCACCATCGGCGTGGACCAGGAGAAAGCCTGATGAACAAGTTCATGGCTTGGGTCGATGCGCGTTTTCCCGCGACCAAGATGTGGGAAGACCATCTGAGCAAGTACTACGCACCGAAGAACTTCAACTTCTGGTATTTCTTCGGCTCCCTGGCGCTGCTGGTGCTGGTCAACCAGATCCTCACCGGCATCTGGCTGACCATGAGCTTCACGCCGTCGGCCGAAGAGGCGTTCGCTTCCGTCGAATACATCATGCGCGATGTCGACTACGGCTGGATCATTCGCTACATGCACTCCACCGGTGCATCGGCGTTCTTCATCGTGGTCTACCTGCACATGTTCCGCGGCCTGCTCTACGGCTCCTATCAGAAGCCGCGCGAGCTGGTGTGGATCTTCGGCATGCTGATCTACCTGGCGCTGATGGCCGAGGCCTTCATGGGCTACCTGCTGCCTTGGGGTCAGATGTCCTACTGGGGCGCCCAGGTGATCATTTCCCTGTTCGGCGCGATTCCGGTGGTCGGCGAAGACCTGGCCCAGTGGATCCGCGGTGACTTCCTGATCTCCGGCATCACCCTGAACCGCTTCTTCGCCTTGCATGTGATCGCCCTGCCGATCGTCCTGCTCGGCCTGGTCGTGCTGCACATCCTGGCGCTGCACGAAGTCGGTTCGAACAACCCGGACGGCGTTGACATCAAGAAGAAGAAGGACGAGAACGGCGTACCGCTAGACGGCATCGCGTTCCATCCGTACTACACCGTGAAGGACATCGTCGGCGTGGTGGTGTTCCTGTTCATCTTCTGCACCGTGATCTTCTTCTTCCCGGAAATGGGCGGCTACTTCCTCGAGAAGCCCAACTTCGAGATGGCCAACCAGTTCAAGACCCCCGAGCACATCGCTCCGGTCTGGTACTTCACCCCGTTCTACGCGATCCTCCGCGCGGTTCCGGACAAGCTGATGGGCGTGGTGGCGATGGGTGCGGCGATCGCTGTGCTGTTCGTCCTGCCGTGGCTGGATCGCAGCCCGGTTCGCTCGATCCGCTACAAGGGCTGGCTGAGCAAGCTGTGGCTGGTGATCTTCGCGGTGTCCTTCGTGATCCTCGGCTACTACGGCGCCCAGGCTCCGAGCCCGCTGGGTACTACCCTGTCGCGCGTTTGCACCGTCCTGTATTTCGCCTTCTTCATCCTGATGCCGTTCTACACCCGGATGGAGAAGACCAAACCGGTTCCGGAAAGGGTGACTGGCTGATGAAAAAGCAATTCGCTGCACTGATTCTGGCGGTACTGCCAGTCCTGGGTTTCGCCGCTGGCGGCCATGGGCCGCAACTGGATCATGTCGATATCGACCTGACCGACAAGGCGGCCATGCAGGATGGCGCGCGTACCTTCGCCAACTACTGCATGGGCTGCCATAGCGCCAAGTTCCAGCGTTACGAGCGTGTCGCCACCGACCTGGGCATTCCTGCCGATCTGATGATGGAGAAGCTGGTGTTCACCGGCGCCAAGATCGGCGACCACATGGACATCGGCATGAAGCCGGCCGACGCCAAGACCTGGTTCGGCGCCGCTCCGCCGGATCTGACCCTGGTTGCCCGCGTACGCGGCACCGACTGGCTGTACAGCTACCTGCGCTCGTTCTACGAGGATCCCAAGCGTCCGTGGGGCGTGAACAACGTGATCTTCCCCAACGTCGGCATGCCGAACGTCCTGGCGCCCCTGCAGGGACGCCAGGTGATCGGCTGCAAGCAGGTACAGGTGGTCGAGGATGGCAAGAAGCAGTTCGATCCGTTGACCGGTACCCCGCTGACTCACGAAGCTTGTGACCAGTTGACCGTGGTGCCGAAGACCGGCGAGCTGAACGAAGCCCAGTTCGACGAGAAGGTCAAGAACCTGGTGACCTTCCTGGCCTATTCGGCCAACCCGAACAAGCTGGCCTCCGAGCGTATCGGTACCTATGTCCTGCTCTACCTGGCCTTCTTCTTCGTATTCGCCTATCTCCTCAAGCGCGAGTACTGGAAGGACGTGCACTAACCCGCACGTTGGTCTTCGAAGCGCGCGCCCTACGGGGCGCGCGCGTCTTTTCACCTCCCACAAGTCGACCTGCGAGGAGGGCTCCATGGCTTCAATCAACAAGCTGACCTGCTATTCCGACCCTGCCGATCATTACTGCCATCGCATCCGCCTGGTCCTGGCCGAGAAGAACGTGGCGGTAGAGGTGATCGATATCGAGGCGGGCCGCTGTCCGCCGATGCTGGCGGAGGTCAACCCCTACGGCAGCGTACCGACCCTGGTCGATCGCGACCTGGCGCTGTACGAGCCGACGGTGGTCATGGAATACCTCGACGAACGCTATCCGCATCCGCCGCTGCTGCCCGATTATCCGGTGAAGCGTGCCAACAGCCGCCTGTTGATCCATCGTATCCAGCGGGACTGGTGTTCCCTGGTGGACCGGATCCTGGATGCGCGCAGCAAGGAGGCCGAGCGGGTCCAGGCGCGCAAGGAGTTGCGCGAGAGCCTGACCGGGGTTTCCCCGCTGTTCGCCGACAAGGCATATTTCCTCAGCGAGGATTTCAGCCTGGTGGATTGCTGCCTGTTGCCGATCCTCTGGCGTCTGCCGTTGCTGGGCATCGAGTTGCCGCGGCAGGCCAAGCCGTTGCTCGACTACATGGAGCGCGGATTCGCCCGGGAAAGCTTCCGGGCCAGCCTGTCTTCCGTTGAACGAGATATGCGTTAAGGAACATGAAGATGAATTCCAGCCGTCCCTATCTGGTCCGCGCGCTCTATGAATGGATCGTCGACAACGATTGCACGCCGCATATCCTGGTGAACGCAGAGTTCGCCGGGGTAAAGGTGCCTCCGGGCTATGCCAGCGATGGGCAGATCGTGCTCAATGTCTCGCCCTCTGCCGTGCGGCATCTGCACATGGACAACGAGGCGGTCAGCTTCGAGGGGCGTTTCGGCGGCGTGGCGCAGAGCCTGTACATTCCAGCGCTGGCGGTAATGGCCATCTACGCCCGGGAAAACGGCCAGGGCATGGTCTTCGATCTGGAGCAGCCGGGTCCGGTGGACGACGAGCCGGGCGATGACGATGGTGGGCCGTCCGATGAGCCGCCGCGTCCCAGTGGCAGGCCATCCCTGAAGGTGGTCAAGTAAACGGCGGGCAATGAAAAAGGCGATCGAAGGATCGCCTTTTTTCGTTCGCTGCTCTTCAGTTTATGTATTCGAACAGCTTGACGATCTTCTGCACCCCGTCGACGCCCTGGGCGACGCGGACAGCCTGGGCGGCTTCCTGCTGGTTGACCAGGCCCATCATGTAGACGATGCCGTTCTCGGTGACCACCTTGATCCGCGACGAGGGCACGTTGGGATCGCTGAGCATCTGGGTCTTCAGCTTGGTGGTGATCCAGGCGTCGTTGTTGCGGGCGAGCAGGGAGGAGGGCGAGGTCACCTGCAGTTCGTTATGCACGTTCTTGACCTTCTGCACCGTGCGTGCGGCCTGCTCGGCCTTGCTCTTGAGGTCGGCGCGCGGGGTCTGGCCGGCGATCAGAACGATGCCGTTGTAGCTGACCACGACGATGTGAGAGTCCTTGTCCAGGGCCGGATCGGCCTTGGCGATGTTCACCGCGGCCTTGGTCTCGATCAGCGAGTCGTCGATCTTGCTGCCGATGGTTCGGGTCCCGCGATCGTCGTCGATCGGTTTGTCCCGGGTGGCGCTGAGGAAACTGCTGCAGCCTCCCAGGGCCAGGCTCAGGGCCAGGGTGGCGGCGACGAAGGCGGTACGGCTCATTCTTCACTCCCGAACAGTTGGCGGTCGATCAGGTCGCAGAGGCAGTGGATGGCCAGCAGGTGGACTTCCTGGATGCGTGCGGTGATCTTGGAAGGAACGCGGATCTCCACGTCTTCCGGCAGCAGCAGCGAAGCCATGCCGCCACCGTCGCGGCCGGTCAGGGCGACCACCAGCATCTCGCGGTCGTGGGCCGCCTGGATGGCCTGGATCACGTTGGCCGAATTGCCGCTGGTGGAAATCGCCAGCAGGACGTCGCCCGGCTGGCCCAGGGCGCGGATCTGCTTGGAGAAGACTTCGTTGTAGCTGTAGTCGTTGGCGATCGAGGTGATGGTCGAGCTGTCGGTGGTCAGGGCCACGGCCGGCAGGCTCGGACGTTCGCGCTCGAAGCGGTTGAGCAGTTCGGAGGAGAAGTGCTGGGCATCGCCGGCCGAGCCGCCATTGCCGCAGGAGAGGATCTTGCCCTCGTTGAGCAGCGCATTGACCATCACCAGGCTGGCTTGCTCGATATAGGGAGGCAGTACTTCCAGCGCCTGCTGCTTGGTCTCGATGCTGGCCTGGAAGAGCTGGCGGATACGGTGTTGCATGTCCATCGGTAATGACCTTCGGTGGGGCGGCTGATCAGGCGTCGAATGCGTTCTGAATCCAGTCCAGTCGCGGTGGTGATTGTCCGTCGCTGGTATCGACGGTGACCACATCGAAGCGACAGGGGCGTTTGGCCCAGCGCGCCTCCTGTTGCAGAAAAAGTTCGGCGGAGAGAATCAGGCGCTGCCGCTTGCGCGCGTCGATGCTCTCCAGGGCTCCGCCCCAGGCGCGATGCCGGCGGGAGCGGACTTCGACGAATACTACTGTATCGCCGTCGAGCATGACCAGATCGAGCTCTCCGCGGCGACAGGTCCAATTCTTGCCAAGTGTGGCAAGGCCCTGTCGCCGTAGATGGGCGCAGGCCAGTTCCTCGGCCTGGCGCCCCTTGTCCCGGGAGCTTTCCCTATCGGTCAAAAGCTGCTGGTCCCCAGCGGCTGGACCTGGCCATTGCGGAACTCGGCCCATTGCAACTGGCGTTCGATACGTTGGGTCGGATTCAGGCTCAGGGTACCGGTCAGGCCGTCGATCTGCAGGCTCGGCACGGCCTTCAGTTCAGGCAGACGCGGAGCGAGGCGGTAGGCGTCGACGCCCATGGCGTAGAGGCGGCCCATGCTGCCGTTGGCCTGGGGCCATTGGGCGGCGACCTGCTGGCGGGTCGGGTCGCTGGGGTTGAGCAGCCACGGGGTCTCGCAGAAGCGGATGCCGTTGAGATCCTGGTCCTGGGTCGGGTTGTTGGTCCCGGTGTAGAGGTGCGAAGTGGCGTAGACCGGAAGGTCGCCGGCGTACTGGAAGGCCAGGGTCGGCTTGATCTGGCGGGCCTGCTGCGGGGTGGCGGCGAGGAACACGAAGTCGATGTCCTGGCGGCGCGACGGCTGGGTGGCGATCTGGCTGCCGAGGGCGCCCTGCAGGCGCTGGGCGCGGCCTTCGCTCTGGCGCAGTTGCAGCAGGTCGGCGATCTGTTGCGCCAGTTGTACCGGCTGGTCGACATGCTCGGCGGCGATCAGGCTGCCGCCCGCGGACTGCCAGCTCTGGCTGAAGGCGGCCAACACGCGGTCGCCCCATTCGCCGCGCGGCACCAGCGCCACGGCCCGGCGCATGCCGTCGCCCCAGGCCCGGCTGGCCACCGCGCGCGCTTCGTCCTCGGCGGCGAGGCCGAACTGGAACAGCTGCGCCGGGCCTTCCTGGCTGTTGTCGCTGTAGTTGAGTGCGAGGGTGGTGATCGGCAGTTGCTCGCGGCTAGCGAGTTGCTTGACCAGCGGCTTCTCCAGTGGACCGACGACCAGTTCGACGCCATCGGCCTGGGCCTGGCGGTAGAAGTCATCTAGCGAGCGCACCTGGGTACTGTCGTAGAGCTTGATCGAAGGAGGATTCTGGCCGGCCTGCTGGGCCTGGAAGTGGGCGGCGAGGAAGCCGTCCTGCAGGGCCCGGGCGACGTTGGCCAACTGCCCCTGCTGGGGTAGCAGGAGGGCGATGCGGGTCAGCGGCTGCTGGGACAGCGTCTTGAGTTTCTCCAGCGCCGCCGGCAAGTGCTTGGCCGCCGGGTGCTCGGGGTTCTGCTGTTGCCAGCTCTCGATGCTGGCCTGCTGTTGCTGCAGGGTCGGCGAGGTCTTGGTGATGCGTGCCAGGGTCAGCCAGCCGCTGAGGTCGCCTTCGTTGGCGCTCGGTTGCAACTGGTCGACCGGCAGGCTGCTGACCAGGGTCCAGATCTTTTCCTGGTTCTCGATCACCGCCGGGCCCTCGAGCAGCGGTGCGAAGTAGATGCGCTCCTTGGCTGCGGCAAGGACCTGGCCGTCGGCGGCGAGGGCCTGGGCCTTGGCGCGCTGGGTACGAACCTGCTGGGTCACCGGCAGTTCGCTGAGATGCTGCATGCTCGGATGCTGCAATGCCTGCAGGGCGGCCTTAGGCTTGCTGCGGGCGAGGGCCAGTTCGGCGTTCAGGGTGCTGGCGAAGACCTGCTGGGCCGGCTTCAGGCTTTCCAGCGGAATCTGTCCCAGGATGGCGGTGGACCTGGCGAGGTCCTTCTGCTGGTAGGCAAGGTCCGCTGCCGAGAGGCGCAGCAGCGCCGCTTCCTCGGGCTTGCTCTGGCTGGCCTGTTGCAACAACTGCTCGATGCTGGCATTCGGCGTACGGGGAAGTTCGCCCAGTCCGGAATTGGACGAGGTCGCGCAGGCGGTCAGCAGACCGACCAGGATCAGAGCAGAAAGCGGACGCAGGCAAGCGATCATATAGGGCTTCTCATGGCGCATTCACGAAGAGTCGCCGATTGTACCGGAGGCCCGCCTCGGGTGCGATGGCGGCACCCTGAATCGCGATACAATGCCGCCTTTTCAGATAGCTCCCGAGGTATTTTCGTGTCAGCAGGCACTCTGTTCGTAGTGGCGACCCCGATCGGCAATCTCGACGACATCAGCCCGCGCGCCCTGCGGGTGCTGCGGGAGGTGGCCCTGGTGGCTGCGGAGGATACCCGCCATTCGATCCGGCTGTTCCAGCACTTCGGCATCGAGACGCCATTGGCGGCCTGCCACGAGCACAACGAGCGCGAGGAGGGCGGGCGCTTCATCTCCCGGCTGCAGGGTGGGGAGGACGTCGCGCTGATCTCGGACGCCGGTACCCCGCTGATTTCCGATCCCGGCTTCCACCTGGTGCGCCAGGCACAGGCGCTGGGTATCCGGGTGGTCCCGGTGCCGGGCTCCTGCGCGCTGATCGCGGCGCTGTCGGCGGCGGGATTGCCGTCGGACCGGTTCATCTTCGAAGGTTTCCTGCCCGCCAAGGCTGCGGGACGACGCAGCCGCCTCCAGGCGGTACAGGAAGAGCCGCGCACGCTGATTTTCTACGAGGCGCCCCATCGTCTGCTGGAAAGCCTGGCGGACATGCGCGACGTGTTCGGCGGGGAGCGCCGTGCGGTGCTGGCGCGGGAGCTGAGCAAGACCTTCGAGACCATTCGCAGCCTGCCGTTGGCCGAACTGCACGATTGGGTCGCGTCGGACAGCAACCAGCAGCGCGGCGAGTGCGTTGTGCTGGTGGCGGGGTGGCAGGCGCCGGAAGGCGAGGAGTCGATCGGTGCGGAGGCGCTCAGGGTGCTCGACCTGCTGCTTGCCGAGCTGCCGTTGAAGAAAGCCGCGGCGCTGGCGGCGGAAATTACCGGGGTGCGAAAAAACCTTTTGTATCAACAGGCTTTGCAACGCCAAGGGAAGAGTTGAGCTTGTTCTTCGCGCCTGCTCCCGCTAACCTTGTCGGCGGAGAGTCGATTGGACAGTCGCTGTCGCGCAATAGCGCGGTGGAGGAAAGTCCGGGCTCCATAGGGCAGAGTGCCAGGTAACGCCTGGGAGGCGCGAGCCTACGGAAAGTGCCACAGAAAATAACCGCCTAAGCGCAACAGCGCCGGTAAGGGTGAAAAGGTGCGGTAAGAGCGCACCGCACGGCTGGCAACAGTGCGTGGCTAGGTAAACCCCACTCGGAGCAAGACCAAATAGGAATCCATTGGCGCGGCCCGCGTTGGATTCGGGTAGGTCGCTTGAGGCGTACAGTGATGTGCGTCCCAGAGGAATGGCTGTCCTCGACAGAACCCGGCTTATAGATCGACTCTCCCACTTCTTCCCACTCTCTTCGCTTTTTCCCGGTTTTATCCGTCCGTCGCAAAAGCGAAAAGCCGCAACTCTTGATAAATCACTTTAAGTTCGAAGGCTAAGACTTTGGACTTATTGTGTTTTGTCATCTCTTTTACTTCTAAAAGCGCTCCGCAACCTTCCAAAAGCACGCTAAATCTCCGTCCTGTAAGGATTTTTCACTTCTGACGCGCCTTGACGGTGGGGAGTGTGGATTTCTATAGTGTGCAGAAGTGGTATGAAGTGGGTAAAAGTGGGATCAATTGGCATGGAAAGCCAACCACAGGGGAAGCGCTGACGTGTTTCGCGGAGCTAATGCCATAAGTCTTGACGCCAAAGGGCGCCTCGCGATGCCGAGTCGGTATCGTGACGAGCTCGTTTCGCGTTGTGCCGGCCAGCTCATCGTCACTATCGACGCAGTCGACCCCTGCCTCACCGTTTACCCCTTGCCCGAATGGGAACTGATCGAAGCCAAGCTGCGCGAGCTGCCTTCTTTGCGAGAAGAAACGCGGCGCCTGCAGCGGCTGCTGATCGGTAATGCCGTCGATCTGGAACTGGACGGAAACGGGCGTTTCCTGATTCCGCCGCGCCTGCGCGAGTACGCCAAGCTGGACAAGCGGGCGATGCTGGTGGGGCAACTGAACAAGTTTCAGTTGTGGGATGAGGATGCCTGGAACGCCATGGCTGAAGCCGACCTGGCGGCAATCAAACAACCCGGTGGGCTGCCGGACGAACTACGCGACCTGATCCTTTGACTATGAATGCCACCTACCGCCATATCACCGTTCTGCTCGAGGAGGCCGTTTCCGCACTGGCCCCGCGGGAGGACGGCTGCTATCTGGACGGTACCTTCGGAAGAGGGGGCCATAGTCGAGCCTTGCTCGAGAAACTGGGCGCCGGGGGACGCCTGCTCGGATTCGACAAAGATCCCCAGGCCATCCAGACAGGAAAAGCATTGGCGGCCGAAGACGGCCGCTTCGTCATTGTGCAGCGCTCGTTCGCCGAACTGGGCGATGAGGTGCGCGCACGCGGTCTCGAAGGGCGGGTCGATGGCGTCCTGCTCGACCTTGGCGTGTCGTCGCCGCAACTCGACGATCCCGAGCGCGGCTTCAGCTTCCTCAACGATGGTCCGCTGGACATGCGCATGAATCCCGGCCAGGGCATCAGCGCAGCGGAGTTCATCGCCAACGCCACCGAAGAGGAAATCGCCCGGGTCTTCAAGGAATATGGCGAAGAGCGCTTCGCCAAGCGGATGGCCCGCGCCATCGTGCAGCGCCGTCAGGAGCGGCCGTTCGAACGGACTGCCGATCTCGCCGAAGTGATCACGGTTGCCAACCCCGCCTGGGAGAAGGGCAAGAATCCGGCGACCCGCGCATTCCAGGGCCTGCGCATCCATGTGAACAATGAGCTGGGCGATCTCGAGCGTGGCCTTGACGCCGCGCTCGAATCGCTGGCCGTCGGCGGCCGGCTGGTGGTGATCAGTTTCCATTCCCTGGAAGACCGCATCGTCAAGCTGTTCATGCGCAAGCACGCCAAGGGCGAGGCGGACAACCTGCCGCGCGACCTGCCGATCCGTTCCAAGGTCTTCGAGCCGCGCCTGAAGCTGCTGGGCAAGCCGCAGTACGCTTCGGAAGAAGAACTCAAGGCCAACCCGCGCTCGCGCAGCGCGGTCATGCGCGTGGCGGAGAAGCTGAGATGAGCCGTCTCTTCGTCAAGCGCCTGCCTACCGGCAGCTTCCTCATGTTGCTGCTTTATATAGGTCTGCTGCTCTCGGCGATTGCCGTGGCCTACAGCACCTACTGGAACCGGCAACTGCTCAACTCGCTGTATTCCGAGCTGAGCGTGCGCGACAAGGCGCAGGCCGAGTGGGGCCGGTTGATTCTCGAGCAGAGCACCTGGACCGCCCATAGCCGCATCGAAAGCCTGGCGGTGGAACAGTTGCGCATGCGCGTTCCCGACCCGGCCGAGGTCAGGATGGTGGCGCCATGAAACTGAATTATTTCCAGGGCGCCCTCTACCCATGGCGGTTCTGCGTGATCGTCGGCCTGCTGCTGGCGATGGTCGGCGCCATCGTCTGGCGAATCGTCGACCTGCACGTGATCGACCATGACTTCCTCAAGGGCCAGGGCGACGCGCGTAGCGTGCGGCATATAGCCATCCCTGCGCACCGGGGCCTGATCACTGACCGCAACGGCGAACCGCTGGCGGTGAGCACCCCGGTCACCACCCTGTGGGCCAACCCCAAGGAGCTGATGACCGCCAAGGAACGCTGGCCGCAACTGGCGGCGGCGCTCGGGCAGGATACCAAGCTGTTCGCCGACCGCATCGAGCAGAACGCCGAGCGCGAGTTCATCTATCTGGTCCGTGGGCTGACCCCGGAGCAGGGCGAAGGCGTGATCGCCCTGAAGGTGCCCGGCGTGTACTCCATCGAGGAGTTTCGGCGTTTCTACCCGGCTGGCGAAGTGGTGGCCCATGCGGTCGGCTTTACCGATGTCGACGACCGCGGTCGCGAAGGTATCGAGCTGGCTTTCGACGAATGGCTGGCCGGCGTGCCGGGCAAGCGCCAGGTGCTCAAGGATCGCCGTGGCCGCGTGATCAAGGACGTGCAGGTCACCAAGAATGCCAAACCGGGCAAGACCCTTGCGCTGTCCATCGACCTGCGCCTGCAGTACCTGGCTCATCGCGAACTGCGCAACGCTCTGCTGGAAAACGGCGCCAAGGCCGGCAGCCTGGTGATCATGGACGTGAAGACCGGGGAGATCCTGGCCATGACCAACCAGCCCACCTACAACCCGAACAATCGTCGTAACCTGCAGCCGGCGGCCATGCGCAACCGGGCGATGATCGACGTGTTCGAGCCGGGCTCGACGGTCAAGCCGTTCTCGATGAGCGCGGCGCTGGCCAGCGGGCGCTGGAAACCCAGCGATATCGTCGACGTCTACCCGGGCACCCTGCAGATCGGCCGCTACACCATTCGCGACGTATCGCGCAATTCGCGGCAACTCGATCTCACCGGCATCCTGATCAAGTCGAGCAACGTCGGCATCAGCAAGATCGCCTTCGACATCGGCGCCGAATCCATCTACTCGGTCATGCAACAGGTCGGCCTCGGGCAGGACACGGGGTTGGGCTTCCCCGGCGAGCGCGTCGGCAACCTGCCCAACCACCGCAAGTGGCCGAAGGCGGAAACCGCGACCCTGGCCTACGGCTACGGTCTCTCGGTAACCGCGATCCAGTTGGCGCATGCCTATGCGGCCCTGGCCAACGACGGCAAGAGCGTGCCGCTGAGCATGACCCGAGTCGACCGCGTGCCGGATGGCGTGCAGGTGATCTCGCCTGAAGTGGCTTCCACCGTGCAGGGCATGCTGCAACAAGTGGTCGAGGCCCAGGGCGGGGTGTTCCGCGCCCAGGTGCCGGGTTACCACGCCGCCGGCAAGAGCGGGACCGCGCGCAAGGTCTCGGTCGGCACCAAGGGCTACCGGGAAAACGCCTATCGCTCGCTGTTCGCCGGTTTCGCCCCGGCCACCGATCCGCGCATCGCGATGGTCGTGGTGATCGACGAGCCGAGCAAGGCGGGCTACTTCGGCGGCCTGGTGTCGGCGCCGGTGTTCAGCAAGGTCATGGCTGGCGCGCTGCGCCTGATGAACGTGCCGCCGGATAACCTGCCGACGGCCACCGAACAGCAGCAGGTCAATGCTGCGCCCGCAAAAGGAGGGCGTGGCTGATGCCTATGAGCCTGAACCAACTGTTTCCCCAGGCCGAGCGCGATCTGCTGATCCGCGAGCTGACCCTGGATAGCCGCGGCGTTCGTCCGGGCGACCTGTTCCTGGCGGTGCCGGGCGGGCGCCAGGATGGTCGTGCGCACATCGCCGATGCCCTGGCCAAGGGCGCGGCTGCCGTGGCTTACGAGGCGGAAGGCGCCGGAGAGCTTCCGCCCAGCGATGCGCCGCTGATCGCGGTGAAGGGGCTGGCCGCGCAACTGTCGGCGGTCGCCGGGCGTTTCTACGGCGAGCCGAGCCGCGGGCTGGACCTGATCGGCGTCACCGGCACCAACGGCAAGACCAGCGTCAGCCAACTGGTGGCCCAGGCCCTGGATCTGCTCGGCGAGCGCTGCGGCATCGTCGGCACCCTCGGCACCGGTTTCTACGGCGCCCTGGAGAGCGGCCGGCACACCACGCCGGACCCGCTCGCGGTGCAGGCCACGCTGGCCACGCTGAAGCAGGCCGGCGCCCGCGCGGTAGCGATGGAAGTGTCTTCCCACGGCCTCGACCAGGGCCGCGTGGCGGCGCTCGGTTTCGATATTGCGGTGTTCACCAATCTGTCCCGCGACCACCTCGACTATCACGGTTCGATGGAAGCCTATGCCGCCGCCAAGGCCAAGCTGTTCGCCTGGCCGGGCCTGCGCTGCCGGGTGATCAACCTGGACGACGATTTCGGCCGTCGACTGGCCGGCGAGGAGCAGGACTCGGAGCTGATCACCTACAGCCTCACCGACAGCTCGGCGTTCCTCTATTGCCGCGAAGCGCGCTTCGGCGACGCCGGCATCGAGGCGGCGCTGGTCACTCCGCACGGCGAGGGCCTGCTGCGCAGCCCGTTGCTCGGCCGCTTCAACCTGAGCAACCTGCTGGCGGCGGTCGGTGCGTTGCTTGGCCTGGGTTATCCCCTGGGCGATATCCTCCGCACCTTGCCGCAACTGCAGGGGCCGGTCGGCCGCATGCAGCGCCTGGGAGGCGGCGACAAGCCGCTGGTGGTGGTGGACTACGCGCATACTCCCGACGCCCTGGAAAAAGTCCTGGAGGCCCTGCGTCCGCACGCGGCCGCGCGCCTGCTGTGCCTGTTCGGCTGCGGTGGCGATCGCGATGCCGGCAAGCGTCCGTTGATGGCTGCGATCGCCGAACGCCTGGCGGATGGGGTGCTGGTCACCGACGACAACCCGCGCACCGAGGCCAGTGCGGCGATCATCGCCGATATCCGCAAAGGCTTCGCTGCCGCTGACAAGGTTACCTTCCTGCCGTCGCGCGGTGAGGCGATCGCCCATCTGATCGCTTCCGCTGCGGTGGATGACGTGGTGCTCCTGGCTGGCAAGGGTCACGAGGATTATCAGGAGATCGACGGCGTACGCCATCCGTTCTCCGACATCGAGCAGGCCGAGCGCGCCCTGGCCGCCTGGGAGGTGCCGCATGCTTGAGCCTCTTCGCCTCAGCCAGTTGACGGTCGCGCTGGACGCCCGCCTGATCGGCGAGGACGCCGTCTTTTCGGCGGTTTCCACCGACAGTCGCGCCATCGGGCCCGGCCAACTGTTCATTGCCCTGAGTGGGCCGCGTTTCGACGGCCACGACTATCTCGCCGAGGTTGCCGCCAAGGGCGCGGTGGCTGCGCTGGTGGAGCGCGAAGTCGCCGACGCGCCCCTGCCGCAATTGCTGGTGCGCGATACCCGTGCGGCCCTGGGGCGACTGGGCGTGCTGAACCGGCGCAAGTTCACCGGCCCGCTGGCGGCCATGACGGGCTCCAGCGGCAAGACCACGGTCAAGGAGATGCTCGCCAGCATCCTGCGTACCCAGGCCGGCGATGCCGAGTCGGTGCTGGCTACCCGTGGCAATCTGAACAACGACCTCGGCGTACCGCTGACCCTGCTGCAACTGGCGCCGCAGCACCGTAGCGCAGTGATCGAACTGGGCGCCTCGCGCATCGGCGAGATCGCCTACACGGTTGAGCTGACCCGCCCGCACGTGGCGATCATCACCAATGCCGGAACCGCCCATGTCGGCGAGTTCGGCGGACCGGAGAAGATCGTCGAGGCGAAGGGCGAGATACTCGAAGGGCTGGCCGCCGACGGCACCGCCGTGCTGAACCTGGACGACAAGGCCTTCGACACCTGGAAGGCCCGTGCCAGCGGCCGTCCGTTGCTGACTTTCTCCCTCGACCGGCCCCAGGCCGATTTCCGCGCCGCCGATCTGCAACGCGATGCGCGCGGCTGCATGGGCTTCAGGCTGCAGGGCGTAGCGGGTGAAGCGCAGGTCCAGCTCAACCTGCTGGGGCGGCACAATGTCGCCAATGCCCTGGCTGCCGCCGCTGCCGCCCATGCACTGGGCGTACCGCTGGGTGGGATCGTCGCCGGGCTGCAGGCGCTGCAGCCGGTCAAGGGCCGCGCGGTAGCGCAACTGACCGCCAGCGGGCTGCGTGTGATAGACGACAGCTACAACGCCAACCCCGCGTCAATGCTGGCGGCGATTGATATACTGAGCGGCTTTTCCGGGCGCACCGTCCTGGTCCTCGGAGACATGGGCGAACTCGGTTCCTGGGCCGAGCAGGCCCACCGCGAGGTGGGCGCCTACGCCGCTGGCAAGGTGTCCGCGCTCTATGCGGTCGGACCGCTGATGGCCCACGCCGTACAGGCGTTCGGCGCCACGGGCCGGCACTTCGCCGACCAGGCCAGCCTGATCGGGGCGCTGGCCACCGAACAACCGACAACCACCATTTTGATCAAGGGTTCCCGCAGTGCGGCGATGGACAAAGTCGTCGCGGCGCTGTGCGGTTCCTCCGAGGAGAGTCACTAATGCTCCTGCTGCTGGCCGAATACCTGCAACAGTTCTACAAGGGCTTCGGCGTCTTCCAGTACCTGACCCTGCGCGGCATTCTCAGCGTGCTCACCGCGCTGTCGCTGTCGCTGTGGCTGGGGCCCTGGATGATCCGTACCTTGCAGATCCGCCAGATCGGCCAGGCCGTGCGCAACGACGGTCCGCAGTCGCACCTGTCGAAGAAGGGCACCCCGACCATGGGCGGCGCCCTGATCCTTACCGCCATAGCCATCAGCACGCTGCTGTGGGCGGATCTTTCCAACCGCTACGTGTGGGTAGTGCTGGTCGTTACCCTGCTGTTCGGTGCCATCGGCTGGGTGGACGACTACCGCAAGGTGATCGAGAAGAACTCCCGTGGCCTGCCGAGCCGCTGGAAGTACTTCTGGCAGTCGGTGTTCGGCATCGGCGCCGCCGTGTTCCTCTACATGACTGCCGAAACCCCGATCGAGACCACCCTGATCGTGCCGATGCTGAAGAGCGTCGAGATCCAGTTGGGCATCTTCTTCGTGGTCCTGACCTACTTCGTCATCGTCGGTTCGAGCAATGCAGTGAACCTCACCGACGGTCTCGACGGCCTGGCGATCATGCCGACGGTAATGGTTGCCGGCGCGCTGGGCATCTTCTGCTACCTGTCGGGCAACGTGAAGTTCGCCGAGTACCTGTTGATTCCCAACGTACCGGGCGCCGGCGAGCTGATCGTGTTCTGCGCCGCGCTGGTCGGCGCCGGCCTCGGCTTCCTCTGGTTCAACACCTATCCGGCGCAGGTCTTCATGGGCGACGTCGGCGCGTTGGCGCTGGGCGCCGCGCTGGGCACCATCGCGGTGATCGTGCGCCAGGAAATCGTGCTGTTCATCATGGGTGGGGTGTTCGTCATGGAAACCCTCTCGGTGATGATCCAGGTCGCTTCCTTCAAGCTGACCGGACGCCGCGTCTTCCGCATGGCGCCGATCCATCACCATTTCGAACTGAAAGGCTGGCCGGAGCCGCGCGTGATCGTGCGCTTCTGGATCATCACCGTGATCCTGGTGCTGATCGGCCTCGCCACCTTGAAGCTGCGTTGAGGACGAAGAGAGCATGAGCCTGATCGCCTCCGACCACTTCCGCATCGTTGTCGGCCTCGGCAAGAGCGGCATGTCCCTGGTGCGCTACCTGGCGCGCCGCGGCTTGCCTTTCGCCGTGGTCGATACCCGAGAGAACCCGCCGGAGCTGGCCACCCTGCGTGCCCAGTATCCGCAGGTGGAAGTGCGTTGCGGCGAACTCGACGCCGAGTTCCTCTGCTCCGCCCGCGAACTCTACGTCAGCCCCGGCTTGTCGCTGCGCACCCCCGCGCTGGTACAGGCCGCCGCGAAAGGCGTGCGCATCTCCGGTGACATCGATCTCTTCGCCCGCGAGGCGAAGGCCCCGATCGTCGCCATCACCGGTTCCAACGCGAAGAGCACCGTGACCACCCTGGTGGGCGAAATGGCGGTGGCCGCGGACAAGCGTGTCGCCGTCGGCGGCAACCTCGGCACCCCGGCGCTCGACCTGCTGGCCGACGACATCGAGCTGTACGTGTTGGAGCTGTCGAGCTTCCAGCTGGAAACCTGCGATCGCCTCAACGCCGAGGTGGCGACCGTGCTGAACGTCAGCGAAGACCATATGGATCGCTACGACGGCATGGCTGACTACCACCTGGCCAAGCACCGGATCTTCCGCGGTGCCCGCCAGGTCGTGGTGAATCGCGCCGATGCCCTGACCCGACCGCTGATCGCCGATACCGTGCCGTGCTGGTCGTTCGGCCTGAACAAGCCGGACTTCAAGGCTTTCGGCCTGATCGAGGAAGACGGCCAGAAGTGGCTGGCGTTCCAGTTCGACAAGCTGCTGCCGGTTGGCGAACTGAAGATCCGTGGCGCCCACAACTATTCCAACGCGCTCGCCGCGCTGGCGCTGGGCCATGCGGTCGGCCTGCCGTTCGACGCCATGCTCGGCGCGCTGAAGGCGTTTTCCGGCCTGGCTCATCGCTGCCAGTGGGTACGCGAGCGGCAGGGCGTGAGCTACTACGACGATTCCAAGGCCACCAACGTCGGCGCCGCCCTGGCGGCGATCGAGGGGCTGGGTGCCGACATCGACGGCAAGCTGGTGCTGCTCGCCGGCGGAGACGGCAAGGGCGCCGATTTCCATGACCTGCGCGAGCCGGTCGCGCGCTTCTGCCGGGCGGTGGTACTGCTTGGCCGTGACGCCGGGCTGATTGCCCAGGCACTGGGCAACGCGGTACCGCTGGTGCGCGTCGCAACGCTGGACGAAGCAGTCCGGCAGGCCGCCGAGCTGGCCCGCGAAGGCGATGCGGTGCTGTTGTCGCCGGCCTGCGCGAGCCTGGACATGTTCAAGAACTTCGAAGAACGCGGACGCCTGTTCGCCAAAGCCGTAGAGGAGCTAGCGTGATGCTGTCGGTGTTGCGCCCCTTCCCGTCGCCGCTGTTGAGCCGGCACGGCATCGACCTGGACTTCCCGCTGCTGGCGGGTTGCCTGGCGCTGCTCGGCCTCGGCCTGGTGATGGTGACTTCCGCCTCTTCCGAGGTGGCGGCGGCGCAGTCGGGCAACCCGCTGTACTTCTCCGTCCGTCACCTGATCTACCTGGTGATCGGCCTGATTTCCTGCGGCCTGACCATGATGGTCCCGATGGCCACCTGGCAGCGTTGGGGCTGGAAGCTGTTGCTGGTCGCCTTCGGCCTGCTGGTGCTGGTGATCACCCCCGGTATCGGCCGCGAGGTGAACGGCTCGATGCGCTGGATCGGCTTCGGCCTGTTCAACATCCAGCCTTCGGAGATCGCCAAGGTCTGCGTGGTGATCTTCATGGCCGGCTACCTGATCCGCCGCCAGCAGGAGGTCCGGGAAAGCTGGATGGGCTTCTTCAAGCCCTTCGTGGTGTTGCTGCCGATGGCCGGCCTGCTGCTGCGCGAGCCGGACTTCGGCGCCACCGTGGTAATGATGGGCGCTGCCGCGGCCATGCTGTTCCTCGGCGGGGTGGGGCTGTTCCGCTTCGGCCTGATGGTGCTGCTGGCGGTCGGCGCGGTGGTCCTGCTGATCCAGACCCAGCCCTACCGGATGGCACGCCTGACCAACTTCACCGACCCCTGGGCCGACCAGTTCGGCGCCGGCTATCAGTTGAGCCAGGCGCTGATCGCCTTCGGCCGCGGCGGCTGGTTGGGCATGGGACTGGGCAACAGCATCCAGAAGCAGTTCTACCTGCCGGAGGCGCACACCGACTTCGTCTTCGCCGTGCTTGCAGAGGAGCTGGGCATCGTCGGCGCCCTGGCGACCGTCGCCCTGTTCGTGTTCGTCAGCCTGCGCGCGCTGTACATCGGCATCTGGGCCGAGCAGGCCAAGCAGTTCTTCTCCGCCTACGTGGCCTACGGCCTGGCCTTCCTCTGGATCGGCCAGTTCCTGATCAACATCGGGGTGAACGTCGGCCTGCTGCCGACCAAGGGCCTGACCCTGCCGTTCCTCAGCTACGGCGGCAGTTCGCTGGTGATCTGCTGTGCCTGTCTGGGGATGTTGCTGCGCATCGAATGGGAACGGCGAACCCACCTGGGTAGCGAGGAATATGAGTTCAACGAAGAGGACTTTGCCGATGAAAGGTAATGTCCTGATCATGGCGGGTGGCACCGGCGGACACGTGTTCCCGGCACTCGCCTGTGCGCGGGAGTTCCAGGCGCGCGGCTATGCCGTGCACTGGCTGGGGACGCCGCGCGGCATCGAGAATGACCTGGTACCCAAGGCCGGCCTGCCGTTGCACCTGATCCAGGTCAGCGGGCTGCGCGGCAAGGGCCTGAAGTCGCTGGTCAAGGCGCCGCTGGAACTGCTCAAGTCGCTGTTCCAGGCGCTGCGGGTGATCCGCCAGCTGAGGCCGGTCTGCGTGCTCGGCCTGGGTGGCTATGTCACCGGCCCGGGCGGCCTGGCTGCGCGCCTCAACGGCGTGCCGCTGGTGATCCACGAGCAGAACGCCGTGGCCGGCACCGCCAACCGCAGCCTGGCGCCGATCGCCAGGCGCGTCTGCGAGGCATTCCCGGATACCTTCCCGGCCAGTGACAAGCGTCTGACCACCGGCAATCCGGTGCGCGGCGAGCTGTTCCTCGACGCGCACGCCCGCGCGCCGCTGACCGGCCGTCGAGTCAATCTGCTGGTGCTCGGCGGCAGCCTTGGCGCGGAACCGCTGAACAAGCTGTTGCCAGAGGCCCTGGCGCAGGTGCCGCTGGAAATCCGTCCGGCAATCCGCCATCAGGCCGGTCGTCAGCATGCCGAGATTACCGCCGAGCGTTATCGCACAGTGGCGGTCGAAGCGGACGTCGCGCCCTTCATCAGCGACATGGCCGCGGCCTATGCCTGGGCCGACCTGGTGATCTGTCGCGCCGGCGCGCTGACCGTCAGCGAGCTGACGGCGGCGGGATTGCCCGCCTTCCTGGTGCCGTTGCCTCACGCGATCGACGATCACCAGACCCGCAATGCCGAATTCCTGGTACGCAGCGGCGCCGGCCGCCTGCTGCCGCAAAAGTCTACCGGCGCGGCCGAACTGGCCGCGCAGCTGTCCGAGGTCCTGATGCATCCCGAAACCCTGCGCTCCATGGCAGACCAGGCACGCAGCCTGGCGAAACCCGAGGCTACCCGGACGGTGGTCGATGCCTGCCTGGAGGTGGCCCGTGGTTAAAGAACCGAATGGCGTCACCCGGACCATGCGCCGTATCCGCCGCATCCATTTCGTCGGCATCGGCGGCGCCGGTATGTGCGGGATCGCCGAAGTGCTGCTGAACCTCGGCTACGAGGTATCCGGCTCGGACCTCAAGGCCTCGGCGGTGACCGAGCGCCTGGAGAAGTTCGGCGCGCAGATCTTCATCGGCCACCAGGCGGAAAACGCCGACGGCGCCGACGTTCTGGTGGTGTCCAGTGCCATCAACCGGGCCAACCCGGAAGTGGCATCGGCCCTGGAACGGCGGATTCCGGTGGTGCCGCGTGCGGAGATGCTCGCCGAGCTGATGCGCTACCGGCACGGCATCGCGGTAGCCGGCACCCACGGCAAGACCACCACTACCAGCCTGATCGCCTCGGTGTTCGCCGCCGGCGGCCTGGACCCGACCTTCGTCATCGGCGGCCGGCTGAACGCCGCCGGGACCAACGCCCAGCTCGGCGCCAGCCGCTACCTGGTGGCCGAGGCCGACGAGAGCGACGCCAGCTTCCTGCACCTGCAACCGATGGTCGCGGTGGTCACCAATATCGACGCCGACCACATGGCGACCTACGGCGGCGACTTCAACAAGCTGAAGAAGACCTTCGTCGAGTTCCTCCACAACCTGCCGTTCTACGGACTGGCGGTGATGTGCGTGGATGACCCGGTTGTGCGTGAGATCCTCCCGCAGATCGCCCGCCCGACCGTGACCTACGGCCTCAGCGAAGACGCCGACGTGCGCGCGATCAACATCCGCCAGGAAGGCATGCGCACCTGGTTCACCGTGTTGCGCCCGGAGCGCGAGCCGCTGGACGTCTCGGTGAACATGCCCGGCCTGCACAACGTGCTGAATTCCCTGGCGACCATCGTCATCGCTACCGACGAGGGCATCTCCGACGAAGCCATCGTCCAGGGGCTGTCCGGCTTCCAGGGCGTAGGCCGGCGCTTCCAGGTCTACGGCGAGCTGCAGGTCGAGGGTGGCAGCGTGATGCTGGTGGACGATTACGGCCACCATCCGCGCGAAGTCGCCGCGGTGATCAAGGCGATCCGTGGCGGTTGGCCGGAGCGTCGCCTGGTGATGGTCTACCAGCCGCATCGCTATACCCGTACCCGCGACCTGTACGAAGACTTCGTGCAGGTGCTGGGCGAAGCCAACGTGCTGCTGTTGATGGAGGTCTATCCGGCCGGCGAAGAGCCGATCCCGGGAGCCGACAGCCGCCAGCTGTGCCACAGCATCCGCCAGCGCGGCCAGCTTGACCCGATCTACTTCGAGCGCGACGCCGACCTGGCGCCGCTGGTCAAGCCGCTGCTGCGCGCTGGCGACATCCTGCTTTGCCAGGGCGCTGGCGATGTCGGCGGCCTGGCCCCGCAACTGATCAAGAACCCGCTGTTCGCCGGCAAGGGAGGGAAGGGCGCATGAACCTTTGCCTCGATAGCCTGCTGAACGGCACCCAGGATCCCAAGGCGTTCGGCCGTGTCGCCGTGCTGTTCGGCGGCAAGAGCGCCGAGCGCGAGGTGTCGCTGAAGTCCGGCGCGATGGTCCTGCAATCCCTGCTGGCCGCCGGGGTCGATGCCTTCGGCATCGATGTCGGCGAAGACCTGCTGCAACGCCTGGTCGAGGAGAAGATCGACCGTGCCTTCATCATTCTCCACGGTCGTGGCGGCGAGGATGGCAGCATGCAGGGCCTGCTCGAGTGCGCGGGCATTCCCTACACCGGCAGCGGCGTGCTGGCCTCGGCGCTGGCGATGGACAAGCTGCGGACCAAGCGGGTCTGGCTCAGCCTCGGCCTGCCGACCCCGGACTACGCGGTGCTGGCCAGCGAGGATGACTGCCGCGAAGCGGCGCAGCGACTGGGTTTCCCGCTGATCGTCAAGCCGGCTCACGAAGGCTCGAGCATCGGCATGGCCAAGGTCGGCGGGCTCGACGAATTGATCGCGGCGTGGCGCGAAGCGGCCCGCTACGACTCGCAGGTGCTGGTCGAGCAGTGGATCAGCGGCCCGGAATTCACCGTGGCGACCTTGCGCGGGCAGGTGCTGCCGGCGATCCGCCTGGGCACGCCGCACACCTTCTACGACTACGACGCCAAGTACCTGGCCAGCGATACCCGCTACCAGGTGCCCTGCGGTCTCGACGAGGCCAAGGAACGCGAGCTGAAGGAACTCACCGCGCGCGCCTGCGACGCCCTGGGCATCCAGGGCTGGGGGCGGGCGGACGTGATGCAGGACGCCGAAGGGCGTTTCTGGCTGCTTGAAGTCAACACCGCACCGGGCATGACCGACCACAGCCTGGTGCCTATGGCCGCGCGGGCCGCCGGCCTGGATTTCCAGCAACTGGTGCTGGCGATCCTGGCCGATAGCCGCGAGGCGAGGGGATAAGCCATGAATGGCGTACTGCTCCGTCATCAGCAACCCGGTGGACTCGGCCGCGCTCCGCGCAAGCCGATGCCGCGCGGCGCCAGCCGTCTGGTGGCCAAGGAACCGCTGAGCGTGCGCCTGCCGAAAGCCGACTTCAGTTTCCTCAAGTATCTGGCCTGGCCGCTGTTGCTGGCCGTTCTCGGCTATGGCGCCTATCGCGGCGCCGAGTACATCCTGCCGTACGCCGACCGGCCGATCGCCAAGGTCAGTGTCGAGGGCGACCTCAGCTACATCAGCCAGCGCGCGGTGCAGCAGCGGATCTCCCCGTACCTGGCGGCGAGCTTCTTCACCATCGACCTGGCGGGCATGCGCGGGCAACTGGAACAGATGCCCTGGATCGCCCACGCCGAGGTGCGCCGGGTGTGGCCGGACCAGGTGGTGATCCGCCTGGACGAGCAACTGCCGATCGCGCGGTGGGGCGACGAAGCGCTGCTGAACAACCAGGGACAGGCTTTTACGCCAAAGGAACTGGCGAATTATGAACATCTGCCCCGCTTGCATGGTCCACAGCGGGCGCAACAGCAGGTGATGCAGCAATACCAGTTGCTCAGCCAGTTGCTGCGTCCCCTCGGGTTCTCCATCGCCCGCCTGGAAATGAGCGATCGCGGCGGTTGGGCGCTGACCACGGCCCAGGGCGTCGAGATCCAGATCGGGCGCGACCACGTGGTAGACAAGATTCGCCGCTTCGTAAGCATCTACGACAAGGCACTCAAAGATCAGATTTCGAACATTGCGCGGATCGACCTGCGTTACCCCAACGGCCTCGCCGTTGCGTGGCGCGAGCCGGTCACGCCCGCGACGGTGGCCACGGCCAGCGCCGTGCAGTGAGTTGAGGAGACAGTAATAACCATGGCAAGCGTGCAGAGCGGCAAGATGATCGTCGGCCTCGACATCGGTACCTCCAAGGTGGTGGCGCTGGTGGGCGAGGTGACGGCCGATGGCCAGCTGGAGGTCGTTGGCATCGGTACTCATCCGTCCCGCGGCCTGAAGAAGGGCGTGGTGGTGAACATCGAGTCCACCGTGCAGTCGATCCAGCGCGCCATCGACGAGGCCCAGCAGATGGCCGGTTGCCGTATCCACTCGGCGTTCGTCGGCATCGCCGGCAACCACATCCGCAGCCTCAATTCCCACGGCATCGTGGCGATCCGCGATCGCGAGGTGAACCCGGCGGATATCGAACGGGTACTGGATGCCGCCCAGGCGGTGGCGATCCCGGCGGACCAGCGGGTGCTGCATACCCTGGCCCAGGATTACGTGATCGATAACCAGGAAGGCGTGCGCGAGCCGCTGGGCATGTCCGGGGTGCGCCTGGAAGCCAAGGTGCACGTGGTGACCTGCGCGGTGAATGCTTCGCAGAACATCGAGAAGTGCGTGCGCCGCTGCGGCCTCGAGGTCGACGACATCATCCTTGAGCAGTTGGCCTCGGCCTATTCGGTGCTGACCGAGGACGAGAAGGAACTGGGCGTGTGCCTGGTGGATATCGGCGGCGGCACCACCGATATCGCGATCTTCACCGAAGGCGCGATCCGCCATACCGCGGTGATCCCGATCGCCGGCGACCAGGTCACCAATGACATCGCCATGGCCCTGCGTACGCCGACCCAGTACGCGGAAGAGATCAAGATCCGCTACGCCTGCGCCCTGGCCAAGCTGGCCGGTGCCGGCGAGACCATCAAGGTGCCCAGCGTCGGCGACCGGCCGCCGCGCGAACTGTCGCGCCAGGCCCTGGCCGAAGTGGTCGAGCCTCGTTACGACGAGCTGTTCACCCTGGTCCAGGCCGAGCTGCGCCGCAGCGGCTACGAGGACCTGATCCCGGCAGGGATCGTCCTCACCGGCGGCACCTCGAAGATGGAAGGCGCGGTCGAGCTGGCCGAGGAAATCTTCCACATGCCGGTACGCCTCGGCGTGCCGTATAGCGTGAAGGGCCTCACCGACGTGGTGCGCAACCCGATCTATTCGACGGGCGTCGGCCTGCTGATGTACGGACTGCAGAAGCAGTCCGATGGCATGTCGATGTCTGTGTCAGGCAGCAGCTACAGCAGCGACGAACCCAAGGCACCTGTCCTGGAGCGGCTCAAACGCTGGGTCCAGGGCAATTTCTGATTCAACGCGGTAACAGTAGGCGACAAAACTAGAAAGGAAGGAGAGGGGAAATGTTTGAACTGGTCGATAACATCGCACAAACCGCCGTCATAAAAGTGATCGGTGTAGGTGGTGGTGGCGGCAACGCCGTCAATCACATGGCCAAGAACAACGTCGAGGGCGTCGAGTTCATCTGCGCCAACACCGACGCACAAGCGCTGAAGAACATCGCGGCGCGCACCGTTCTGCAACTCGGCCCGGGCGTCACCAAGGGGCTGGGTGCCGGCGCCAATCCGGAAGTCGGTCGTCAGGCGGCTCTGGAAGATCGCGAGCGCATTTCCGAAGTGCTGGAAGGCGCCGACATGGTCTTCATCACCACCGGCATGGGTGGCGGCACCGGTACCGGCGCCGCGCCGATCATCGCCGAAGTGGCGAAGGAAATGGGCATCCTCACCGTCGCGGTGGTGACCCGCCCGTTCCCGTTCGAAGGTCGCAAGCGCATGCAGATCGCCGACGAGGGCATCCGTGCGCTGGCCGAGAGCGTCGATTCGCTGATCACCATCCCGAACGAGAAGCTGCTGACCATCCTCGGCAAGGACGCCAGCCTGCTGGCCGCCTTCGCCAAGGCCGATGACGTGCTGGCCGGTGCCGTGCGCGGTATCTCCGACATCATCAAGCGTCCGGGCATGATCAACGTCGACTTCGCCGACGTGAAGACCGTCATGAGCGAAATGGGCATGGCGATGATGGGTACCGGCTGCGCCAGCGGTCCGAACCGTGCCCGCGAGGCCACCGAGGCGGCAATCCGCAACCCGCTGCTGGAAGACGTCAACCTGCAGGGCGCGCGCGGCATCCTGGTGAACATCACCGCGGGTCCGGACCTGTCCCTGGGCGAGTACTCCGATGTCGGCAACATCATCGAACAGTTCGCTTCCGAGCACGCCACTGTGAAGGTGGGCACCGTGATCGACGCGGACATGCGCGATGAACTGCACGTCACCGTAGTCGCCACCGGCCTGGGCGCGCGCCTGGAGAAGCCGGTGAAGGTCGTCGACAACACCGTGCAGGGCAGTGCAACCCAGGCAGCCGCTCCGGCCCAGCGCGAGCAGCAGTCGGTGAACTACCGCGACCTCGACCGTCCTACCGTGATGCGCAACCAGTCTCACGGCAGCGCGGCGACCGCGGCCAAGCTGAACCCGCAGGATGACCTGGATTACCTGGATATCCCGGCGTTCCTGCGTCGTCAGGCCGATTGAAGTAATTAATCAGGAGTAGAGATGTGATTGGTGTTCAGCAAAGGCCGGTTCTGCTATCATCGCCGGCCATTGTTGAAAACAGTTCGCAGTCAGCGCTTAAGCGGCCAAAGCCATGATCAAACAACGCACCTTGAAGAACATCATCCGGGCTACTGGCGTCGGTCTGCACTCGGGGGAAAAGGTTTACCTGACCCTGAAACCGGCGCCGGTGGACACCGGTATCGTGTTCTGCCGCACCGACCTGGATCCGGTCGTGGAAATCCCGGCCCGGGCCGAGAACGTCGGCGAAACCACCATGTCGACCACCCTGGTCAAGGGTGACGTCAAAGTGGATACGGTGGAGCACCTGCTCTCGGCCATGGCCGGCCTGGGTATCGACAACGCCTACGTCGAGCTGTCCGCTTCGGAAGTGCCGATCATGGATGGCAGCGCTGGTCCGTTCGTATTCCTGATCCAGTCCGCCGGATTGCAAGAGCAGGAAGCTGCCAAGAAGTTCATCCGCATCAAGCGCGAAGTCAGCGTGGAAGAGGGCGACAAGCGCGCCGTCTTCGTTCCGTTCGACGGCTTCAAGGTCAGCTTCGAGATCGATTTCGATCATCCGGTCTTCCGTGGTCGCACCCAGCAGGCCTCGGTCGATTTCTCCAGTACTTCCTTCGTCAAGGAGGTCAGCCGCGCCCGTACCTTCGGGTTCATGCGCGACATCGAGTACCTGCGTTCGCAGAACCTGGCACTCGGCGGTAGCGTGGAGAACGCGATCGTGGTCGACGAGAACCGCGTGCTCAACGAAGACGGCCTGCGTTACGAGGACGAGTTCGTCAAGCACAAGATCCTGGATGCCATCGGCGACCTGTATCTGCTCGGCAACAGTCTTATCGGCGAGTTCCGTGGCTTCAAGTCCGGCCATGCCCTGAACAACCAACTGCTGCGTACGTTGATCGCAGACAAGGATGCTTGGGAAGTGGTGACCTTCGAAGACGCGCGTACCGCGCCTATTTCCTATATGCGCCCGGCGGCGGCAGTGTAGGAAAACTCTCCTTTCCATATTTGGAGGCCACCTCAGGGTGGCCTCTTTTTATTTCGGGATTTATTCTTGCCGGCTTTTCTCGGCGCGGCTTGCCAACCGCTCGAGCGCTTCCCGCAGGCGTGGATTGCCGACGATCTCGGCGGATTCGCGAAGGTTTTCCGCCGCGACGGCAGACAGGGTCAAGCTGCGACGTGCCGCACGTTGTGTGGACGTGGTGGGTTGCACCTTGAAAAGGATTTTCGCTAAGTTCGCGAATTCTTCGAAAGCCTGCAGCTGCCGCTGCAGGCGCCGCTGCTGATAGCGCAGGCGTGTGGCCCAGTGGCCATCGGTGACGATCAGCAGCAGGCAACCGCCGCGCCACGAAGCCACATGGCAGTACGGGCGCGCCGCCGGTTGCAACTGGCTTTCCAGCAGTTGCTGCAGGCGGCAGATGCGCTGGGCTTCGGCGAACAGCATCTGCAGCGGCCTGGCCTGGCGCAGCAACTGGGTCGATGCCTGGGCGGGCAAGGGACGAAAAGACATGGCGGGAAGCCTGGGGGTTACTGAGTCGGAATGGTAGCAGAAAGCGTTTCGCTACTGCCGGCCCGTATGAAGGATAAGTCATGCACATCATTTTTCTGAGCCGGCACCATGGGGCCGCTCGCTCCGTCCATCTGCAGCCGCGGTTGCTGATGCTGGCCGGGGCCTGCGTGGTCGGTGCCAGCCTGTTGGCCGGGGGCTTCATGGGCGCCTGGCTGTTCCGCGCGCCGGCTCCGGTGGCCGGCATCGAAGTCGATGCCGCGCTGCAGGCGCAGAGCGCCGAGATCAGCAGCGCCCGCGAGGACGCGCAGCGGCAGATGGACGCACTGAGCGTGCATCTCGGCGAACTGCAGGCGCGCCTGGTTCGGCTGGATGCCCTCGGCGAACGTCTCACCGAGCTGGCCGACGTCGACCCCGACGAGTTCGACTTCTCCCTGAGCGTCGGCCAGGGTGGCGTCGACGAACCGCTGGAGGGCAGCGCCTATGCCCCGCCGTCGTTCATGGCGACGCTGGACGAACTGGCGGCACGCCTGGATACCCGCGAGCAGCAGCTCGAGGTGCTGGAGCAACTGCTCGCCGACAAGCACATCAGCCAGTCGACCTACCTGGCCGGCCAGCCGGTGCGCCAGGGCTACATCTCCTCGCCGTTCGGGCGCCGGGTCAATCCGGTGAGCGGCCGCCTGAGCATGCACAAGGGCATCGACTTCGCCGCGCCGGCCGGCAGCGACGTGGTGGCCGTGGCGGCGGGGGTGGTGACCTGGTCCGGGCGCAAGAACGGCTATGGCAACGTGGTCGAGGTCGGGCACGCCGATGGCTACACCACGTTGTATGCCCATAACCAGAAGAACCTGGTCGAGGTCGGTGACCTGGTCAAGCGCGGCCAGGTGCTGGCCAAGGTCGGCAGCACCGGACGCTCCACCGGCTACCACGTACATTTCGAAGTGATGAAGGATGGCCGGGTAATGAATCCGCAAAGCTTCATCGCACGCGCGTCTGTTTCCGAGTGAGCGACGCGCATTGATCTGCTGTACTTTTCTCATACCCGTTTCCGGGTAGAATGTTCCCTTTCATGCCGTTGATCGGCACGGGCCGCCGGATGGGTGAGCCTTCCATTCCCCACGTGTGGATGACCAAGTCGATATGTTTGCGCCTTTGTTGAAGAAACTCTTTGGAAGCAAGAACGAGCGTGATGTAAAGCGCATGGCCAAGGCTGTACAGGCCATCAATGCGCTCGAGCCCCAGATGGTGGCGCTCTCCGACGAGCAGTTGAAGGCGAAAACGGCTGAATTCCAGCAGCGCTACGCCAAGGGCGAAACGCTCGACCAATTGCTGCCCGAAGCCTTCGCCGTGGTTCGCGAGGCTGGCAAGCGGGTGATGGGCATGCGCCACTTCGACGTCCAGCTGATCGGTGGCATGACCCTGCACGACGGCAAGATCGCCGAAATGCGTACCGGCGAGGGCAAGACCCTGGTGGGCACCCTGCCGGTCTACCTCAACGCGCTGTCCGGCAAGGGCGTGCACGTGGTCACGGTGAACGACTACCTGGCGCGCCGCGACGCCAACTGGATGCGCCCGCTGTACGAGTTCCTCGGCCTCAGCGTCGGCGTGGTCACTCCCTTCCAGCCGCCGGAAGACAAGCGCGCCGCCTACGCCGCCGACATCACCTACGGCACCAACAACGAATTCGGCTTCGATTACCTGCGCGACAACATGGCCTTCAGCCTGGACGACAAGTTCCAGCGCGAGCTGAACTTCGCCGTGGTCGACGAAGTGGACTCGATCCTCATCGACGAGGCGCGTACCCCGCTGATCATCTCCGGCCAGGCCGAAGACAGCTCCGAGCTGTACATCAAGATCAACAAGCTGATCCCGCGTCTCAAGCGCCAGGTCGAAGAGGTCGAGGGCAAGCCGACCGAGGAAGGCCACTACAGCATCGACGAGAAGACCCGCCAGGTCGAACTCAACGAGCAGGGCCACCAGTTCATCGAGGACCTGCTGAGCCAGAACGGCCTGCTCGGCGAAGGCGAGAGCCTCTACTCGGCGCACAACCTGAGCCTGCTGACCCACGTTTACGCAGCGCTGCGCGCGCACACCCTGTTCCACCGCAACGTCGAGTACATCGTCCAGGGCGACCAGATCCTCCTGATCGACGAGCACACCGGCCGCACCATGCCTGGCCGTCGCCTGTCCGAGGGCTTGCACCAGGCCATCGAGGCGAAGGAAGGCCTGCCGATCCAGGCCGAGAGCCAGACCCTGGCCTCCACCACCTTCCAGAACTATTTCCGCCTGTACAACAAGCTGGCCGGCATGACCGGCACCGCCGATACCGAGGCCTTCGAGTTCCGCCAGATCTACGGTCTCGACGTGGTGGTGATCCCGACCCACCGGCCGATCGCGCGCAAGGACTTCAACGACCTGGTCTACCTGACCCAGGAAGAGAAGTACGCGGCGATCATCACCGACATCAAGCAGTGCCAGGCCCTCGGCCGGCCGATCCTGGTCGGCACCGCGTCGATCGAGAGTTCCGAGTACGTTTCCAAGCTGTTGCAAGAGGCAGGCATCGAGCACAAGGTGCTCAACGCCAAGTACCACGAGAAGGAAGCCGAGATCATCGCCCAGGCTGGCGCGCCCGGCTCGGTGACCATCGCCACCAACATGGCCGGCCGCGGTACCGACATCCTCCTCGGCGGCAACTGGGAAGTCGAAGTCGCGGCCCTGGAGAACCCCACCGAGGAGCAGATCGCCCAGATCAAGGCCGAATGGCAGAAGCGCCACCAGCAGGTGATCGAGGCGGGCGGCCTGCACGTGATCGCCTCCGAGCGCCACGAATCCCGCCGGATCGACAACCAGTTGCGCGGCCGTGCCGGTCGTCAGGGCGACCCGGGTTCCAGCCGCTTCTACCTGTCGCTGGAAGACAACCTGATGCGGATCTTCGCCTCCGACCGGGTGAAGAACTTCATGAAGGCGCTGGGCATGCAGTCCGGCGAGGCGATCGAGCACCGCATGGTGACCAACGCCATCGAGAAGGCCCAGCGCAAGGTCGAAGGGCGCAACTTCGACATCCGCAAGCAACTGCTGGAATTCGATGACGTAGCCAACGAGCAGCGCAAGGTGATCTACCACATGCGCAATACCCTGCTGTCGGCAGAGGACGTGGGCGAGACCATCAAGGAATTCCGCGAGGAAACCCTCAGCGCCACCATCAACCAGCACATTCCGCCGCAGTCGCTGCCCGAGCAGTGGGACATCGAAGGCCTGGAGGCTGCGCTGTACAGCGACTTCGCCGTGCGCCTGCCGATCCAGCAGTGGCTGGACGAAGACGACAAGCTGTACGAGGAAACCCTGCGTAGCAAGATCCTCGAGCAGATCGTCGCCGCCTACTACGAGAAGGAAGAGCTGGCCGGCGCCGAAGCCCTGCGCGCCTTCGAGAAGCAGATGCTGCTGCGGGTGCTGGACGACCTGTGGAAGGACCACCTGTCGACCATGGACCACCTGCGGCACGGCATCCACCTGCGTGGCTACGCGCAGAAGAATCCTAAGCAGGAATACAAGCGCGAGTCCTTCACCCTGTTCCAGGAGCTGCTGGACTCGATCAAGCGCGACACCATCCGCGTGCTGTCCCACGTCCAGGTCCGTCGCGAAGACCCGGCCGAAGAGGAGGCCCGCCTGCGTCGCGAGGCGGAGGAACTGGCCAAGCGCATGCAGTTCCAGCACGCCGAGGCTCCCTCGATGGAGCAGGCCGTGGCCGGCGAGGAAGAAGAGCTTCCCGAGGGCCCGGCTCCGGTCGTGCCGCTCGAGCCTGTGCGCAACGAGCAGAAGATCGGCCGCAACGAGCCTTGCCCGTGCGGTTCCGGCAAGAAATACAAGCACTGCCACGGGCAGCTGGACTAAGCTTCCCGCCTGGTTCACCAACGCCGCGACCGGTCCTGCCGCTCGCGGCGTTTGTTCGAATTGGCGCCAGCCCGGCGCCGATGCGTTTTCCGTCACGCCGTCGCAGACGGCATCGAGTCCACTGTTTGGTAAAGGAGCGCGTTCCCATGGCTGTCGGTCTTGGCCCCCTGTCCACCCTGCACCCGGTCCCCGGTTTCGAACTCGGCATCGCTTCCGCCGGCATCAAGCGACCGGGGCGCAAAGACGTGGTGGTCATGCGCTGCGCCGAAGGCTCCAGCGTGGCCGGGGTGTTCACCCTGAACGCGTTCTGTGCCGCGCCGGTGACCCTGGCCAAACAGCGTTTCCTCGGTGAGGTGCGCTACCTGCTGACCAATACCGGCAACGCCAACGCCGGTACCGGCGAGGCCGGCCTCGCCGCCGCCGCGCAAACCTGCGCCAAGCTCGCCGAACTGGCCGGGGTCGCCGAGACTTCGGTGCTGCCATATTCCACCGGGGTGATCGGCGAGTCCCTGCCGGTGGCCAAGATCGAGGCGGCGTTGCCTGCGGCCCTGGCCGACCTGGCCGAGGACCGCTGGGCCGAAGCTGCCGCGGGGATCATGACCACCGATACCCTGCCCAAGGGCGCCAGCCGCCAGTTCGTGCACGATGGCGTGACCGTGACCGTCACCGGAATCAGCAAGGGCGCCGGGATGATCAAGCCGAACATGGCGACCATGCTCGGTTATATCGCCACCGACGCCAAGGTCGCCCAGGGCGTGCTGCAGGATCTGTTGCGCGACGCCGCCAACAAGTCCTTCAACCGCATCACCATCGACGGCGATACCTCCACCAACGACTGCTGCATGCTGATCGCCACCGGTCGCGCGGCGCTGCCGGAAGTCACCCAGGCCAGCGGCGCGCTGTTCGCCGCGTTGAAGCAAGCGGTAATGGAGGTTTCCATGGAGCTGGCCCAGGCCATCGTTCGCGACGGCGAGGGCGCGACCAAGTTCGTCACTGTTCAGGTCAACGGCGGCGCCACCCACCAGGAGTGCCTGGATGTCGGCTATGCCGTGGCCCACTCGCCGCTGATCAAGACCGCGCTGTTCGCCTCCGACCCGAACTGGGGACGCATTCTCGCCGCGGTCGGACGTGCCGGCGTGGCCAATCTGGACGTGAGCAAGATCGACGTGTTCCTTGGCGACGTCTGTATCGCCAGCCGTGGCGGCCGGGCGGCCAGTTACACCGAGGAACAGGGCGCGGCGGTGATGGCCCAGGCCGAGATCGGCATCCGCATCGAACTGGGACGCGGCACCTGCAGCGAGACCATCTGGACCACCGACCTGTCCCACGAATACGTGAAGATCAACGCAGAGTACCGCACCTGAAGCCAGGCATTCCGATCCTTCATCGATGGATGAAAATCGGGAATTTGCCATCGGTCCGTGCGCCTCTTAAGTTCTCTGGTGCATGGCCGTCCGCGTCGGGCGGCCGAAGAGGAGAGGCGCATGGCCCTGACCATCGTGATTGGCAATCGCAATGACTCGTCCTGGTCGCTGCGGGGCTGGCTGGCCCTGCGCATGAGCGGGGCGGCGTTCGACGAGATCCTCGTCCCGCTGGGGCGGCCCGATACCCGGGAGCGGATCCTGCAATATTCGCCGACCGGCAAGGTGCCCTTGCTGAAAAGCGAGGATGGCGACATCTGGGATTCCCTGGCCATCGCCGAGTACCTCGCCGAGCGCTTCCCCGAGGCCCACCTGTGGCCGCGCGGCGAGGCGGCGCGGGCGCTGGCCCGTTCGGTTTGCGCGGAAATGCACAGCGGTTTCGCCGCGTTGCGCGGCGAGCTGCCGATGGACCTGCGGCGCCAGCAGCCATTGGTGGAATTGTCCGAGGCGACACGACAGGATATTCAACGTATCTGCGAAGCCTGGGCGGATTGCCGGCGGCGCTTCGGCCAGGACGGTCCGTTCCTGTTCGGCCACGCCAGCCTGGCGGATGCGTTCTACGCACCGGTGGCGGCGCGTTTCCGCAGTTATGCGGTGGAGTTGCCGGATATCGCCCGGACCTATGTCGAGACGATTTATCAGTGGCCTGCGTTCCGCGCCTGGTACGACGCGGCATTGCGCGAGCAGGCCGGTAGTTGATGGCCGTCCGCCGCTTCCGGCGGTGCGTGACGGCAGTAGCGAGGAGATGATCCGTGAAACGAGTACATGTCGCCGCGGCCGTGATTCGTGGCTCCGATGGCCGGGTGCTGATCGCCCGGCGGCCGGAAGACAAGCACCAGGGCGGCCTGTGGGAGTTTCCCGGGGGCAAGGTGGAGGACGGCGAGCCGGTGCGCGCGGCGTTGGCCCGTGAGCTGGAAGAGGAACTGGGCATCCGTGTCGAGCGGGCCCGGCCGCTGATCCAGGTCCGGCACGACTATGCCGACAAGCACGTCCTGCTCGATGTCTGGGAGGTCGACGGGTTTTCCGGCGAAGCCCACGGCGCCGAGGGCCAACCGCTGGCCTGGGTGGAGCCGCGCGAGCTGGCCGACTACGAGTTCCCCGCCGCCAACGCGCCGATCGTCCAGGCCGCGCGCCTGCCGGCGCACTACCTGATCACCCCGGACGGATTGGAGCCGGGCGAGCTGATCAGCGGCGTACGCAAGGCGGTGGAGGCGGGCATCCGCCTGATCCAGTTGCGCGCGCCGAACATGTTCAGTCCCGAATACCGCGATCTCGCCATCGATATCCAGGGACTCTGCGCCGGCAAGGCGCAACTGATGCTGAAAGGCCCGCTGGAGTGGCTGGGCGACTTCCCGGCTGCCGGTTGGCACCTGACCTCCGCTCAACTGCGCAAATACGCCAGCGCCGGTCGGCCGTTCCCCGAAGGGCGCCTGCTGGCCGCCTCCTGCCACGACGCGGAGGAACTGGCCCTGGCTGCCTCGATGGGAGTGGAGTTCGTCACCCTTTCGCCGGTACAGCCGACCGAGAGCCATCCCGGCGAGCCGGCGCTGGGTTGGGACAAGGCCGCCGAACTGATCGCCGGCTTCAACCAGCCGGTCTACCTGCTGGGTGGCCTCGGTCCGCAGCAAGCCGAGCAGGCTTGGGAGCATGGAGCCCAGGGCGTGGCGGGTATCCGTGCGTTCTGGCCGGGCGGCCTTTGACGGTGGAATGAAGAAAAAAGGAGGCTTCGGCCTCCTTTTTTTCGTCTCGATGCCGAGCCCTCGCTCGCCGTCAGTCCGGTTTTGCCGCCGCCTCCCAGAGAATCTCCGCCACGCCCTGGCGCCGGGCGATGGCGCGGGCGGCGACGAACAGCAGGTCGGAGAGCCGGTTCAGGTAGCACAGGCCGACGCCCTCCAGCGTTTCCTCCTGGTCCAGCGCCTGGCAGCGCCGTTCGGCACTGCGCGCCAGGCTGCGGCAGACATGGGCCTGGGCGACCGGGCGGGAACCGCCGGGGAGGATGAAATTCTTCAGCGGGCCCAGCTCGTCGTTCCAGCGGTCGATGCAGCTTTCCAGGCGTGCCACTTCCGTCTCGTCCAGGGCCCGATACTCCGGCATCGCCAGCTCCCCGCCGAGGTCGAACAGGCGGTGTTGCACCGGCGCCAGCGCCTGGACGATCTCCTCCAGGCCGGGATGTGCGCCACGCGCTTCCAGCAGCTCGGCAAGGAGCAGGCCCAACTGGCTGTTCAATTCGTCCACCGCGCCGATCGCCTCGATGCGTGGATGGCTCTTGGGCACCCGGCGTCCGCCGGCCAGGCCGGTCTCGCCGCGGTCGCCGGTACGGGTGTAGATCTTCGACAATCGATTGCCCATGGATTCAACCTTCCTCTTCGTCGCCCCGCCGCAGGCTGCTACCGGGTTGCGGCAGAGCGGGCGGCAGGGCCTTGGCTTGTGCCGGGGCGACCGCTTCGGAGCTTTCCAGCGGCAGGCGGATGCTGAAGCAGGTGCCGCGGCCCAGTTCCGAGCGTACTTCCATCTGGCCCTTGTGATTGTTGGTGATGATGAAATACGAGACGGACAGGCCGAGACCGGTGCCCTGGCCGACTTCCTTGGTGGTGAAGAACGGCTCGAAGATACGCTTGCGCACCAGTTCGGGCATGCCGCTGCCGTTGTCTTCCACCTGGACTTCCGCCCAGGGCGGCGTCAGGCGCGTGCGCAGGACGATCCGGCCCTGTTCGCCTTCCTCTTCGTCGTCGCGCTGGTGGATGGCCTGGGCGGCGTTCTTCAGCAGGTTGAGCAGGACCTGCTCGACCTCGTTGGCGATCACCGGCACCGGGCCGAGGTTGGGGTCGAACTCGTGGACGATCTGCAACGACTTGAAGTCGAAGCCTTCGGCCAGGTCGAAGTCGTTACCGGCGATTTCCACCGCCTGTTCGAGCAGTGCGGGCAGTTCGCAAGCGGTCATCTGCCGGTGGCTGCGGCGGCTGAAGGCGAGCATGTGGGTGACGATCTTCGCTGCCCGCGAGCCGGCGTGCTGGATGCCTTCCAGCAGGCGCGGGATGTCGCGGCCGTCGAGGTAGTGATTGATGTCTTCCAGCGGCACTCCGACCTCGGCCGCCAGCTCGACGTTCTTCGCCAGCTCCGGGGACAGGCGCCGCTTGATGTTCTGCACGTTGTGCAGGATCGCGCCGAGCGGGTTGTTGATCTCGTGGGCCATGCCGGCGGCGAGGCTGCCGACCGAGAGCATCTTCTCCGATTGCACCATCACTTCTTCCAGGCTCAGCCGCTGGGTGATGTCGTCGATGCGGATCACCGCGCCGCGGCCGGTGCCGCCCATCAGCGGGTAGAAGGTCAGGGCGTAGTGGCGTGGCGTGTCGATCAGCGCCCAGGTGACCCGTTCGACACGCTCCACGCTGTGCTTCTCGGCAGCCCGGGTGAGCTGCGGAAGGAACGGCTTGAGCGAGGGAAAGGCGAGGAACACCGGCTGGTTGACCGCATCGTCCAGGCTGGTGCCGGAAAGCTGGCTGGCCTCCTGGTTCCACTGCGTGACGTAGAGTTGCTCGTCCACCGCGATCAGCGCCGAAGGCATGGAGTCGATGATGCTGTTGAGGTAGTGCTGGAAACCGGTGAGCTTCTTCTCGATCTTGCTGCGCACCTGCACTTCCAGTTCCAGCTTGCGGTTCGAGCGGCGGGTTTCCTCGGCCAGGCTCTGGGCCTGCTCGACCGCTTCCTGGGCATCGTCGCGGGCGCGCTTGAGCTGCTGCTCGCGGGCCTCGATGCGGGTCAGCATGGTGTTGAACGCGTCGGCCAGGCGGCCGATCTCGTCGCCGTTGCCGCGCTGGGCGCGGAGGGCGTAGTTCTCCTCGCGGGTGACCTGCCGCGACAGTTCCTCGAGATCGCGGATCGGCCGGGTGATCAGGCGGCGTATCTGCTGCGCCACCAGCAGCCAGAGCAGCACGCTGACGCCGAGGATCGCCAGGCTGGCGGTGAGGGTTCCGGTGTAGAACGCGCTCGGCAGTTCACCGCTGGCCACCAGCAGCAGGTAGCCGGGACGGGCGTTTTCCTGGGGCAGTTCGATCAGCGCGTTGAGGCGGTACTCGCCGCGCCTCCAGTGCTCCAGGCGGTCCAGGCGGGCCGGCAGCTTGAGGGTGTCGCCGCGTTGCAGGTCGGCCAGCATCAGCCCATTGCTGTCGTACAGGGCCGCGGCGCGCAACGGCTGGTAATCGTTGAGCTGGCGCAGCAGGACCTCGGCGGTCTGCGGCGAACTGAGTGCCGGCTGGCTGAGCGCCGGGTTGGCGATCAGCCGGCCGATGGTCTGCATCGCCTGGGGGGCGACGCTCTCCTGGGAAATCCAGTAGGCGGCGCTGATGAACGCCAGGTTGGCCACCAGCAGCACGGTAGCCAGCAGGATCAGCAGGGCGGCGAGCAGTTTCTGCCCTACGGGCAGGTTGTCGAGGCGCTGGCGCAGGTTCATGGGCTCTGGCGGTCCGCGGCGAAAAGGAATGGCGGGCAGGGTAACGCGCTTTAGCGGTCGGGCAAACCGCGCTGGCGCAGATGGGCCTGGAGGCGGGCGAGCAAGGTTCCCAGGCGCGGCAGCGGTAGTCCCAGGCGCTGCCCGTGCTGGCAGGCGTAGCCGAGCAGGTAGCCGATTTCCGTGCGCCGGCCGCGGGTGACGTCCTGATGCATCGAGGAATAGTTGGCCGCGGTGGCGTCGATCACCGCCCGGACATCCTCCAGCAGGCTCCTGGCGGCGTCGTAGCCGCTGGCGTGGAGCAACTGGCCGAGTTCGTCGCAAAGCGCGGCGATCTCTTCCGGGTGCTGCCGCAGGCCGCCGTTGCGGCAATCGTGGAGGACGGTCAGCGGGTTGATCGCGCAGTTCAGGGCCAGCTTGCGCCACAGCCGTTCGAGGATGTCGTCGCTCCAGCTGTGCGGAATCCCGGCCTGGGACAGCTGCGCCAGCCAGGCGGGGGCGCTTGTGTCGCGCGGATCGCCGAGCCAGGTGTGCCCCCGGCCGGCGAAGACCACGCGGAAATCGCCATCGCGGAACGCGCCTTCGGTGCTGGAGGCGAACAGGCAGCGGCTGCGCGGCAGGCGGGCGGCGACCGCCTGCTGGCTGCCCAGGCCGTTCTGCAGCAACAGCAGTTCGGCGTTGCCGGCCAGGCGATGGGCCACGCTGGAGGCGGCTTCCTCCGCGTCGTAGGCCTTGCAGGCCAGCAGCAGGCGCTGGATGGGTTGCCCGCCGTCCGGGGTTTCCGCGGCGATCGGGTAGAGGCTGGCCTGGCCGTCTTCCACCAGGCTCAGTCCGCCGGCCTGTTGGTAGCGGCGCAGGCGCTGGCGGTCGCGCAGGATCAGGCGGACGGGCAGGCCGGCGCGCCCGAGGCGCGCGGCCCAGAGGCTGCCGAGGCTACCGGCGCCGAGGATATGCCAGGTCATGGTGGCTACTGCGAATGGCTGACGATAGGGCGAAGTCTAGCGCAGTGCCGGTAGCCGGCAGGTTGCGATCCTGCCGCTGGCATAGGCATCGGGCAACAGGGCCTCGGTGCGCTGCAGCAGTTCGTCGATGCCCAGCGGCAATGCCCCGCTGTCGAGGCCGAGCATGGCGATGCCGGCTTTCAGGCTGATGAAGCCTTCGCTGGTCTTGAAGGCCTTCAGGTTGAGCCCGTCGTGCAGCCGCTTGAAGCTGCTCGACGAGCATTCGTGCAGGTCCTCCACCAGGGTGATCAGGGCGAAATGCTGCTCGTCCAGGCGCACCAGCACGTCCAGCGGCCGGACCAGCTGTTGCAGGCGCCTGGCCACGCCGAGCAGCAGCTCGCGATGGAAGGCCTCGCCGTGCCGCTGGCGCAGGACCGGTGCCTCGGGCATGCCGACCAGCAGGTAGCACAGCGCTCCACCGCGGGTTTCCACCTGGCGCAGGCTGTCGGCCAGCTTCTGGCGCAGGTAGCGGGGATTGCCGAGGCCGGTGAGGGTATCCACCAGGTTGCGTTCTTCCATCCGCGCGATGTTTTCGGTGAGCAGGCGGTTTTCCACCAGCAACCGTTGCAGGGTGTTGCACAGGCGGTCGGCTGCGTAGATGCGCGGCACCAGTTGCTCGTTCATTGCGGCCTTGCTGACGAAGTCGTCGACGCCGCGGTCGAAGGCCTCGCCGAGGACGTTCTCGCCTTCCTTGCCGGTGAGCAGGACGATGTAGGTGTAGTGGTTGATGCTTTCGTCCAGTTGGCGGACCCGGGCGGTCAGTTCCAGGCCGTCCATCTCCGGCATCAGCCAGTCGGCCAGGAGCACGCTGACCGGGCGTTGTTCGAGCTGCTGCAGGGCCTCGCTGGCGCTGCTGGCGAAGCGGATGTCCTGGTAGCCGGCCTGGCTGAGGGCGCGGCCGATCATGGCGCTGGAAAACTTGGCGTCGTCGACGACCAGGATGCTGAGATCGGGGTTGGGCATGAACGGACTCGAGAAGAGGATGGGCGCCGGTACGCTGCCGGCAAGGGCCCGGTTCGTCGCGGGAGGCCGGGTCCCGGCCGCGGTCGCGCGCGCCATCGGGAAGAAATCGTCGGTCTCCGCCACACCGGCGGGCATTCGCTCGCGAGGGCTCGGTTATAATGGGCGGGCATTTTTTACCGTCAAGCCAGGCGCGGTTCCGTCTGTGAACCCTGTCGCGCCGTCCATCTGGAGAGATGACATGCCTTCGTTCGACGTGGTGTCCGAACTGGACAAACACGAGTTGACCAACGCCGTGGACAACGCCATCAAGGAACTGGATCGCCGTTTCGACCTGAAAGGCAAATGCAGTTTCGAAGCCAAGGACAAGTCGGTGACCCTCACCGCCGAAGCCGATTTCATGCTCGAGCAGATGCTCGACATCCTGCGTTCCAACCTGGTCAAGCGCAAGGTCGACAGCCAGTGCATGGAGATCAAGGATGCCTACCCGTCGGGCAAGGTGGTCAAGCAGGAAGTGAACTTCCGCGAGGGCATCGACAAGGACCTGGCGAAGAAGATCGTTGGTCTGATCAAGGAGCGCAAGCTCAAGGTCCAGGCCGCCATCCAGGGCGAGCAGGTGCGCGTCACCGGCAAGAAGCGTGACGATCTGCAGGAGGCCATCGCCCTGCTGCGCGGCGAATCCCTCGGCATGCCGTTGCAGTTCACCAACTTCCGCGATTGACGAGGTTTTTCGGAACCTCTCGCCATCCCGGGCATCGCAATAGGGAGTAGCGCCGCCGCGACCTCTCCCGCGTTGTCCGCCCCTGTCGGCGCAGCGTCGGTTCGTCCGTGCTGCGCCGATTCGTATCCAGGCCCGGAAACGTCGCCCCACGGCGTCCGGGCAGGAATCTGCAAGCCCGTCCCGTTTCCGTTGCGGAAGGGAGGGGTGTTTTTTCGAGAAATGGAGGTAATGCATGGAATTGAACTACGACCGACTGGTGCAGCAGACCGAGTCCTGGCTGCCGATCGTGCTGGAGTACAGCGGCAAGGTCGCCCTGGCGCTGCTGACCCTGGCGATCGGCTGGTGGCTGATCAACACCCTGACCGGCCGGGTCGGCGGCCTGCTCGCCAGGCGCAGCGTCGACCGCACCCTGCAAGGCTTCGTCGGCAGCCTGGTGAGCATCGTCCTGAAGATCCTGCTGGTGGTCAGCGTGGCTTCCATGATCGGCATCCAGACCACCAGCTTCGTCGCCGCCATCGGCGCCGCCGGCCTGGCCATCGGCCTGGCCCTGCAGGGCAGCCTGGCTAACTTCGCCGGCGGCGTGCTGATCCTGCTGTTCCGCCCGTTCAAGGTCGGCGACTGGATCGAGGCACAGGGCGTGGCCGGCACCGTGGATTCGATCCTGATCTTCCACACCGTGCTGCGTAGCGGCGACAACAAGCGGATCATCGTGCCCAACGGGGCGCTGTCCAACGGAACGGTGACCAACTACTCCGCCGAGCCGCTGCGCAAGGTGATCTTCGACGTCGGCATCGACTACGACGCCGATCTGAAGAATGCGCAGAACATTCTCCTGGCCATGGCCGACGATCCGCGGGTTCTGAAGGACCCGGCACCGGTGGCGGTGGTTTCCAATCTCGGCGAAAGCGCGATTACCCTGTCCCTGCGGGTCTGGGTGAAGAACGCCGACTACTGGGACGTGATGTTCATGTTCAACGAAAAGGCCCGCGACGCGCTGGGCAAGGAAGGTATCGGCATTCCCTTCCCGCAGCGGGTGGTCAAGGTTGTGCAGGGCGCGATGGCCGACTGAGGTCCGTGCGATCCACGAAAAAGGCCGGCGAATGCCGGCCTTTTTCATTCTCGCCTCAGTGCTGCTCGGCGTTCTGGTGTCCCGGCGCCGGCGTCTCGCTGGACGGCGCGCGGCGCAGCCACAACCAGCCGATCAGCAGCAGGGTGGGAATGCCCATCACCGCGGTGACGTAGAAGAAGTGCTCGTAGCCGAGGCTCTCGACCATGGTTCCGGAGTAGCCGCCGATGAAGCGCGGCAGCAGGAGCATGGTCGAGCTGAGCATGGCGTACTGGGTGGCGGAGAACTTCAGGTTGGTCAGGCTCGACAGGTAGGCGACGAAGGCCGAGGCGGCGAGGCCGCCGCTGAAGTTGTCGAGGGTGATGGTCATCACCAGCATCAGCACGTGCGGCTCGAGCGCCATCACCAGGCTGATCACGTCATGGCTGGGCAGGGCCTCGGCGTGCAGCGGGCCGAGCTGGGCGAGCATGGCGAACAGCAGGTTGGTGGCAGCCGAAGCGGCACCGCCGATGAACAGGATGGAGAGGATGCTGAAGCGGGCGATCAGCACCCCGCCGGCGGCGGCGCCGATCAGGGTCATGAGTACGCCGAAGACCTTGCTGACACTGGCGATGACTTCCTTGGAGAAGCCCATGTCGATGTAGAAGACCCCGGCCATCACCCCCATCACCGTGTCCGACAGGCGATAGGTGGAGATCAGGCCGAGCAGCAGCAGGGCCTGCCAGCGATAGCGCTGGACGAACTCGGTGATCGGCGTCAGCACCGGGGCCATCAGCAGGCGTCCGGGTGCCGACAGGCAGGACGCGGCGATCAGCAGGAACAGCGTGCCGCGCGGCCAGGCGCCGGAGTAGTAGGCGCGGCACATGGCGGTGACGGTGACGAGGAGGATGATCAGCACCATCACCGAGACCGCCTGGTGGACGAAATCGAACAGCGGCACTTCCTTGCCGCGCGCCGCCACCAGCAGCGGCCTGCGCACGGTGGCGAGCAGTTCGCGGACCGGGCGGATCTGCTGGCGTCCCCACGGCGACAGGCAGATCCCCATGAGCAGCGCGTAGAGGCCGGCGCGCGGCCAGGCGCGGTCGAGGAGGGCGGTGATCATCGCCGGCAGCGAGATCAGCAGGATCAGCAGCAGGAGCACCGAGAGCAGTTGGTGGTTGAAGTCGAAACGCGACGGGTTGACGTGGATCGGCACGTCCACCGCCGGCTCGCGGATCAGCAGGCTGGTGACCAGCCCAGGCAGGATCAGCAGGGCGAACAACGCATAGGTCAGGCCCCAGGCCGACTGGCTGTAGTTGAGGCTGGTGGAGCCGAACCATTCGGCGAGAATCAGCGCGCCGGCGCTGGCCAGCAGGATCGCCGCGCGGTAGCCGGTCATGTAGCAGGCAGCGAGGGCGGCCTGGCGGCTATCCTCGGCGATTTCCAGGCGGTAGGCGTCGATCGCGATGTCCTGGGTGGCGGAGGCGAACGCCACCAGCAGGGCCAGGCCGATCAGCCAGGGCAGGTGGCTCTGCGGATTGCACAGGGCCATGCCGAGCAGTCCCAGGGCGATCAGCACCTGCGAGAACACCAGCCAGGAACGGCGCCGGCCGAGACGGCCGACGAAGGGCAGGCGCCACTGGTCGAGCATCGGCGACCAGACCCACTTGAAGGCGTACACCAGCCCCAGCCAACTGGCGAAACCGATGGTATCCCGCGCCACGCCGGCTTCGCGCAGCCACACCGACAGGGTGTTGAACACCAGCATGGTCGGCAGGCCGGCGGCGAAGCCGAGCAGCAGGAGGGCCAGGCTGGCGGGAGACTTGTAGGCGACCAGGGCCTCTCGCCAGGATTGCTGAGTCATGGGGTAACCGTTCCGCAAAAAATAACGCGCACTCTAACCGCTCTACTTCGCTGTAAGCCAGCCATGCCGACGTATGTCCACCCTGTCGTTGTGCAGGAGAACGCCTTCCTCGCGCAAGCGTGCGCGTTGTTCGCGACCGCCGGGACTGTCCGCCGGCAGGCTGATGCGACCGCCGGCGCCGAGAACCCGATGCCAGGGCAGGCGGGTATCCACCGGCAACTGGCTGAGCGTCCTGCCGACCCAGCGGGCGGCGCGGCCTAGGCCGGCCAGTTCGGCCAGTTGCCCGTAGCTGACCACCTGCCCCGGCGGCACCTGCGCCAGCACCAGGTACAGGGCCTCGCGGCGCGCCTGGGCACTTGCCGGGTCGCTGCCGGCCCATGCATGCTCATCGGTTTTCCCTTTCCTGTCCGCCTTGTGAACGCCCATGTCGCTCAGAGCCCTCTGTTCAATCGTCGTGATGCTCCTGGCCGGCCCCGCGCTGGCCGACACCGTATGGCTGGACAACGGCGACCGCCTGTCCGGCGAGATCGTGCTGATGGACGGCGGCAAGCTGGCGCTGAAGACCCGTTATGCCGGCCAGGTGCTGATCGATTGGAAGGATATCGACACCATCAGTTCCGACAAACCCCTGCTGATCAAGCAGCAGGGCGTATCCGGGCAGCGTAGCCGAACCCTGGAGGCGGCGGGCAAGGGCATGGTGCGGATCGTCGATGGCGGCAGCCATACCGTCCCGCTGGCCAGTATTCGCCAGATGGTGCCGCCGCGACCGCTGGTGGAGGACCTGGTCTGGGAGGGCAATCTCGACGTCAAGCTGGATAGCAAGCGCAACGACAGCGACAAGGACGAATGGAAGCTCAAGGGCGATACCCGGCTTCGCCACGGTGCCTGGCGCCACGTGCTGGCGGGGGAAGTGGAGCGGGAAAAGAAGGACGGGCGCAAGGTCGAGGACAACTGGGAGCTGGACTACGACCTCGATCGCTTCTTCGACGAACACTGGTTCTGGCGCGGCAGCTATTCGCAGAAGCACGATGCGATCGACAACCTGGAGCGCCAGAGCGCGCTGGGAACCGGCCCCGGCTACCAGTTCTGGGACGACGAACTCGGGCGTTTCGACCTGGTCGCCGAGATCAGTCGCTGGCAACTGGAGTGGCGCGATCAGCCGCGCGAGGATTTCACCTCCTATTCGCTGGAGTGGGACTACAAGCGGCTGCTCGCCGGCACCCGGCTGGAGCTGTACAGCAAGGGGACCGTGCTGGTTCCCGGCATCGAGCGGATCGACTACCTGCTCGACAGCGAATACGGCCTGCGCTATCGCCTGAACAGTTGGGCGCGTCTTTCGTTCCTCTATGAACTGGACCAGTTGCGCACCGAGGGGGGCACCCAGTCCGACCGGCATTACCTGATCGGGGTCGGCGTCGGCTGGTGACGCGGCTCACCTTTCGGTCGATCCGGCTGAACTTTACCGCCCGTGCCCCGGTCCTTGCTCTGCCGCCCGGCATTTGGATAATGCCGGCCTCTTCGAACCCAACTCAGTTGATTTGTGCTCATGTTGTCGAGAATCCTGCTGTGCCTCGCTGCCCTTGCAAGTTCCACCTCTGCCCTTGCCGATACGGTCTGGATGAAGAACGGTGACCGCCTTACCGGCAAGATCACCCTGTTCGACGGCGGCAAGCTGCTGCTGAAGACCGACTATGGCGGCGACATCACGCTCAAGTGGGACAAGATCTCCACCTTCGAGAGCGAGCAGAACCTGCTGGTCAAGCAGGATGCCGAGACTGGCGAGCACTCCAAGGGCATCAAGGCCGCCGGGCCGGGCCAGGTGACCCTGGTCAACGGCGAGCCGAAGACCGTGGAGCTGGCCAGCATCCAGCAGATGATGCCGCCCAAGCCGATCCTCCAGGACTGGGTATGGAACGGCAACGTCGATTTCTCGCTGGACCGCAAGCAGGCCGAGAACGATGTGTCCGACTACGACATCGATTTCAAGACCAACGCCCGCCACGGACTCTGGCGCCACAACGTGCAGGGCGAGTACAACCGCGAGAAGAAGAACGGCCAGGTCAGCACCGACAATTATTCCGGCCAGTACGCGCTGGACCGCTTCATCGACGACCACTGGTTCTGGCAGGGCCAGGTCGCCTACAAGCGCGACATGATCGAGGACCTGGCGAAGAAGCGTACCGTCGGTACCGGCCCCGGCTACCAGTTCTGGGACAACGAGCTGGGCGCGTTCTCCATCGCCACCCTGGTCAACCGCAACGACTACGAGTTCGCCGATGGCGAGAAGGAGCACTTCTATTCGTCGAGCTTCAAGTGGGACTACAACCGCTACCTGCTGGCCAAGCAGTTCGAGCTGTTCACCAACGGCGAGGTCAGCAAGCCGCTGCAATCCGGCCTGGACTACGAGCTGCAGACCGAGGCGGGGATCCGCTACAAGCTGACCAGCTGGGCTTCGCTGAGCATGAAGGCGGAATGGGACAAGTTCAGCGGCAACGACGGCAACGTCAACCAGCGCCGCTATACCTTCGGCCTCGGGGTCGGCTGGTAAGCCGGCCTGCACGAAAAAGCCCCGCGATAGCGGGGCTTTTTCCTTGCGGGGCCGGGGCCTACAGGCGCAGGCCGCCGTCCAGTTCGAGAACGCGGCCGGTGTAGTAGTCGTTCTCGAAGATGTAGGCCACCGAGTGGGCGATCTCCACCGGCTTGCCCATACGCTTGAGGGGGATGCCGGCGGTCATCTTCTCCAGCGCCTCGGGTTTCATCCCGGCGGTCATCTCGGTCTCGATGAAGCCCGGCGCCACGCCGGCCACGCGGATGCCGTAGCGCGCCAGTTCCTTCGCCCAGACCACGGTATCCGCGGCCACCCCGGCCTTGGCTGCCGAGTAGTTGGCCTGGCCCATGTTGCCGGCGCGGGAGATCGAGGAAATGTTGACGATCGCGCCTTCGTTCTTCAGCTCGATCATCTTCGCCGCCACTTCGCGGGTGCAGAGGAACACACCGGTGAGGTTGACGTCGATCACCGATTGCCATTGGGCCAGGCTCATCTTGCTCAACTGGCCGTCCTTGACCTTGATGGTCAGGCCGTCGCGGAGGATGCCGGCGTTGTTGACCAGGCCGTTGATCGCGCCGAAGTCGCTGGCGACCTGGGCCACCATGTGGGTAACCTGTTCCTCGTCCGCCACGTTGCACACGTAGGCGCGAGCGTCGCCGCCGGCGGCCTTGCAGGCAGCGACGGTTTCGTCGAGACGTTCGCGGTTGAGATCGACCAGGGCCAGCCTGGCGCCCTTGCCGGCGAGATATTCGCCCATTGCCCGGCCGAGCCCCTGGCAGCCGCCGGTGATGATGATGACCTTGTCTTTCAATTGCATTGCTTGGAACCCCACGAGCAGTTTCTGGAAGCGGACCTTGCCGGCACCTGCGAACGCACTTTGATATGCCCGTCCGTTTACGACGGATTCTATGCAAGGAGTCATAAATTGAGCGTTGAAGCTGCAAAGAATGCCCGAGAATTGCTGCTCAAGGAATACCGTGCGGTCCTTTCCACCCACTCGAAGAAATGGCCGGGCTTTCCTTTCGGCTCGGTGGTTCCCTATTGCCTGGATGCCGAAGGCCGGCCGCTGATCCTGATCAGCCGGATCGCCCAGCACACCCACAACCTGCAGGCGGACCCGCGCTGCTCGATGCTGGTAGGCGAGCGCGGCGCCGAGGATATCCAGGCTGTCGGCCGCCTCACCCTACTGGCCGAGGCGCGGCAATTGGCGGAGGAGGAGGTCGCCGCGGCGGCCGAGCGTTACTACCGCTATTTCCCCGAGTCCGCCGACTACCATCGGGTCCACGATTTCGACTTCTGGGTGCTGCAGCCGGTCCAGTGGCGTTTCATCGGCGGTTTCGGCGCGATCCACTGGCTGGCCGCCGAGCGCGTGCCGCTGGCCAATCCGTTCGCCGGAGAAGCCGAGCGCGGCATGGTCGAGCACATGAACAGCGACCACGCCGCCGCCATCGCCCACTATGTGGAACTGGCCGGACTGCCGGCGCATGCCGCGGCGCAGCTGGCGGGAATTGATACAGAAGGTTTCCACCTGCGCATCGGCCAGGGCCTGCACTGGCTGCCGTTCCCCGCCGCCTGCGGCAACCCCGGGGCCGTGCGCCAGGCGCTGGTGCAATTGGCCAGGGCCGAGCGCTGGCCTACCGTCGAGCCGGAGCAGGGTTGAATTCTTCCCCGGCTGGCGCCAACTACTGGTGGTACCGGGGGCAAACGGGCCCCGCCAAGGACTCTGAAATGCGCGCTTTCCTCTTTCTGCTGTTGCTCTTCCCGCTGGTCGAGCTGGCCGTCCTGATCAAGGTCGGCAGTGTCATCGGGGTCGGCTGGACCCTGTTCCTGATCGTCGCCAGCGCCTTCATCGGTGCTGCATTGTTGCGCGTGGCCGGCGTGGCCACCGCCTGGCGCGCCCGCGAACGACTGGCCCGTGGCGAACTGCCGGAGCAGGAAATGCTCGAAGGCCTGTTGATCGCCGTCGGCGGCGGCCTGCTGATGCTGCCGGGTTTCATCAGCGACATCTTCGGCATCCTCTGCCTGATTCCTTTCACCCGTCGCCTGATGCTCGGCGGCCTGCGCCGCCGCGTCGAACAGCAGGCGCTGCGCCGGCGCGCCTTCGCCGACGACCTGAACGCCCGCTACGGACAGGGTCCGTCGCGGCCGAACGTCATCGAGGGCGAGTACGAGCGCCGCGACGATTCGCGCAACTGAAAAAAAAATTTCACTGCATGCCCTTGAAATGGCTTGTGGCGACCTTATGTAACGGTCACCGCAAGGTCCCTGCCACAAGGGCAGGCTGTCTTACGCGGCTCGCGCGTCGAGTCGCAACCCGGCAACGCCGGCTTCAACAAAACCCGCCGGACTTCGATCCGGCCGTTGGAAACCACTGTTTGGGAGAGTTACGACTATGAAGCTTCGTCCTCTGCATGATCGCGTCGTTATCCGTCGCAGCGAGGAAGAGACCAAGACCGCAGGCGGCATCGTGCTGCCGGGTTCCGCCGCCGAGAAGCCGAACCGCGGTGAAGTGGTAGCCGTAGGTACCGGTCGTGTACTGGACAACGGCGAAGTGCGCGCTCTGGCAGTGAAGGTGGGCGACAAGGTGGTCTTCGGGCCTTACTCCGGCAGCAACGCCATCAAGGTCGATGGCGAGGAACTGCTGGTGATGGGCGAGTCCGAAATCCTCGCCGTCCTGGAAGACTGATCGGTCTCACCACTCCGTTTTCACCGAATTCGATTTAGAGGAAAGAGAACATGGCTGCCAAAGAAGTTAAGTTCGGCGATTCCGCTCGCAAGAAAATGCTGGTCGGCGTGAACGTGCTGGCCGATGCCGTCAAGGCCACCCTCGGCCCGAAAGGCCGCAACGTGGTTCTGGACAAGTCCTTCGGCGCTCCGACCATCACCAAGGACGGCGTTTCCGTCGCCAAGGAAATCGAGCTGAAAGACAAGTTCGAGAACATGGGCGCGCAACTGGTGAAAGACGTTGCCTCCAAGGCCAACGACGCTGCCGGTGACGGCACCACCACCGCGACCGTCCTGGCCCAGGCCATCGTCAACGAAGGCCTGAAGGCCGTTGCCGCCGGCATGAACCCGATGGACCTGAAGCGTGGCATCGACAAGGCCACCGTGGCCATCGTCGCCCAGCTGAAAGAGCTGGCCAAGCCCTGCGCCGACACCAAGGCCATCGCCCAGGTAGGCACCATCTCCGCCAACTCCGACGAGTCCATCGGCCAGATCATTGCCGAAGCCATGGAAAAAGTCGGTAAAGAAGGCGTGATCACCGTCGAGGAAGGCTCGGGCCTGGAAAACGAACTGTCCGTCGTCGAAGGCATGCAGTTCGATCGCGGCTACCTGTCCCCCTACTTCGTGAACAAGCCGGACACCATGGCCGCCGAGCTGGATAGCCCGCTGCTGCTGCTGGTCGACAAGAAGATCTCCAACATCCGCGAAATGCTGCCGGTGCTGGAAGCCGTCGCCAAGGCCGGCCGTCCGCTGCTGATCGTCGCCGAGGACGTCGAGGGCGAAGCCCTGGCCACCCTGGTGGTGAACAACATGCGTGGCATCGTCAAGGTCGCGGCTGTCAAGGCTCCGGGCTTCGGCGACCGCCGCAAGGCCATGCTGCAGGACATCGCCATCCTCACCGGCGGTACCGTGATCAGCGAAGAAGTCGGCCTGAGCCTGGAAGGCGCTACCCTGGAGCACCTGGGCAACGCCAAGCGCGTCGTGATCAACAAGGAAAACACCACCATCATCGATGGCGCCGGTGTGCAGGCTGATATCGAAGCCCGCGTCCTGCAGATCCGCAAGCAGATCGAGGAAACCACTTCCGACTACGACCGCGAGAAGCTGCAAGAGCGCCTGGCCAAGCTGGCCGGCGGTGTTGCCGTGATCAAGGTAGGCGCTGCCACCGAAGTCGAGATGAAAGAGAAGAAAGCCCGCGTCGAAGACGCCCTGCACGCTACCCGTGCAGCGGTGGAAGAGGGCGTGGTTCCCGGCGGCGGCGTAGCCCTGGTTCGTGCCCTGCAAGCCATCGAAGGCCTGAAGGGTGACAACGAGGAGCAGAACGTCGGTATCGCCCTGCTGCGTCGCGCCGTCGAATCGCCGCTGCGCCAGATCGTGGCCAACGCCGGCGACGAGCCGAGCGTAGTGGTCGACAAGGTCAAGCAGGGTTCCGGCAACTACGGCTTCAACGCTGCTACCGGCGTGTACGGCGACATGATCGAGATGGGCATCCTGGACCCGGCCAAGGTCACTCGTTCCGCTCTGCAGGCTGCGGCCTCCATCGGCGGTCTGATGATCACCACCGAAGCCATGGTTGCCGAGATCGTGGAAGACAAGCCGGCCATGGGCGGCATGCCTGACATGGGCGGCATGGGCGGCATGGGCGGCATGATGTAAGCCGACCGGCCCCTGTGGTTGGAAAAGCCCCGCTTCGGCGGGGCTTTTTTATTCCTCAGTGCGGGCAGTCCTGGCGGTAGCCCGGCAGCTCCCTTGCCGCCGGTTCGCAGGCCAGGCGCAGTGCCTGCTTCAGGTCGTCGGGCAGAGTGGCGCGGCTGATCGGCCGCCAGTGCATGCGTTCGCCGAAATAGCGCGCCCAGTGGAATTCGATGAAATAGCTCTGCCGATCCTTGTCGAAGGCGTTCTCGTCCTCGGCGTAGCCGGCCAGGGCGCGGTAGGGATCGTCGCCAAGCCCGGCGAGAGCGTCCGGCAGGGCCTCGGGCGGGATCTCCGCGCCATGCGCATCGTGCAGCCAGACCCAGTGGTTTTCCTGCATCTTCTCCCAGAAGTCGCTGGCCTGGGGTAGCCGGCCGATCACCTTCACCGGCACGCCCTGTTTCGGGTCCAGGCGCCAGAGCGCGCTACTCAGGTGATGGCGATCGGTGAGGTAGAAGCGGCCGCCGGGGCCGATCACCACCGGAATCTCTTTCTTGCGCAAGTAGCGCTCGAGAGCCTTGGGCTTCTTCCCGGCGAGCTTGGCCTGGTCATCCTCGACCTGCAGCAGGCCGACATTCTGCTGGGTCGGGTGGAGGGCCGCGAGCGGCAGCTCGCACCAGCTACCGACGGAGGTTTGCGGCGAGCAATCCTCGGCCTGGGCGGTGGCGGACAGGAACAGGCAGCAAAGCAGCAGGACTGGGCGCATGGGGGCTCCGGCGAAGGAAGGGGGAAGGTTCCCTAGACTGGCACGCTTCGGGCGATCCGGCGTACTCCGGCCTTTGATAGGTGCCTCGCTTTGTGCCAATCTTGCCGACAGGAGATGGCATTCCTCCTTCAACCGCCCCTGGGGCTGATGATGCCTACGCATGAACCTGGAAAGGCGCGTAGGTGCTCGCCTGCCGCCTGTCCGAATCGCTCCTACAAGGACAGGACTATGTGGAAATCCATTCTCGCCATCGCCCTCGGCGCCGCCCTGGGGGCGTTGCTGCGCTGGTTCCTCGGGCTCAAGCTGAACAGCCTGCTGCCCAGCATTCCCCCCGGCACGCTGCTGGCCAACCTGATCGGCGGCTATGTCATCGGCGCGGCGATTGCCTATTTCGCCCAGGCGCCGGGCATCGCTCCGGAATGGCGGCTACTGATCATCACCGGGTTCTGCGGCGGCCTGACCACTTTCTCCACCTTTTCCGCCGAGGTCGTCAGCCTGCTTCAGGAGGGCCGCCTGGGCTGGGCCGCCGGGGCCATCGCGACGCACGTCAGCGGCTCGTTGCTGATGACCCTGCTGGGGTTGTTCTCGATGAACTGGATGCTGGGCAAATAGCGCAGCGGGAGGACCGACCATGCAAGGCTATCAACTGACCTTCATCACCCAGCAGGGGCGCCGCCACCAGGGCCAGCCGATCTGCGACTGGCTGCTGGAAGAGGCGCGCCGCCTGGGCGTGCGCGGTGCCACCGCGCTGGCTGCCAGCGAAGGCTTCGGCCAGAGCGGCCGGCTGCATTCGATGCACTTCTTCGAGCTGGCCGACCAGCCGCAGGAAATCCTCATGGCGGTCGATCCCGAGCAGTCAGAACGGCTGTTCGAGTCGATCCGCCAGGCCGGCGTGCGGCTGTTCTACATGAAGGTGCCCATCGAGTTCGGCGTGCTGGGAGCGGACGAATCGTCTTCCTGAACGCGGTTTTCGTCGGCGCCGCCGTTGCGCTGTCCCCGCGTCTCCGGTCGGTAGAGCATCAGGCGGTACAGGCCGAGGCAGATCAGCCAGTCGAACAGCATCGTCCACAGGTTGTGCGAGAGGAAGTGCGCACCTTGCAGCATGCGCGACAGCGATAGCAGACAGCCCATGGCGAAGGCGAAGGCCAGGGCGTAGCGCGCCAGCCTGGGCTTGCGGTCGCGCAGGGCGAAGAACAGCGCGAACAGGACGAATCCGGACGATGCGTGCCCGCCCGGCCAGCAGCGTCCGGGGTGCTCGGTCGGCGGCCGTGGGCTGAGCAGCGAACTATAGGTTTCCTCTCCGCCGAACTGCGCCAGGCTCCAGGGGCACTGCACGGCGGTGAGCGCCTTGAGCGGAGTGACTATGCTGGCTGCAAGGCTCATGGCGAGGAACACATAGGCCAGCGGCCTGCTCAGTGCGCGCCATGGCCGGTGGAACAGTCCGGCGATGGAGACCAGCAGGCCGAGGACGCTGATGGCGATCACCAGTTGCTTGACCCGGTCGTGCAGGATGTTCTCCAGGAACCAGCTGTGCCGGCCGATGAAGCCGGCGCCCGGGTCGTACATCAGGTTGGCCAGGGCGAGGTCGAGGGTCACCGGCTCGAAGGCCAGCAGCAGTGCCGCCAGGCCCAGCGGCAGGGCGAGGAACAGCCAGGGGTTGAATGGACGGGAAGGGGAATGGACGGCGGCCTGGGTCATGCGATCTCCAACGCTGGCGTTGACGTTCTCTTGACTTCGACGCTGGTTAAATCCACCGCCGGGGTTCGTGCGCATCCGCAAAGCCGCTATGATCGGCGGCCATGGAAGACGCCATGCAGTCTCTGGTGGCGAGCGTAGAGCCGGTGTGAATCGCCGGTGAAGAATCCGTAAATGCGCGAGAGGCGCTCGATCGGTCTTCCTGCGAAGGAGTGGGACATGCGAATACTGGTGGTCGAAGACAACCGCGACATCCTGGCCGATTACCTGTCGCTCAAGGGCTATACCGTGGATTGCGCGCAGGACGGGCTGTCCGGCCTGCACCTGGCGGCCACCGAGCACTACGACCTGATCGTGCTCGACGTGATGCTGCCGGGAATCGACGGCTATGCCCTGTGCCGGCGCCTGCGCGAAGACGCACGGCGCGACACCCCGGTGATCATGCTCACCGCCCGCGACCAGTTGGACGATCGCCTGCAGGGGTTTCGTTCCGGAGCCGACGATTACCTGGTCAAGCCCTTCGCCCTTTCCGAACTTTCCGCACGCATCGAGGCGGTGCTGCGTCGCGCCCAGGGTGGCGGCCGCCGCGAGCTGAGCGTGGCCGATCTCAGCTATGACCTGGATACCCTGGAGGTCAAGCGCGCGGGCAAGTCGCTCAAGCTCAATCCGATCGGCCTAAAGCTGCTCGCAGTGCTGATGCAGAAGAGCCCCCATGTGGTGCGCCGGGATGCCCTGGAAGAAGCGGTCTGGGGCGACGACTGCCCGGACAGTGACAGCCTGCGCAGCCACGTCCATCAACTCCGTCAGGTGATCGACAAGCCATTCTCCGTGGCCTTGCTGCATACGGTGCATGGCGTCGGCTACCGCCTGGCGGAGGAGCCGAATGGAGTATAAGCAGAGCCTCGCCCGCCGGATCGTCATCGCCTTCATGCTGATGACGGTCGCCGTGGGGGGACTGTTCTCCGCCGGCATCGTCGGCGTGGTCCACATCATCGAGGAGCGCCTGATTTCCCGCGACCTGGGCGGCGAACTGGAGCGCATCCTGCGCGACGACCTGGCCCAGGGACGCAACCCGGTGCTCGATCCCGGCATGCGCTTCTTCATCAGCGACGGCCAGGGCTCCTACGCCATGCCGCCGGCGCTGGACCAACTGGATGTCGGTTTCCACGAAGTGTTCGAGGGCGACTTGTCGTTCCATGCGTTGGTGCGCGACATCGATGGTCGCCGCTTCGTCCTGCTGCAGGACCAGAGCGATTTCGAAGCGCGCGAGCAGGTGCTCTACGCCTCGGTGCTGACTGGCTACGTGCTGAGCATCGCCCTGGCCGGCCTGCTTGGCTGGATGCTCGCGCGCAAGGTGATGGAGCCGGTGGTGCGCCTGGCGCGCCAGGTGCGGCATCGCGAACAGTTGCTCGGTCTGGCGCCGCCGTTGGCGCCGGACTACGCCAACGACGAGGTCGGCGAGCTGGCCGCTTCCTTCGACGAGACCCTTGGCCGCCTGCGCGACGCGCTCAAGCGCGAGCAATTGTTCACCAGCGACGTCAGTCATGAGTTGCGTACGCCGTTGATGGTCATCGCCACCTCATGCGAACTGCTGGCCGAAGAACCCAGCCTCGGCCCGCGCGCCCGTGGCCAACTGGAGCGGATGACCAAGGCCACCGAGGAGATGCGCGACCTGGTGCAAACCTTCCTGTTGCTGGCGCGTGCGCAGAAGGGCGAGGAAAGCCTGGCGCCCCACGGTAGCCTGGAGAGCATCGCCGACGACCTGGTCCAGGTCTGGCGCGAACAGGTCGAAGCGCGAGGACTGACCCTGCACTACCGCAACGAAGGTGCCTGCGCCGGCCAGTTCAACGCGCCGCTGCTGCGCGCGGTGATGGGCAACCTGTTGCGCAACGCGACCCACTACACCGATGCCGGGAGCATCACGCTGACCCTCGACGAGCATGGTTTCAGCGTCGAGGACACCGGGGCGGGCGTCCCGGAAGAACAACGCGAACGCATTTTCATGCCCTTCGTTCGCGGCAGTTCCAGCTCCGGGCGCGGCGAAGGCCTTGGCCTCGGGCTCTCGCTGGTGAAGCGGATCTGCGCCGCCGAGGGCTGGAGCGTAACCCTCAGCGCGGTGGAGCCGCATGGCTGCCGGTTCGAAGTTTTACTCGATGTTGCTTGACGAAAAATTCACCACCCCTTGACCCGAGCTTGACGGCTGGATTCATACCGTTCGTCTCATGAATCCTGGAGTTCCCGTCATGAACAATCCGCCTGTCGACCTCGACTTTTCTCACAAGTATGATCGCGAGCATGCTGAGGCCTACCTGAAGAAGCATCAGGACGGCCTCGCCCGGAAACTTTCCCACCGGCGCGACGTCCAACTCGCCCGGCACGCGCTGAAGCTCGCGGGGCAGCCCAACCTGGTGCTCGACCTGCCCTGCGGCGCCGGACGCTTCTGGCCGCTGCTGGCGGAAAAGGACAACCGGGTGATCATCGGCGCCGACAATTCCGCGGACATGCTGGCGGTCGCCTGCGCCGGTCAGCCGGACGGTGTGGTGAAACGGGTACGGCCCTTGCAGACTTCCGCTTTCGCCATCGACCTGCCGGACAGCTCGGTGGACAATATCTTCTGCATGCGGCTGCTCCACCACATCGGCGAGGCGGACGATCGACGCGTCCTGCTCCGCGAGTTTCACCGGGTCACGCGGGACAGCGTGATCCTTTCCCTATGGGTCGATGGCAATTTCAAGGCCTGGAAGCGTAGGCGCATGGAGGCACGGCGGGTAGCGAACGGGGAACAGACCGGCTACCAGAACCGCTTCGTATTACCAGCCGAAACGGTCGAGCGCGAGTTCCGCGACGCCGGCTTCGTCGTCCAGAAGCATCTCGATTTCATCCCGCTGTATCACATGTGGCGGGTCTATATCTTGCGAAAGGAATAACGATGGCTCCCGATCTGGCATCCCTGCAACGTATCTCCGGCGACTCCGCCATCGACCAGTGGTTGCAGGTACCCGGCAGCTGGGTCGAGGAGCCCAACGAGCGCCGTGGCGGGGCCAGCGGCGTGCAGCGGGTGTACACCGGCGATGGACGGCTGCTCTATCGCAAGCAGCAGACCGGCCACGTCTACCGCGACTGGCAGCGCCCTTTCGGCTATCCCACCGCCATGCGCGAGCGCGATGCGCTACGGGCCTTCGAGTCGCTCGGTATACGCGTGCCGCGCCTGGTCTATTCCGGCTGCCGCAAGGTCGACGGGCAATGGCAGGCGCTGCTGGTGACCGAAGCCCTGGAGGGTTTCTCCAGCCTCGACGAGTGCTATGCGCGCGGTGACCAGGACCGCTGGGGCGAAGCGAAGCACCAAAGAATTCTGCAACAAATCGGCGCTACCATTGCCCGGATGAATCTCGCCCACTGGCAGCACGGTTGTCTCTATCCGAAGCACATCTTCGTCCGCGTCGAGGGTGAGGCCATCGAAGTAGCGCTGATCGACCTGGAGAAGAGCCGCCGCCGCCTTACGGTGAACAAGGCGTCCCAGCACGACCTGAAGCAGTTGAAGCGCCGTTCGTCGTGGACTGGCGCGCAGTGGCAAGCCTTCATCTATGGTTACCAGACGGCGTTTGGCAGCGCCATCAAAGGGTTGCAGACATGAAATTAGAAATCACTCGAGGTTTGTTGCTGGTCGGCGCTCTCGCCGTGGCTACAGCCGCGGCTGCCGCCTGGCACGAACCCGCGCCGAACGTGGTGCAGATGAGCGGCGGTCATGAGTACTGCCCGACGCCTTCGGCGCTCAAGGCCGAGCGGCCGACGCGCCAGGAGGTCCAGCCGAACAAGGACATCCTGCTGCTGATGTTCGGTCTTTCCCAGGGGGGAGCCAGCCTGTCGCGCTGAGTCTCCTTGTCGAAAAAGCCCCGCCTTGGCGGGGCTTTTTCATGGGCGATGAGATCGTCGGAGGCATGGGCCGAATAAGGACCAGGCCTCATGCGCCACCTTGCCGCAGCGCGCCAGGCTTGCCCTAGGCGACCTGGAACACGTGCTTGAGGTAGTGGATGAAGTCAGGGTCCCGGCATTGCGCCTTGCCGGGGGTATCGGAGATCTTCGCCACCGGATGGCCGTTGCAGGCGCTCATCTTCACCACGATGTTCATCGGCTCGACGCCCGGCAGGTCGCAGGTGAAATGCGTGCCTATGCCGAAGCTGACGTTGATCCGGCCCTGCAGCGCGCGATAGATCTTCAGGGCCCGCGGCAGGTCGAGGCCGTCGGAGAACACCAGGGTCTTGGTCAGCGGGTCGATGCCCAGCTTGAGGTAGTGGGCGATGGTCTTTTCCGCCCACAGCAATGGGTCGCCCGAGTCGTGGCGGAGGCCGTCGAAGAGCTTGGCGAAATAGAGGTCGAAGTCGCGCAGGAAGGCATCGGTGGTGATGCAGTCGGTCAGCGCGATGCCGAGCAGCCCACGGTATTCGCGGACCCAGCAGTCCAACGCGGCACTCTGGCTGTCGATCAGGCGCGGACCGAGCTGCTGGTGGGCCATCAGCCATTCGTGGGCCATGGTGCCGAGGGGCTTGAGGTCGAGCTTGCGTGCCAGGTGGACGTTGCTGGTGCCGACGAAGCAGCCCGGAAAGTCCTCCTTCAGACCGCTCACCACCGCCTCGTGGACCCGATAGGAGAAGCGGCGGCGGGTGCCGAAGTCGGCCATCTTGAAGCCGGCCAGTTCCTCGGCGCTGGCCTCCCGGCGCAGCCAATCGAACTTTTCCTGCAGGCGTTCGCGCGCCTGCTCGACGGTGGCGGCCGGGTAGCGGGCGCGGTTGCGCACCTCGCTGATCATCGCCAGCAGCGGCACTTCGAAGAGGATCACGTGCAGCCAGGGACCTTTCAGGCGCAGGAAGAATTCGTCGTTCTCGATGCCGGTCTGCACGTAGCGCGGGTTGAAGCGGAACAACCCGAGGAAGCGGATGAAGTCCGGCGCGAGGAAGGGAATCCGTTCGAGGAAGGCCAGTTGCTCGTCGCTGATCGCCAGGCCCGCCAGGTATTCCAGTTGTTCGCGGATGGCCGGCAGGTACAGGCGCAGGTCTTCCTGGTTGCGGCAGCGGAACTCCCACTCCACCTCGGCGTTGGGATAGTTGTGCAGCACCGCCTGCATCATGGTCAGCTTGTAGAAGTCGGTATCCAGCAGGTTCTGCACGATACGTTCGGAAAAAGCGCTCTCGGCCATGCTCGTCTCACCACTGCGTTTCAGCGGGCAGTCTACTGGAGGCGGCTGCCGGCGGACATAGGATCGCGCCCGGAGGGCTGTGGGATGGGGCGACAGCGCCGGCGGACAGCGCTGTTGTCGCTGTCCGCCGTTTCCGATCAGTGTGCGTTTGCCGCTTGCGTCACGCCTGGCGGGGCATCCGGCCTGGCCACCAGGGTGTAGATGCACGGCAGGACGAACAGGGTGAAGAGGGTGCCCACCGACATGCCGGTCGCGATCACGATGCCGATGTCGAAGCGACTGACCGCCCCGGCGCCGGTGGCGAGGATCAGCGGGATCACCCCGAGCACCATAGCCGCGGTGGTCATCAGTACTGGCCGCAGGCGGATCGCGGCGGCCTGCTCGATGGCCTCGCGACGCCCCAGCCCCTGTTCGTGGCGCAACTGGTTGGCGAACTCGACGATCAGGATGCCGTGTTTGCTGATCAGGCCGATCAGTGTCACCAGGCCGACCTGGGTATAGATGTTCAGGCTCGACACGCCGAGGAACAGCGGTATCAGCGCACCGCAGATCGACAGCGGCACGGTGACCATGATCACCAGCGGATCGCGGAAGCTTTCGAACTGTGCGGCGAGGACCAAGAAGATGATCGCCAGGGCCAGTCCGAAGGTGACCAGCAATGCGCTGCCTTCCTGCACGTATTGCCGGGAAGCGCCGGCGTAGTCGACGGCGAAGCCACGCGGGGCTTCCTCGCGGGCGATCTGCTGAACCGTCTCGATGGCCTCGCCCATGCTGACGATGGGGAAGCCGGAGATGATCGCCGAGTTGAGCTGCTGGAACTGGTTCAGTTGCCGTGGCCGTGCCCGTTCGTGGGTCTCGATCAGGGTCGAGAGGGCGACCAGTTGGCCGTTGCGGCTCTTCACGTAGTAGCTGCCGAGCCAGCCGGGATTGTCGCGATAGGGACGTTCGACCTGGGCGATGACCTTGTAGCTGCGCCCGTCGATGGTGAAGCGGTTGATCTCGCCCTCGCCGAGCAGGCTGGCCAGCGCCACCCCCAGGTCCTGCATGGAGACGCCCATCTGCGCGGCCTTCTCGCGGTCGATGTCGACCACCAGCTCGGGTTTGTCGAACGCCAGATCGAGATCGAGGAAGGCGAACTTGCCGGACTCGCTGGCGCGCTGCTTCACCCGTTGCGCCACTTGCAGCAGCGACTCGTAGTCGTTGGCGGTGTTGAGCACGAACTGGAATGGCAGGCCCTCGCCGGTGCCCGGTAGCGACGGCAGGTTGAAGGCGAAGATTTGCACGCCGGGAATCTCGTTGAGCTTCGCCTGCACCGCATGGAGCAATTCCATCTGGCTCTTTTCGCGTTCGTCCCAGGGCTTGAGCAGCATGCCGCCGATGCCGGCCTGGACGCCGTTGTAGCCGTTGATCTGGAACGCCGAGTAATACTCCGGGAAGCTGCGGAAGATGCCTTCGAACTCGGCGGTGTAGCGATTCAGGTAGTCGAGGTTGGCGGTCTGCGGCGAGTTGGTCATGAGGAACACGATGCCCTGGTCCTCTTCCGGCGCCAGCTCCTTCTTGGTGAACATCAGCAGTACCGGGATCAGCGCCAGTACCAGCACGGCGAACACCAGGACCACCGGACGGGTGTCCAGGGTGCCGTGGAGGGCGCGCTGGTAGCGTCGCTTCAGGCCCTCGAAGATCAGGTCGAGGCGATGCGCCAGGCCCGAGGGATTCTCCTCGTGGCGCAACAGGCGCGAGCACATCATCGGCGACAGGGTCAGGGCGACGATCCCGGAAATGATCACCGCGCCGGCCAGGGTGAAGGCGAACTCCTTGAACAGGGCGCCGGTGAGGCCGGTGAGGAAGCCGATCGGCGCGTAGACCGCGGCGAGGGTGATGGTCATGCTGACCACCGGTACGGCGATCTCCCGCGCGCCCTCCAGGGCAGCCTCGAAGGGCGGCTTGCCCTCCTCGATGTGGCGGTGGATGTTTTCCACCACCACGATCGCGTCGTCCACCACCAGGCCGATGGCCAGGACCATCGCCAGCAGGGTCAGCAGGTTGATCGAGTAGCCCATGGCCTGCATGAAGAACAATACGCCGATCATCGACAGCGGAATGGTCACCACCGGGATCAGTACCGAACGGAACGCGCCGAGGAACAGGAACACCACCACGATGACGATCAGCACCGCCTCGCCGAGGGTCTTCACCACTTCATCGATGGAGGCCTGAATGAAGCGCGTGGCGTCGTAGGCGATGGACACCTTGAGGTTGGGCGGCAATTGCTCTTCCAGTTCGGGCATCTTCGCCCGCACTTCCTTGATCACGTCCAGCGGGTTGGCGCTGGGCGTGCCCTTGATGCCGATGTAGACCGAGGGAATCCCATTGAACGAACTGATCGCGTCGTAGCTGGCGGCGCCCAGTTCGACCCGTGCGACATCACCCATCAGCACCCGGCGGTCGCCGTCGGTCTTCACCGGGATGGCGGCGAAGGCCTGGGGCGACTTGAGGTCGGTGGAAGCATTGACGCTGGTGACCACCAACTGGCCCTTCACCTCGCCGGCGGCGGCGAGGAAGTTGTACTGCTGCACCGCCTGGTTGATCTCGCCGGCGGTGACGCCGAACGCGGCCATCTTCACCGGGTCCAGCCACAGGCGCATGGCGAACACCTGGTTGCCGAGGATCTCCGCCTCGGCGATACCGGGCAGGGTCGCCAGCTTGGGCTGGATCACCCGCGACAGGTAGTCGGTGATCTGCGGGTTGTTCATCTGCTCGCTGTAGAAGCTGATGTACATCAGCGCCGAGGCGTCCGCGGCCTCCTTCTGCAGCACCGGGTCCTCGGCGTCCGGCGGCAGCTGGCTCTTCACTTCGTTGGACTTGGCCAGCAGCTCGGTGACCAGGCGATCGGTATTGGCGCCGATCCGCGCGTAGATGGAGATGGTCGAATAGTTCTGCCGGCTCACCGAGGTCATGTAGTCGATGCCTTCGGCGCTGGCCAGGCTCTGCTGCAGCGGCTGGGTGATGTAGCCCTGGATGGTTTCCGCGTTGGCGCCGGCGTAGAGCGTGGTCACCGTGATCAGCGCGTTCTCCATTTGCGGATACTCGCGGATCACCAGCTTGCTGAAGGCCTGCATGCCGAGCAGGACGATCAGCAGGCTGACCACGCTCGCCAGGACCGGACGACGGATGAACGGATCGGTAAAAGCCATGTTTCAGTCCCTTGGCAAGCCTTCCGCCACGGAGTGGGAAGGCGCGCGACTCAGTGCTCTTGCTGGAGGTCCCGCTCGGCGACGATGGCCACCGCGGCGCCGTTGTCGAGCTTCAGTTGCCCGGAAGTCACTACCTGCTCGCCGCCCTCCAGGCCTTCGAGCACCACCGCCAGGCCTTCGCGGCGTTCGCCGATCCTGACGAAGCGGCGCTCGACGACCCGTTGCGGCTGGCCCTTGTCATCCTTCGACACCTGGCCCTGCTCGTCCTTCTTCTGCCCGACGACGTAGATCGAGTCGCCGTAGAGGGTGAAGGTGATCGCCGTCTCCGGCACCACGACGCGTTGTTCCTCGCCAGGCAACATCACCTCGAGGTTGGCGAACATGCCCGGCAGCAGCTTGCCGTCCGGGTTCTCCAGGGCAGCGCGGACCTGCAGGTTGCGGGTCTCGTTGTCGACCTTGGGGTTGATGGCGGCGATCTCGGCGTCGAACACCTGGCCGGGGTAGGCGGCGACCCGGACCTTCACCAGCTGGCCGCGGCTGAGCAGGGGGAAGTCCTGCTCGGGCAGGTGGAAATCCAGGAGCAGGGTGGAAAGGTCCTGCAAGGTGGCGATCGGCGTCCCGGGCGAGACGTAGTCGCCGACGTCCACCTGGCGGATGCCGATGGTCCCGGCGAAGGGCGCGAGCACGCGCTTCTTCGCCAGCGCCGCCTTCAGCTCGGCGACGGTGGCGCTGGTCTTGGCCCACTGCGCGGCGAGACGATCGAATTCGCTTTTCGAGATGGCCTTGCTGCCGATCAGTTCGCGGCCGCGCTGGTACTCGGCCCTGGCCAGGCCGAGATCGGCCTCGGCAGTGCGCAGGGTGGCTTCCTCGACGTCGCTTTCCAACTGGATCAGCGGTTGGTCCAGCTTCACCTGGTCGCCGGAAAGGAACAGTACGTCGCGTACCGTGCCGGAGACTTCGGCGGTGAGGGTCACGCCCTGGAATGCCTTGAGGCTGCCGATGGCTGGCAGGCGGCTCTGCCAGGGACGCTTTTCGGCCAGGCTGGCGGTCACGCTGATTGGCGGTTTCGGTGCGCTGAAAAGGGCGATCTGCTGACGGATGGAGTAGACCTTGTAGCCGGCGAGAATCGCCACCACGGCGATCACCGCGGCGAGCATGATCAACATGCGGCGGAGCAACATAATCCTGGTCCCTGGTATGCCGAGAGCGCCCCGTTTCGGGGCGAATCCGACACATTACGTGCAGCTTTCAGGGCTTGTCAAAGCACAGGATTGGCGAAAGATTTCAAGCGTGTTGCAGGTCGCTTCCGACTTTCGCGGACCGGTATGGCGAGAGGTTGATGCCGTGCTCTCAGGCCAGGTGCAGGTGGTTGTCCCAGAGGCCGGAAGGCAGCTCCAGCGGTTGCGCGGCGATGCGCTCGCCCTGGCAGTCGTAGAAGCGGCAACGGCCCTGTCCGGACGTGACGACGAAGCCGTTCTTCACCGCGCCCACGCCGGCGCAGTCCGGCAACGGCGCGTCGAGGCGTACGGCACCGCTGTCCAGGTCCCAGATGAAGAAACGGTTGCCGCGCGGGGCGGTCAGGGCCACCAGGCGCAGGTCGTCGTGGATCGCCACGCTGGCGGTGTACTGGGCCATCGCCAGGCGCTGCTCCTCGGCCACCGGGAAGGCTTCGAAGGGACGGCCGGGGCGCTTGATCGCCAGCAGGTCGGCATGTTCGTGGGCATCGCCCATGAACTGCTGGCCGGCGACGATGGTGCCGTCGCGACCGATCGCCAGGTGGCGGACGCTGTTCATCTGCTGCGCCAGGGTTTCCTTGGACAGCAGGTTGCCGTCGCGGCGCATCAGCACCAGGCTGGGCTCCATGGCGTCGAGGTTCATCTCGACCCGGCTTTCCGCCTCGGTGCGAATGCCGCCGTTGGCCACTACCAGGGTCTCGCCGTCGGGCATCCAGGAAACCTGGTGCGGCCCGAGGCCGTGAGTAGAGATCTCGCCGCTGTGCTGCAGTCGCTCGCCGTCGAAACGGTAGACGCCGAGCACGCCGCGACCGGGATCGGTAGTGTCGTTCTCGGTGGCGTAGAGCCATTCGCCGCTCTGGTGGAACACGCCGTGGCCGTAGAAGTGGCGGTCTTTCTGCGAGACCAGGGTCTGCAGCAGGCGACCGTCGTTCAGGTCGATCAGGTAGCTTTCGGTGCCTGGCCGGCGGGCGACGAACAGCGCCAGCGGCAGGCTCGGGTGCTGGACGATGTCGTGGCAGCGCTGGGCCACGCGGGTGGCGAACTGGCACTTGCCGTCCAGGCGGTAGCCCACCGCGTAATGCTGGCCATCGGCGTCGTCGCGCGCCGACAGCACCAGCGGTTGGCTACCCTGGCGGCTGAAGCTCCAGCCGCCGAAGGACAAGGCGCCGAGCAGCAGGCTGCCCAGACCGATCACATGACGTCGCAGCATGGTGCCGACCTCAGTCGCCATCGTTGGCGTTGAAGCCCAGTTGCACGCCGAGGGCGCGGGCCAGGTCGCCTTCGTGCAGGCGGTGGACCACGTTCAGGCTGTCATAGAGGGCGTTGAGCTGGTTGCGCCCGTCTTCGCTGGCGAGCAGTTCGGAGAGCGGTTTCTGTTCCAGCGCCGCCAGCTTCGCGTGGCTGTCGGCGTAGGCGGCGTCGATCTTGCCGGCCAGGGCCTTCTGTTCGGCCGGCAGCAGGGTCTTCAGGCCCTTGCCGTCGATACCTTCCCAGAGCGCCTGGGCGCCGCTCAGGCTGGCGTCCAGGCTGGCCAGCGAGGCGTTGCTGCGCCAGGCCTCGGCCTGGTAGGGCTGGGGAATGCCCTTGCTCTGCCGGCCCAGCGGAGTACCGAGTTTCTTCTTCAGCATGTCCAGGGCGGTGACCTGGACCCGCAGCAGCTCGGCGATCGCCTCGTGGGCGTCGGCATAGCGGTCGTTGGGGAACTTGCTCATCTGGGTGAGCATGCCGCCGTCGTTCTTCCAGCGCGCCAGGATGTCCTGGGCCAGTTGCTGCTGGTGGGTGCCGATGGCTTCCAGCAACGGGCAATAGCGGGCCTTGGTGGCGGCGTCGGCGAGGTCGATCTTGCTGTCGAAGAGGATGTATTCGTAGGCGGAGAGCCCCTGCACCACCACGCTGGCCTTGGCCAGGGCCGCGGCGTCGACCTGCGGGTTGTTCTTCAGCAACTGTTCGACCTGGCGCCCGACCAGATCCTTCTTGTCCGGCCAGAACTGCACCTGCCAGGCGCGGTTGCCCTCGGCCAGCGGGCCGATCAGCAGCGGTTGCAGCTCGGCCCAGGCCTTCTGCGCGGCGTGGAACGCGTCGCGGGCCTTGGCCAGGTCTTCCTTCCCCTGGCAGTAGGCCAGGGCGCTGCTGGCCAGGGCCTGGTCGGCCTCCACCCAGCGGCTGTAGGTCGGCAGGATCACCTGTTGCGCCAGGGCGGCACTGGTGACGGCCTGCGGGTCTTGCGGCGAACAGGCGCCGAGGGCGATGGCGAGGCTGGTCAAGAGCAGTCGTGGGCGGAACATGTGGGCTCCTCAGAGTGAATTCAGGAAGGCCAGCAGGGCGCTGCGCTGGTCGGCGTCGAAGCCGAGCACGTGCCGCTTGGCCGCTTCGGCTTCGCCGCCGTGCCAGAGGATCGCCTCCAGCAGATTGCGGGCGCGCCCGTCGTGGAGGAACTGGGTGTGGCCGTTGACCGTTTCGGTCAGGCCGATGCCCCATAGCGGCGGGGTTCGCCAGTCCCGCCCGCTGGCGAGAAATTCCGGGCGATTGTCCGCCAAGCCGTCGCCCATGTCATGCAGCAACAGGTCGGAATAGGGACGAATCCGCTGGTTGGCCAGCTCCGGCTCGCTGGCGTCGGAACCGGTAGTGAAGGCGGGAACGTGGCAGGCCACGCAGTTGGCCTGGGCGAACAGGCGCTTGCCGGCCAGCACCTGCGGGTCGTCCACCTTGCGCCGCGCCGGGACCGCCAGGTTGCGGCTGTAGAACAGCACCTGGGCGAAGATGTTGTCGCTGACTTCCGGCTCGCCGCCGTCGGGCGCCCGGCGGCACTCGACCTGGGCGGCGCTGCAGTCGTCGTGGGGCAGCAGGCTGCTGGTCAGGCCCATGTCGTTGGCGAAGGCGTGCGCGTTCTGCTGCGGGATATTCGGCTGGCCGGCCTTCCAGCCGAAGCGGCCGAGCGCGGTGCGCTGCCGCGCGGCATCCCAGACCTGGTTGGCGCGCCCGCGGATACCGTCGCCGTTGCGGTCGTCCGGATCGGCATTGGCCAGGATCGCCTCTTCGGGAATCGCCTCGAGCAGGCCGAGCCCGATCATCGGCGGGGCGACGCGGGCGGAAAACATCGTCTGCGGATGCATCGGCCCATAGCCGAGCTGGCTGATACGCAGGATCGGCTTGCGCAGTTCGACCTCGGTGCCGTCCTCGAACCTCACCTTCAGCGGCTCGTAGTCCACCCGCACCTTGCCTTCCGGGGCGACGCCGGGAATGCCGACGTCCTGCAACTGGCCGCCGTAGGTCGGCTCGGGAATCACCCCCTGGTGCAACAGGGTCTTGCCGTCCGCAGGGCCGGCCGGGATCGACAGGCGTACCAGCATCGACACCGCGCTGACCGCGTCCGCTCCCGGCGGGTGGCCGCGGCCGTCCTTCACATGGCAGTTCTGGCAGGCGTTGGTATTGAACAGCGGTCCCAGACCGTCGCGCGCGGTGGTGGAGGAAGGGGCGATGACCCAGGGGTTGCGGAAGAAACTGTTGCCCACGCTGAAGTCCAGGCGCCGGCTCGGGGCGAGGTTGGCGGAGGGCAGGGAGAAGGCGTTGCGGTCGCTTTGCAGCACCGTGGTCGCGCCCCCGGACAGGTGTTCGCCGGGCTCGGCGCGCAGCGGTTCGTCGTCGGCGCCGCATCCGCCCAGAAGGAGCGCCGTCAGGAGACAGGCGAGCGGCATGGAAGGTGACGGCAACGACATCGGCGAACATCCCGGACTGCGTGGAAACAGCCCGCAAGCTTACCAGTTGGGGCTAATCAAAATAAGAGGGATTTGCGTTTGTAAAGGCCCGCGAAGACCGCTTTCGAGGCCCTGAAACGCAGCGTGCGGCCATGGGCCGCACGCTGTTGGCACAGGAAGGAATCAGAACTCGTGGTCGGCGTTGTCCGGCTTCAGGTCCTGGATACCCAGCTTGCCAGCGGCCTGCTCGATGGCGCCGGTCTGCTTGACCAGGGCGGCGATGGCGTCGCGGATCTTCTGCTGGCCGTCCTTGTTGTCCGGAGCGATCATCTGGTCGAAGTGCACGCCATCCTTCTCGGCGCTGTCGACGATGGCCTGCAGCTTGGCCTCGGTGTCGGCCAGGTCGGCCTTCAGGGTGTCGTTGGCGGCGGCGTCGGCCTTGGCGACCAGGTCGGCCAGGCTCGGGCCCTTGACCACGCTGCCGTCGATGCGCTTGTACTCGCCGAGGTAGATGTTGCGGATGCTCTTGCCGTTGAAGAACAGGGTGTGGTGGGTGTCGTCGCTGAAGCAGTCGTGCTCGTCTTCGGTGGAGTTGGCCTCCAGCGCGACCTTCATGCGCTCGCCGGCCAGTTCGCCGAGGGACAGGCTGCCCATGCCGAAGAACATCTTGCGCAGGCCGGTATCCACCGGTTCGGCCTCCAGCTTGGCGCGGTAGTTGTCGGCGACGCCGGCTTTCCACTGTCCGGCCATGTATTCGAGGTCGCTGACCAGCAGGTCGGTGACGGCCTTCAGGTAGGCGGCACGACGGTCGCAATGGCCACCGGTGCAGTCCTTGCCCTGGGCATAGTCGGTGGCGGGACGGTTGCCGGCGCCGGGACCGGTGCCGTTCAGGTCCTGGCCCCAGAGGAGGAACTCGATGGCGTGGTAGCCGGTGGCGACGTTGGCTTCGGAACCGCCCAGCTCGTTCAGGCTGGCCAGTTTCTCGCCGGTGATTTCCTTGACGTCGATCTTGTCTTCGCCGACCTGGATCTCGGTGTTGGCGACGATGTTGGCGGTGGCGCCGGGGTTCCCCAGGGCGTGCTGGTAGTCCTTGGCGACATAGTCGATCAGGCCTTCGTCCAGCGGCCAGGCGTTAACCTGTCCTTCCCAGTCGTCGATGATCGCGTTGCCGAAGCGGAAGGCTTCGCTCTGGGAGTAGGGGGTACGAGCGGCGAACCAGGCTTCCTTGGCGGCTTTCAGGGTCTCCGCGTCAGGCTTGGCGAGGAACGCGTCGATGGCTTTCTGCAGGTCCTTGGCGGTGCTCAGGGCATCGGCGAAGGTGGCTTCGGCGAGGTCCGCGTAGTTCTTGATCACCGCCTTGGCGGCGGCCTCGTCGACCTTGGCGGCCGGGGCGGCGGCGGGCGCGGCGGGCTGCGTGCTGGCCGCCGGTGTTGCGGGCGCTTCGGCTTTCTTGTCGTCGCCGCAGCCGGCGAGGGAGATGGCGAGGGCCAGCAGACTGGCGGTGGCCAGGGGCATACGAGTCATGGCGGATTCCTTTGCTTTATTGGTGGCGTGCCGAAGCGGCGTGCGCTTGTCGGAAACACCCGCGAGGGCGTTAAAAAACCGCCACATAATGCGAAAGATTTGCATTTTTGAAAAGGGCGCAGCGTGATCGCCGTCGTGCCTGGACATGTCGGGCGCAGCTAGAATGCCAGCATCTTCGTCCGGAGCTCCGTCCATGAGTCTGACCGCTATCGCGTTCTGGGTTGTCCTGCTGCTGCTCGCCGGCTACGCGGTGGTGCTCTACAACGGCCTGGTACGGCTGAAGCACGCCGTGGGCAAGGCCTGGGCCAACATCGACGTGCTCCTCAAGCAGCGCCATGACGAGCTGCCGAAGCTGGTCGAGGCCTGCAAGCAATACATGCAGCACGAGCGCGCCACCCTGGAGCGGGTCATCGCCGCCCGCAACGCCGTCGCCAGCGCCCGCGAGCGCGCCGACGTGAATGCCCTGGGCAAGGCCGAGAGCGGCCTGCGCGCCGGCCTGGGGCAGCTCTTCGCGCTGGCCGAGAACTACCCGCAGCTCAAGGCCAACGAAAGTTTCCAGTTCCTTTCCCAGCGCATCAGCGGCCTGGAGAACGGGATCGCCGATCGCCGCGAGCTGTACAACGAGGCGGTGAACCTGAACAACGTGCGCATCGAGCAATTTCCCGACCTGCTGATCGCTCGTGTCGCTGGCTTCAAGGCCGCCGAGCTGTTGCAGTTCAGCGAGGCGGAGAAGGCCGACGTCGATCTCAAGGCCCTGTTCGGCTGAGATGGACTTCGACCTGCGCTGGCTGTTCATCGCCGCCAGCCTGGGGCTCTGCGCCTGGGCCGGCTGGCAGTTCGTGCACCGCCTTGCCCGGGCGCGTCTGCTCGGCGACGTACCGACCTCGCGGATCCGTTCGGCGGCGCAGGGTTTCGTCGAACTCTACGGGGTGCTAGAGGAGGGCCCGGAAGGCCCGCTGCAGGCTCCCTTGACCGGCAAGCCGTGCCTGTGGTGGCGCTACCGCATCGAAGTCGAGGAAAAGCGCAGCGGCCGCGAGAAGGCCTGGCGCACCGTCGACAAAGGTGCCAGCGAGTCGCCATTCGGCTTGCGCGATGCCACCGATGCCTGCCTGGTCGACCCACGCGGCGCCGAGGTGCGACCCTTGACCCAGCAGCGCTGGGAGGCTTTTCGCGAAGCACCGATCGATACCCTGCGACTGCTGGAGAGCTTCGGCACCCTGGTCGGCGGAGAGCGGCTCTACCGCTACACCGAGGAGCGCCTGCATGCCGGCGAGCCGCTCTATGCGCTGGGCGAATTCCGCAGCAGCGGTGGCGGTCGCCAGGGACTCGATGCCGAACGGGCGCAGGGTGCGGTGATCCGTGAATGGAAGGGCGATTTCCACGGGCTGCTGGCGCGCTTCGACAGCGACGGCAACGGCGAGCTGGACGAGCGCGAATGGAACCGGGTGCGCCTGGCGGCACGGCTGGAGGCCGAGGATCGGCATCGGGCAAGCAGCGCCGCGCCGACCCGCCACCGGCTCGGCAAGCCGGGGGAGGCGCATCCCTTCATTCTCTCCAGCCAGGGCGAGGACGATCTCGCCGTGCAACTGCGCCGCCAGGCGGCGGGGGCCGCGTTGCTCTGCCTGGGCAGCGCGCTATTGGCGGGCTGGCTGTTCAGCCGCCTGTTCTGATCAGGGCCGTTCGCTGCTGGTGGCCTGGCTCAGGCGTCGCGCCTGCTTGAGGTACTGGGTCAGTTCCCTGGCCGGCAGCGGCTTGCTGTACAGGTAGCCCTGACCTTCGTTGCAACCTTCGGCGATGATGTACGCCTCCTGCTCGGCGGTTTCCACGCCCTCGGCGATCACCTGCATGCCCAGGCTCTTGCCGAGCTGGATGATGGCGCGAACGATGGTCGCGTCGTCCTCGTCCTGCAGCAGGTCCTGGACGAAACTCTTGTCGATCTTGATCTTGTCCAGCGGCAGGCTCTTCAGGTAGCTCAGCGAGGAATAGCCGGTGCCGAAATCGTCGATGGCGATCAGCGCGCCGGCGCGGCGCAGGCTGAGGAGGTGCTGGGCGGCAGTGGAGATGTCCTCCATCAGGCCGGTCTCGGTGACTTCCAGCTCCAGGCTGCGCGCCGGCAGGCGGTAGACCTGCAGCAGGTTGCTGACCACCCGTGGCAGGGCGTTGTGGTGGAGCTGCACGGTGGAAAGATTGACCGCCATGCGCAGGTCGTCGAAGCCCTGGTCGTGCCATTCGCGCAACTGCCGGCAGGCCTGGTCGAGCACCCACTCGCCGATGCTGAAGATGCTGCCGTTCTGTTCCGCCAGCGGGATGAACAGGTCCGGCGGGACGAAGCCGTGCAACGGATGTTGCCAGCGCAGCAGCGCCTCGACGCCGACCACGCGGTGGTCGCGGTAGTCCACCTGCGGCTGGTAGACGAGGTGCAGCTCGTGGCGCTGCAGGGCGTCGCGCAGGTCCTTTTCCAGTTCCCGGCGGCGACGCATCTCGCTGTCCACGCTGGCGATGTAGAACTGGTAGCGGTTGCGCGAGCGGGTCTTGGCCAGGGTCATGGTCTGCTCGGCCTTCTGCAGCAGTTTCTCCGTGGTCTCGCCGTCCTCGGGGAACAGGGTGATACCGATGGTGGCGCGCAGGCGCACCTCGTGCTGGTCGATCTCGAACGGCGCTTCCAGGCCGTCGAGGATGCTCTGCGCCAGTTCGGCCGCCTCGTAGGGTTGCTCGATGTCGGCCTGGACCAGGGCGAACTGGTCGCCGCCCAGGCGCGCCAGCGAACCGAGCCGCGCGCTGTGCCCGCGCAGGCGGTCGGCGAGGGCGATCAGCAACTGGTCGCCGAGCTGGTAGGTGTACTGCTCGTTGATCCCCTTGAAATCGTCGAGGCCCAGGCACAGCACTGCTACCCGGCGCTGCTGGCGGCCGGCGCCGTCGAGGATCTGGTCGAGTTGCTGTTGCAGCAACTGGCGGTTCGGCAGGCCGGTGAGGAAGTCGTACTGGGAAATGCGCAGCAGGTTGTCTTCGGCCTCGCGGCGCAGGTGGCTGTTGCTTTCGATCGAGGCGAGCAACTGGTTGGCGGTGGTCACCCAGAGCCCCAGCTCGTTGCGTTCGTGCCCCTTGAGCAGCGGCAACTGGTGCTGGCTGGGGCGGTCGGGATTGATGCTGACCAGGTGCTCGATGATCTTCGACAGCGGCTTGGTCAGCATCCAGTGGTAGACCAGGAACAGCACCAGGCCCATGGCCAGGGCGCGGAGAATGCCGGAGATGAAGATGATTTCCGAAGTGGTGACGAAGTTCTCGCCGTAGGGCGCGGTGTCCAGGGTGATCTTCAGGTCGCCGTAGTATTCGCTATAGGGCGGGCGGCCGATCAGTCGAATGCTGAAGGTGCGTTCCTGGCCGAGGATCGGGTCGGTCAGCCAGCGCGTCGGCAGGTCCAGCAGCGGCCTGGATTTCTCCGCCAGCATCGGCTCGCCGGGATGGCCGATGCTCGCCTGGCGCACCGCCTCGTGCTGGAACAGGCCTTCGAGGACCTGCATCGCCATTTCCCGGTCGAGGCTGTAGACCGCCTGGGTGGAAGGGTCGCGGACCATCGCGAGGATGCGTTGGGCGTCGCTGCTCACCGCCTGCTTGGCCTTGTAGGCGTCGAAGACGATCTGCGCGCAACTGAGCACTACGCCAACGGCCAGCGCCGCCAGTAGCACGACACGCAGCAGCTTGAGCGAGAGGCTGTGTCGGGAGTCCAGTTTCAAGGGGCCTTCCTTGTTCGTCGCCAGGGCGAAAGACAAGCCGGTAGGAAGAGCTTGTTTACCTCAAGAGGCTATCACGAGCGAAGGTCTACCAGTTCCTGAGGGTAGACGATGGCTCCTGGACCGCAGATTAAAACGAAAAAGCCCGGCGAATGCCGGGCTTTTTCGTGGTTCTGATCAGACTCAGGCAGCGAAATTCTTCGCTACGAAGTCCCAGTTGACCAGGTTCCAGAACGCCTCGACGTACTTCGGACGCAGGTTGCGGTAGTCGATGTAGTAGGCGTGTTCCCAGACGTCGCAGGTCAGCAGCGGGGTGTCGCCGCTGGTCAGCGGGTTGCCGGCACCGATGGTGCTGGCCAGGGCCAGGGAGCCGTCGGCCTTCTTCACCAGCCAGCCCCAGCCGGAACCGAAGGTGCCGACGGAAGTCTTGGTGAACTCTTCCTTGAACTTGTCGAAGGAGCCGAAGGCGGCGTTGATGGCGTCGGCCAGGGCGCCGGTGGGCTGGCCACCGCCGTTCGGGCTCAGGCAGTTCCAGTAGAAGGTGTGGTTCCACACCTGGGCGGCGTTGTTGAAGATGCCGCCGGAGGAGCTCTTGACGATCTCTTCGAGGCTCTTGCCTTCGAACTCGGTACCCGGGATCAGGTTGTTCAGGTTCACCACGTAGGTGTTGTGGTGCTTGTCGTGGTGGTATTCCAGGGTTTCTGCGGAAATGTGCGGCTCAAGGGCGTTCTTTTCGTAAGGCAGCGGCGGCAATTCGAAAGCCATGGTGTCTCTCCTATTCTTCCTCAGGTCAGGACTGGCGCGGCTAGCGCGCGACCGGTTCACGGGGCCGGTCCGATGCCTGTCCGGGAGCCCGTCCTGGATCCCCGGGGGGACGTTCGGCGGAGCGCTCCGGAAAGGGCGCCGGGTGCGACTCGGAGCCTAGGCTCCCAGTGCCGCGAACTCCGGATCATAGCACCCGTGTCGGGGCATATCCACGCAGCAACTGTAGGGGCAAAGGCCGGCGGCGGCGCGCTGCGACGGGCTTCTGCAAGCTCGCCGGCGAACACCGCCGCATTCTTTCTGGACTGCCTGGCGGCGCGAGGGTTCGCTCGGGTAGACGGAAACCGCGTTATCCCCGGAACAGCAGTTGCGCGGCCATGCCCAGCATCATGGCCGCCACCATCAGGTCGAGCAGGCGCCAGGTGGCCGGGCGCGCCAGCCAGGGGGCCAGCCACGCCGCGCCGAGGGCGAGGGCGAAGAACCACATCAGCGAGGCGCTGGCCGCGCCGAGGGCATAGGCGCCCGGCGCGGCCTGCTGGGCGCCGAGCGAACCGATCAGAAGTACGGTATCGAGATAGACGTGGGGGTTGAGCAGGGTGACCGCCAGTGCCGCCAGAAGCACCGCCTTGCGCGAGCGTGGCCCGGTTTCCGCTGCGTTGCCGAGAGCGTCCGGGCGCAACGCGCGAAGCAGCGCCTTGAGCCCGTACCAGGTCAGGAAGGCGATCCCGCCCCAGCGGGCGATGGCCAGCAGCGTCGGGTTTTCCAGCAGCAGCTTGGCCAGGCCGAACACGCCGAGGCTGACCAGCACCGCGTCGCAGAATACGCAGAGCGCGGCCACCGAGAGGTGATGCTCGCGGCGCAGGCTCTGCGCGAGGACGAAGGCATTCTGCGCGCCGATGGCGATGATCAGGCCGGCAGCCACCAGGATGCCGTTGAGATAGCTCTGCCACATGTCAGTGTGCCTCCGCCGCCAGCCGCTGGAGCACGGCGAGGGCGCGCCGGCCCTCGTCGCGGGCGACGAACAGGTGGTCGTGGAAATAGCCGGCCATCACGTTGCAACTGATCCCGGCTTCGGCCAGCGCCGTGGCGAAGGCGGCGGTCAGGCCCACCGCCGCCAGCGAGGAGTGCACCGTCAGGGTGATCCAGGCCGCCACGTATTCGTAGGGCAGGCCCAGGCGTTCGGCCTGCCGGCGTTCGAGCACCAGGGTCAGGCCCTCGCGCTCGCGGAAGCTGGCGAGCGGCTCGGCGCCGTTCGGCAGCGCGCCATCGGCGCAGGTACAGAACACATAGTCGCCGGGATTGAGTTCGGGAGTGAGCGTGCGCAGCAGGGTGCGCAGCGAGGTTTCGCCAGCCATGGTCGGTCCGCGTCGGGTGGATCGGAAAAGTGCTGGCGAGTGTGGCCGCGGGCGGTTTATAAGGAAAACGAATCCTGCTGATCTCTCATTAGGAAAACTGATTTTGTTCGACTACAAGTTGCTCGCCGCGCTGGCCGCGGTGGTGGAGCAGGGCGGTTTCGAGCGCGCCGCACAGGCGCTGGGGCTGTCGCAATCGGCGGTATCGCAGCGGATCAAGCTGCTCGAGGCGCGGGTCGGCCAGCCGGTCCTGGTGCGCGAGACGCCGCCGCATCCCACCGATCTCGGGCGCCGCCTGCTCAACCATGTGCAGCAGGTGCGGCTGCTGGAGGGCGACCTGCAGCGCTGGGTGCCGAACCTGGATGAAGGCGGTGCCCCGGAACGCCTGCGCATCGCTCTCAACGCCGATAGCCTGGCGACCTGGTGGGCCGCCGCGGTGGGCGATTTCTGCGCCGAGCGGCGGGTGCTGCTGGACCTTGTGGTGGAGGACCAGGAGGTCGGGCTCAAGCGCATGCGCGCGGGCGAAGTGGCGGGCTGCGTCTGCGGTAGCGCGCGGCCGGTGGCCGGCGCGCGTTCGCTGCTGCTCGGAGCCATGCGTTATCGCGGCCTGGCCAGCCCGGATTTCATTGCCCGGCACTTTCCCCGCGGGGTCGAGGCGGCCGCCCTGGCCGGCGTGCCGGCGATCGTGTTCGGCCCGGACGACCTGCTGCAACACCGCTTTCTCAAGGACCTCGGCGTCGAGGGCGGTTTCATCCACCACCTCTGCCCGTCCTCGGAAGGTTTCGTCCGCCTCACCGCCGGCGGTCTCGGCTGGGGCCTGGTGCCGGAGCGCCAGGTGCAAGGCGAGCTGGCGCGCGGCGAACTGGTCGAGCTGCTGCCCGGCCAGGTCATCGACGTACCGTTGTACTGGCACTACTGGCGCAACGGCGGCGAACTGCTCGCGTCGCTCACCGAGCACCTGCTCGCCCGCGCCGGCGACGGCTTGGTGCGGGTGTCAGGCTGATCAGCCGATGACGGTGATTCGTCCGGAGCCGGGCAACGATTCGACGCAGCGCGCGCCGAGCAACCGCGATGGCGTGAAGTAGCCGCCGGGACCCTGGTAGTCCAGCAGGTGGCGCACTGCCAGGAGCACGCCGTGCAGGGTCAGGTCGTACACGTTGGCCGTCTCCAGGCGCGCCGTGCGGCGTTCGCCGCGGGCGTTGCGCGCCTCGCCCCAGACCCAGGTGCGCAGGCGCTCGCGGGCCGCCTGGTCGGGGCCGGCGATGCGTTTGTCGACCTGCCCCTTGAGCCAGTCCTGGACCCGTTGCCGACCGAGCAGCGGACGCAGCGGGTCGATCAGGCGCATGCCCAGGGCCAGCAGCGGCGGCGCCGGCAGGTAGACCTCGATGTCCGGGATGCCGGTGCTGTAGTAGGCGGTGGCCACGTCGCCCCAGGGAATCGTCACGGCGTGCCGCAGGCCGCGGCCGAAATCGATGTCGCGGCGCTTGTAGCCCAGCGGCACGTCGCGCAGGCGGCCATTCTCGCGGATCTTGCCGCCGAACTTGAGGCCTTCGACGCTGGTCTTCGCGGTTCCCGTAGAAAGCCCGCTGCCGGTGTCGAAGCCCAGCGCCAGCCGTTGCGCGTCCGGCAGCGCCTCCTTCAGGCAGGCGGCCAGGCAATCGGTGGGGATCACATCGAAGCCGACGCCCGGGCAGACCACGATGCCGGCCTCGCGGGCCTCGGCGTCGCCGGCGTGGGCCTGCTCGAACACCGCGATCTCTCCAGTGATATCCACGTAGTGGGTGCCGGCGGCGCGGCAGGCGGCGATCATCGGCGTGCTGGTGGCGGAGAACGGACCGGCGCAATGGGCCACCACCTTCACCTGGTCCAGGGCTTCGCGGCAGGCCTGCGGATCCCCCAGGTCGAAGACCCGGCACTCCAGCCCGAGCTGGCTGCCGAGGGCGTGCAGGGCGGCCGGGTTGCGTCCGCCGAGGAGCGGCGTCAGGCCCTCGCGCTGCGCCTGTTCAGCGACCAGCCGGCCGGTGTAGCCGTTGGCGCCGTAGATCATCCAGTGACTGGCCATGGTGCGTCTCCCAGCGTGCAGGTGGCTTTCAGGTTAGACCTTGTAGCGCGCAGCGCCGCTTCTGTCGCCCAACGCAAGTCGTGCCGGCGGCCCGCAAGGTCGTTGTTCTGGCATGCTGTGCCAGTGGTGGCGCGGCTCCGGGTTGCTAGAGTCGCGGCACAAGAAGAACAACGGGAGAAACGCAATGCGGATTCTGGTAACGGGGGCGACGGGCTTCATCGGCGGGCGTTTCGCTCGCTTCGCCCTGGAGCAGGGCCTGTCGGTACGGGTCAGCGGTCGTCGTGCGGACGCGGTGGAACATCTGGTGGTGCGGGGCGCCGAGTTCGTTCCCGGCGACCTCGCCGACCCGGCGCTGGTCGTGCGCCTCTGCGAGGATGTCGAGGCGGTGGTGCATTGTGCCGGCGCGGTCGGAGTCTGGGGACCGCGCGAACGCTTCCTGGCGGCCAACGTCGGGCTTGCCGAGAGCGTCGTCGAGGCCTGCATGCGGCAAAAGGTGCGGCGCCTGGTGCATCTGTCGTCGCCGTCGATCTATTTCGACGGGCGCGACCACCTGGACCTGAACGAAGAGTACGTACCCCGGCGTTTTTCCGACCATTACGGGGCGACCAAGTACCAGGCCGAGCAACTGGTGCTCAGCGCCCGCGACCTGGGCCTGGAAGTGTTGGCGCTGCGTCCGCGCTTCGTGGTCGGCGCCGGCGACACCAGCATCTTCCCGCGAATGATCCAGGCCCACCGCAAGGGACGCCTGCGGATCCTCGGCAACGGCCTGAACCGGGTCGACTTCACCAGCGTGCACAATCTCAACGACGCGCTGTTCAGTTGCCTGCTGGCCGGCGAGCCGGCGCTGGGCAAGGTCTACAACATCAGCAACGGGCAGCCGGTACCGTTCTGGGATGCGGTCAACTACGTGATGCGCCAGCTCGACCTGCCGCCGGTCGGCGGTCACCTGCCGTATGCCGTCGGCTATGGCCTGGCGGCGCTCAACGAAGGCGTCTGCCGGATCCTGCCGGGGCGCCCGGAGCCGGTGCTGTTCCGCCTGGGCATGGCGGTGATGGCGAAGAACTTCACCCTGGACATCAACCGCGCCCGCGAATACCTCGACTACGACCCGCGGGTCAGCCTGTGGACCGCGCTTGACGAGTTCTGCGCCTGGTGGCGCGCCCAGGGACTCTGATCAGCCGCGCAACGGGCCGGCGTATTGTCGGCTCGGCGCCTGCGCGGGCAACAGGGAAGGTTCCGCCGGCGGCAGCGCGACCCCGCTGAGCCTGCCGAGGCGCTGTCCCAGCTCCCGCGTCGTCGCATCGCCGGAGCGGGCGCAGGCCGCCTGCATCGCGGCGATCGCATCGCGTTGCTGGAAGTGGATATCCAGCGCCTGTTCCTCGCGTAGGCGTCGGCGCACGGCGCGCATGCAATCCAGCAAGGATTTGTTCAACTCCATGCATCCTCCGGCTCTCGAATCTGCCCGGCAATGCCCAGGCAAGCGACGTGCCATGCGGGCCGCGGACCAGCGCCGGCGTGCGGGGCGGGGAACCGCTGGCGGCCTGCGGCGGTCTGTGCCGGACAACGTTCGCTCCGTCTTGGGGCGCACGGCTTCGCGGTGGAGCGCCCCGGTCCGGCAATTTGCTTCGAGCAGACGCTGAAGGGGCGGGGCCGAACCGATATAATGCGCCATTCGGCCCTTTCTCCAGGCCTCCGGCAGGATGCCGTTCCCCTTCACAGGTTTTCACCATGCGTAACGATGCTTTCGACGAACTCGACGATGTGCCCAGCCTGACCACCGATGCTGCCGACCGTGATGAATTCGGCCACCACCCGCGGCACGTCTACGAACCGGAGCAGCGCCGGGTCGTCGACACCAAGGAGCGCCGTCCGGCCTCTACCGGCCCGCTCTGGGCCCTGCTCGGGGCGATGCTGATCGCCCTCGCCGGGGTGGGTTGGTGGAGCCACCAGCAAATCAGCCTGATGGAACAGCAGTTGGTGGCGACCCAGGAAAGCTTCGTAAGGATCAGCGAAGAAGCCGCCGGGCGCCTCGACGACATTCGCGGCAAGGTGGTCGCCAGCGAGTCCAGCGTCACCAGCGAACGCGAGGCGCTGCGCCTGCAGGTCAAGCAACTGCAGGAGAAACTCGGCAGCCAGGAACGCCAGCAGGCCGATGTGAGCAACCAGTTCGGCGGCCAGGGCAAACGCCTCGACCAACTGGCCAGCGATCTCAAGGCCCAGCAGGAAAGCGCGGCGCAACTGGTCGCGCAACTGGACGGCAAGCTGCAGACACTGGCCGCCGAACAGGAGAAGCTGAAAGCCCTGCAGGTCGAACTGGGCAAGACCAACGAGCAACTCAAGGCCCTCGGCGGCGATGTCGCGGCGCTGAAGAAGCAGGGCAACCCGAGCCAGACGATCAAGGGTATCCAGGACGACCTGCTGGTATTGCGCAGCCAGCTCGACAACCGCCCGGCCCAGGGCGGCAATACCGCCGAGTTCGACGCCTTCCGCACCCAGGTGATGCGCAACATCAACACCCTCCAGGCCCAGGTGCAGAACCTGCAGCAGCAGCTCAATACCCGCTGACCCCTTGCGCCGCCAGCCGCCCGTCGCACCGGGCGCTGGCGGCGACAGTTCGCCGCGCCCGGCGAAAATCCCCGCTTCCATTGCTCTGGATCAGCGAATCCGCTGCTCCTCCACTCCGATACTGCGTCCTTAAGCGAGCCTTAAGTGAGAGTCGTTTAGATTCTCGGTCACCGGCCAGGGAGGCCATTGGTCCCTTCCTCTGCCTGGAATCCGCCATGAGCGCACTGCAACCGTCCCGTTCCTACCGCATCACCGGTTATTCCCCCGCCATCAGCAACGGCTATCGCCAACGCCTGTTCTCCATGGGGCTTCTGCCCGGCGCGGCGCTGCGCGTGGTGCGCATCGCCCCGCTGGGCGACCCGATCCAGGTCGAGACCCGCCAGACCAGCCTGGCGCTGCGGCGCAAGGACCTCGCCCTGCTGACCCTCGTCCCGCTCGACTGACCCCGCCCGGAATCCCCATGACCGCATTGACCCTCGGCCTGATCGGCAATCCCAACTCCGGCAAGACCACCCTGTTCAACCAGCTCACCGGCTCGCGCCAGCGGGTCGGCAACTGGGCCGGCGTCACCGTGGAGCGCAAGGAGGGTGCGTTCCATACCGTCCGTCACGCGGTACGCCTGGTCGACCTGCCCGGCACCTATTCGTTGACCAGCGTTTCCGCCCAGGCCTCGCTGGACGAGCAGATCGCCTGCCGCTACATCGCCAGCGGCGAAGTGGACGTGCTGGTCAACGTGGTGGATGCGGCGAACCTGGAGCGCAACCTGTACCTCACGGTGCAACTGCGGGAGATGGGCATCCCCTGCATCGTCGCGCTGAACATGCTCGACATCGCCCGTAGCCAGCGCATCCGCATCGATATCGACGGTCTGGCGCGGCGTCTCGGCTGCCCGGTGGTGCCGCTGGTATCCACCCGCGCCGATGGCATCGACGAACTGAAGGCGGCCATCGACTCCCTACAGCTCCCGCAGGCGGCGCTGGCGGTGGATTACCCACCGGCCATCCAGGCGCAGGTCGGCTACCTTCTGGAAACGCGCGCTCCGGCGGCCTCGGCCATCGAGCCGCGCTGGCTGGCGTTGCAGGCGCTGGAAGGCGACATCTTCAACGGCCCGGCGCTGGGCTTGCCGCCCGCCACCCTGGAACAGGCGCGCCAGGGCTGCGGCGAGGAGCCCGAGCTGGCGATCGTCGATGCGCGCTACCGACTGATCGGCGAGATCTGTGCGGCGGTCTGCGACCACCAGCAGGCTCAGCCGCACCGGCTGACCCAATGGCTCGACCGGGTCGTCCTGAATCGCTGGCTGGGTCTGCCGATCTTCCTGCTGGTGATGTACCTGATGTTCTTCTTCGCCATCAACATCGGCGGGGCGCTACAGCCGATCTTCGACAAGGGCTCGTCGGCGATCTTCATCGACGGCATCCAGTGGCTGGGTATCCGCTTCGGCCTGCCCGATTGGCTCACGGTGTTCCTCGCCCAGGGCATCGGTGGCGGGGTCAACACGGTGTTGCCGCTGGTGCCGCAGATCGGCTTGATGTACCTGTTCCTCTCGCTGCTCGAGGATTCCGGCTACATGGCACGCGCGGCCTTCGTCATGGACCGCCTGATGCAGGCGCTGGGCCTGCCGGGCAAGTCGTTCGTGCCGCTGATCGTCGGTTTCGGCTGCAACGTACCGTCGATCATGGGCGCGCGGACCCTGGACGCGCAGCGCGAGCGGCTGATTACCATCATGATGGCGCCGTTCATGTCCTGCGGCGCGCGCCTGGCGATCTTCGCCGTATTCGCCGGGGCCTTCTTCGGCCAGGGCGGCGCGCTGGTGATCTTCTCCCTGTACCTGCTCGGCATCGTCGTGGCGATCCTCACCGGGCTGTTGCTCAAGCACACCTTGATGCGCGGCGAGGCCTCGCCGTTCGTCATGGAACTGCCGCTGTACCATGTGCCACACCTTAAGAGCCTGCTGCTGCAGACCTGGTCGCGCCTGCGCGGCTTCGTGGTGCGGGCCGGCAAGGTGATCATCCTGGTCAGCCTGGTGATCGGCGGCCTGAACAGTATCACCCTCGACGGCAAGCCGGTGCAGGGCGACATCGGCCATTCCGCGCTGGCCAGCGTCAGCCAGCGTCTCACTCCGCTGCTGGCGCCGCTCGGGGTGCAGCCGGACAACTGGCAGGCCACCGTCGGCCTGGTCACCGGGGCGATGGCCAAGGAAGTGGTGGTCGGCACCCTGAACACCCTCTACACCGCCGAGCAGATCCAGGGCGAGGCCTTCGACTACGAAGGCTACGACCTGCCCGGGCAACTGCGCGACGCCCTGGTCGAGACCTGGGACGGCCTGGTCGATACCTTCAGCCTCAGCGTGCTGGCCAACCCGGTGGAGGCGAGCATGGCCGACGGCGACATGGAGACCGGCTCGATGGGCACCATGGCGAGCAAGTTCGGCAGCCCCATCGCGGCCTACAGCTATCTGGTCTTCGTCCTGCTCTACGTGCCCTGCGTGACCGCCATGGGCGCGATCGCCCGGGAAAGCAGCAAGGGCTGGATGGCTTTCTCGGTGCTCTGGGGGCTGAACGTCGCCTACTCGCTGGCGACCCTCTGCTACCAGGTCGCCACCTTCGCCGCGCACCCCGAGCGTAGCGTCCTGACCATCGCCGTGGTGCTGCTCTTCAACCTGATCCTGATGACCTGCCTGCGTCTGTTCGGCCGTGAGCAGGTACTGCAACTGCCAGGCCGAATGGCCGATGCCCCGAGCGGGCAGGGAGGATGTCACTGATGGCGACACTCATGCAGATCCGCGCCGCCCTGGAAGACGGCCAGGCGCGTGGGCTGAAACAGCTCAGCCGCCAGGTGGACGCGCCGCCGGCGCTGGTGGAGGCGATCCTGGAGCGGCTGATCGCGCTCGGCAAGGTCGAGCGGGTGGCTGCGCAAAGCTCGGGCGGTTGCGGCGGCGGTTGCAAGGGCTGCGCCCAGCGCGATCCGTGCGCGGAGCCGGAGCCGTATTTCCGCCTGCGCTAGACGGGCAAAGCACAGAGCCCGCCACGGCAAGCGTGGCGGGCTCTTCCTGGCTGGCGCGATCAGGCCAGGGTCGGATAGTCCAGGTAGCCTTCGGTACCGCCGGTATAGAAGGTTTCCGGGCGCGGCGGGTTCAGTTCGGCGCCCTGGCGCAGGCGTTCGACCAGGTCCGGGTTGGCGATGAAGGGGACGCCGAAGGCCACCGCATCGGCGTCGCCCTTGGCCAGGATGGCGTTGGCGCTGTCGAGGGTGAACTTTTCGTTGGCGATGTAGGGTCCGCCGAAGGCTTTCTTCAGGGCTACGCCGATGCTGTCGTCGGCCTGCGCTTCGCGGGCGCAGATGAAGGCGATGCCGCGCTTGCCCAGCTCACGGGCGACATGGCTGAAGGTTTCCAGGCGGTTGGAATCGCCCATGTCGTGGGAGTCGGCACGCGGCGCCAGGTGTACGCCGACGCGCTGGGCGCCCCATACGGAGATCGCCGCGTCGGTGACTTCCAGCAGCAGGCGCGCGCGGTTCTCGATGGAGCCGCCGTAGCGGTCGGTGCGCTTGTTGGTGCTGTCCTGGAGGAACTGGTCGAGCAGGTAGCCGTTGGCGCCGTGGATCTCCACGCCGTCGAAGCCGGCGGCCTTGGCCCGCTCGGCGCCCTGGCGGTAGGCCTCGACGATGTCGGCGATCTCCTCGGTGTCCAGCGCGCGCGGGGTGACGTAGGGACGCTTCGGGCGCACCAGGCTGACGTGCCCCTCGGCGGCGATGGCGCTCGGCGCCACCGGCAGCTCGCCATTCAGGTAGAGCGGATCGGAAATCCGCCCGACGTGCCAGAGTTGCAGGAAGATGCGCCCGCCGGCGGCGTGCACCGCCTTGGTCACGTTGCTCCAGCCACGGACCTGGTCATCGGACCAGATGCCGGGGGTGTCGGGATAGCCTACGCCCATCGGCGTGACCGCGGTGGCCTCGCTGAGGATCAGGCCGGCATCGGCGCGCTGGGCGTAGTACTCGGCCATCAGGGCGTTGGGCACGCGGCCTTCATCGGCGCGGCAGCGGGTCAGCGGCGCCATGACGATGCGGTTGGGCAGCTCGAGGTCGCCGAGCACGATGGGATCGAACAGAGTAGCCATGGAACATCCTCCACTAGGGAATAGACGGACAGGGGATCAATCGAGGACCGGCTGCGCCTGGGCGCGGCCGTTTCCGGAAAAGGCGATCAGGGTGGCCAGCAGCGCCAGCGCGGCCAGCGCGGCGGCGGCCAGCGGCACGCGGGTCAGGCCCAGGCCGTGGTCGATGACGCTGCCGCCGACCCAGGCGCCGAGCGCGTTGCCGACGTTGAAGGCGCCGATGTTCAGGGTCGCCACCAGGTTCGGCGCGGCATGCCCGACGCGGACCACGTTGACCTGCAGCGCGGGCACCGCGGCGAAGGCGGCGGCGGCCCAGAAGAACAGGGTGATCTCCGCCGGCAGCAGGGCCTGGCTGGTCCAGCTGAACAGCGCCGAGACCAGCGCCATGGCGGCGAACACCGCGGCCATGGTGGTGCCCAGGCGCCAGTCGGCGAGGCGGCCGCCGATCACGTTGCCGACGGTCAGGCCGACGCCGATCAGCAGCAGGGTCCAGGTCACGCCGCGCGGGCTGACCCCGGTGACTTCGCCGAGCAGCGGCGCGACGTAGGTGAACAGGGCGAACATCGAGGCGGCGAACAGCACGGTGGTGCCCAGGGCCAGCCACAGCGACGGGTTCTTCAGCGCGGACATTTCCTGGCGCAGGTCGACCTTCTCTTCCTCGCGGTCGTTTGGCAGCACCCTGGCCAGGCCGACGAAGGCGACCACGCCGATCAGGGTCACCACCCAGAAGGTCGCGCGCCAGCCGGCTTCCTGGCCGAGCGCGGTACCCAGCGGCACGCCGAGCACGTTGGCCAGGGTCAGGCCGGTGAACATCAGGGCCACGGCGGAAGCGCGGCGGTTCGGCGCCACCAGGCTGGCGGCGACCACCGAGCCGATGCCGAAGAAGGCGCCATGGCAGAGCGCGGTGACGATCCGCGCCAGCATCAGCAGGCCGTAGTTGGCGGCCACCGCGCAGAGCAGGTTGCCGACGATGAAGATGCCCATCAGCGCGAGCAGGGCTTTCTTGCGCTCCAGGCGGGCGGTGGCCATGGCCATCAGCGGGGCGCCGAAGGCCACGGCGAAGGCGTAGCCGCTGATCAGCCAGCCGGCGCTGGGAATGGATACCCGCAGGTCGCCGGCGACCTGCGGCAGCAGGCCCATGATGACGAATTCGGTGGTACCGATGGCAAAGGCGGATAAAGCGAGGACGAGAAGAGACGCCGGCATCGGTCGAGCTCCTGGACTGCGAGGTGGTGGGGTGGAAGCGAGTGCTGCTTACAGCTCGTCGCCGAGTTGGTCGAGGAAGGCCTGGATGGTCTCCTCGTTGCGCTTGAAGAAGTTCCACTGGCCGACCCGGCGGCTGGTCACCAGACCGGCGCGTTGCAGGGTGGCGAGGTGTACCGATACGGTGGACTGGGAGAGACCGGTACGCTGGTCGAACTTGCCGGCGCAGACGCCGATCTCGAACGGGTGGTCCTGCTCGACGAAGTACTTCTCCGGTTCCTTCAGCCAGCGCAGCATGTCGCGTCGCACCGGGTGGGAGAGAGCCTTGATGATTTCGTCGATGTCCAGTGGCATGGCGGTGGTCCGTTGGCCGTCCATATCGGGTTGGGACGAACTATATATCGGTGTGGGACGATATGGGGATCGATTGCGACGATAGTCGCTATCGACAGGGCTGATGACGATGATCGAAACGACCGTTCCGTCCCTGGGGTAAGCTAGCCCGCATGAACTACCTCGCGCATCTCCACCTCGGCGGCCCGCAACCGGCCCAACTGCTCGGCAGCCTGTACGGCGACTTCGTCAAGGGCCGCCTGCAGGGACAATGGCCGGACGAGATCGAGCGGGCCATCCAGTTGCACCGGCGCATCGACGCCTTCACCGACAGCCATCCACTGGTGCATGCGGCCAAGCGGCGCTTCCCGCTGGAGCGCCGGCGTTTCGCCGGCGTCCTGCTGGACGTGTTCTTCGACCACTGCCTGGCGCGCGACTGGAACGACTACGCCGACGAACCGCTGCCGCAGTTCGTCGAGCGGGTCTACGGCACCCTGCGCACCGCCTCGCCGCTGCCGGAGCGCCTGGCGCGCATCGCGCCGCGGATGGCGGCCCAGGACTGGTTGGGCAGCTACCGCGAGTTCGCGGTCTTGCGCGAAGTGCTGGGCGGTATGTCGCGGAGGCTGTCGCGACCGCACCTGCTGGACGGCTCCTGGGAAGAACTGGCCCAGCGCTACGATGACCTGAGCGCGGATTTCCGCGCCTTCTACCCGCAACTCCAGGCTTTCGCCCTGAGCCAGCGCTGAGCCTGGCGCAGCGGCCATTGGCCCGGCCGGCGGAATCACCTATCAATTGTTTCAGTCCGAAGCATCCGCTTGATGCACATCAACCGGCAGCGGTCGCGTCGATCGTTCAATGGGGCCGACGTTCAACGCTCTGCCAATGGAGGTGGAAGATGAAACGAATCCTGGTGGCGACCGACCTGTCCTCGCGTTCCGAGCTGGCGGTCATGCGCGCCGCGGCGCTGGCCAAGGCGAGGAATGCCGAACTGACCGTGCTGAACGTGCTCGACGACGACCAGCCGCCGGTGCTGATCGCGCCGCAACGGCTGGCCATCGCCAACCTGCTGGAAGTGAACGGACAGGCCCTGAAGGAGCGCCTCGGCGTCGAGTCCAAGGCGATCGTGCGGGTCGGCGATCCGGTGGTGGTGATCAACGCGGTGGCCGAGGAGATCGGCGCCGACCTGCTGGTGATGGGCGCGCACCGGCACACGCCGCTGCGCGACCTGTTCATCGGCACCACCCTGGAGCGGGTGGTACGCAATGCGAAGATCCCGGTGCTGCGCGCGGCCGGTGCGCCGGAAGAGGAGTACCGCCGGGTGCTGCTGGCGCTGGACTTCTCGCCGACCTCGACGCGCGCGGTGCAGATGGCCGGCCAGCTCGGCTTCCTCGACGCCGCCAGCCTCACCGCGCTGCATGCCTTCGAGCCGTTCGCCAAAGGCATGATGCGTTATTCGGGGATCAAGGAAGACCGCGTCGAGCATTACGTCGACCAGGAGGAACTCAAGGCCAACGTCGAGCTGCGCGACTACGTCGCCGGCCTGGGGCTGGGCCGCGAGGACATCCAGTTGCGCGTCGGCGAAGGCTTGCCGATCAACGTGATCATGACCGAGGTACGCCGCCAGGCGCCGCAGTTGACGGTGCTCGGCACCCAGGGCCTGACCGGCTTCCGCCGCGCGCTGATCGGCAGCGTGGCCGAGGCGGCCCTCGGCGACCTGCCGTGCGACGTGCTGGCGGTGCCGCCCAAGCGCGACTAGGCGGCGCGCCGGGTTTGCGTAGTGGCGGCAGTGCCGAACAGCGCCAGGCGCACCGCCTGCTGGGCCTGGCGGGCCAGTTCGGCGCGGTCCAGGCCCTGGCTGGGGATCGGTTCCAGCAGCTGGATATGCACGCTGCCGCGCTCGCCGCGCAGCAGGCGGCCGAGGTGGCTGAGCAAGTCGTCGTCGCCGATGAACGGCGCCTGCGCATCGGGCACGCCGTCGCGGCGGTAGCTGATCGCCACCGGCTGCACCGCCACGCCGGCTTCCAGGGCGCTGGCCATCAGGCGACCGTGGAAGGTGCGCAGGCTTTCGCCGTTGGTGGTGGTGCCTTCCGGGAAGATCAGCAGGTTGCGCCCACGGTGCAGTTGTTCGGCCAAGCGCTGGTTGATCAGCCGGCTGTCGCCCGAGCCGCGACGGATGAACAGGGTGCCGGCCTTTTCCGCCAGCCAGCCGGCCAGCGGCCAGGCACGCACCTCGGCCTTGGACAGGAAGGTCAGCGGCGCCAGGGCGCCGAGCAGCGGGATATCGGTCCAGGACACATGGTTGGCTACCCACAGCATGGGTTGCCGGGGCGCTTCGCCGCTGACCCTGACCTCGAAGGGCAGGGCCGCGCAGAGGCGCGCCAGCCACCAGCGGGTCAGGCGCTGGCGCAGCGGCGTGACGTCGGCGCCGGGCAGCCGCTCGCGCAGGCTGACCCAAGCGGCCAGGCCCAGTCCGAGCGCGACCAGCCCGAGCAGGCGGGCGCTGCGCAGCAGCAGGCGCAGCCGCGCCATCAGACCGCTGCCTTGAAGTGGCGGGCGTAGCGCGGGCAGAGTTCGTCGCGCTTGAGCAGGATGAACACGTCGGCGACCTGGAAATCCGGGTCCCAGCAGGGCTCGCCGCAGATCTTGGCGCCCAGGCGCATGTAGGCCTTGAGCAGCGGCGGCAGCTCGGCGGTGAGGTTTTCCGGGACGTCCAGCGGCGGCAGCGGGTTCTTCGGCTCGGCCTGCAGGTAGTCGGTGCACAGGTAGCGTTCGCGCAGCCGCTGCATCACCGCCTTGGCCTGCATACCGCCGTCGCGCATGGGAATGCTGGCGCAGCCCATCAGGTAGCGGTAGCCGCCCTCGTTGAGGACCTCGGCGAGTTCGCCCCAGAGTACCGCGATGGTGGCGCCGTTGCGGTATTCGGGAGCGACGCAGGTGCGGCCGATCTCCAGGACCGGGCCGTGCAGGGCGTCGAGGCCGGAGAGGTGGAACTCCTCTTCGCTGTAGAAGCGCCCGAGGCGTTCGGCGGCGCGATGGTCGAGCAGCCGGGTGGTGGCCACCAGGGCGCCGCTGTCGAGGTCGCGGACGCCGATGTGCGCGCAGTGACGGTCGTAGTCGTCGCGGTCGAGGCCGTCTTCGGCGCCTTCGAGCTTGGCGTCGAACTCGGCGCTGAATACGCGGTAGCGCAGGGCCTGGGCCTCGCGCAGGGCGCGGGCGCCGTTCAGGCGCTCGGCCTTCAGGCGGCGTCCGGCGACGGGTTCGCGGGTAATGGCGGTCTGGGTCATGCCTGGGCCTCCTTGGGCCGGCGCCGCGGGTTGCGGCCGCTCGGCTTTGTTGTGCAAGCTCAGGCTAGGAAGGCGCGGTGTCACCCCTGTGACAGGGGCGTGATGCTTGTATGACATTGTCGCCGGATGTAACGCGCCGTTGTTCAACGCTGGCACCCTCGGCAGGATGCCGGTTCCGACACATTCCACACTGGAGTCCGCCATGTCCTGGCAACGCTTGCTCGGCCCGCTCGACCGCCTGCCCACCGAAGGCTCCCTGGAAGACTGGCACGCCGCCGCCCTGGCGCGCGCCGACGGTCTTGGCACCCTGGAGCGGGCGGTGCTCGGCGGACGATTGGCCGCGAGTCCGGGCCTGGCCTTCCTCGCCGGCTACCAGGCGGCCCTGCGCGCGCTCTGGCCGGCGGCGCCGGAAGGTCTCGGCGCGCTGTGCGTGACCGAGAAGCGCAGCGTGCGCCCGGCGGACCTGCAGACCCGCCTGGAGGGGCTGGTCCTGCATGGACAAAAGGATTTCGTCACCGCTGGCGACAGCGCCTCCTGGTGGCTGGTGGCCGCCCGCGACGAGGCTCCGGGGCAGCCGCCGCGACTGTCGATGACGGTGGTCCTGGCCGGCGCCCCGGGGGCGCGCCTGGAGGCGTTGCCGGCGCTGCCGCTGATGCCGGATGTGCCGCATTCCCGCCTGTTGCTCGACGGTGCCCATTGCGAGCGCCTGCCCGGCGATGGTTGGGACGACTACGTCAGGCCGTTCCGCCTGCTGGAGGATGTCCATGTGCTGGCGGCGCTGGTCGGCTGGCTCTATGGGGTCGGCCATGAATGCGGCTGGCCCTCGCCGCTGCTGCTGCGCCTGGCCGGCATCCTCGGCGGCTGCGCCGAGGTCGCGCGGCATCCGGTCGCCTGCGTCGGCACCCAGGCGGTACTGGCTGGGCTGTTCGAACAGTTCTCGGCGCTGGAGGGGCAACTGGATGCCGCCTTCGCCGCCAACGCCTCGACCTGGGAGGCATTGTGGCAACGCGATCGCGGCTTGCTGGCGATTGCCAACGGGGCCCGCAAAGTTCGCCTGGAGAAGGCCTTGACCCGCCTCGGGCTTGACCCAGGTCAGTGAGGCGCCGCGCCGCAGGCGCTTACCCTGCGCAGCATCCGGCGAGGAATGCTCCTCGGCGCCTGCACAGAGTAGATTTCACCGACCATGCGACGCGAACCGATCGTGCTGTTCGACAACGGCAGCCACCAGTGCCTGTGTTTCGATGACCTCGTCAGCGGCGAAGGGGTCCAGTCCAACCAGTTCCTGATCGTCGACAACGGCCAGTACCTGCTGCTCGATCCCGGCGGCGACCTGACCTACACGCCGCTCTCGCTGGAATTGTCGAAACGCTTTCCGCTGCAGGAGCTGGACTACATCTTCGCTTCGCACCAGGACCCGGACATCATCGCCGCCCTCGACAAGTGGCTGCTGCACACCCGCGCCCGGGTGATCTGCTCCAAGCTGTGGGCGCGCTTCCTGCCGCACCTGACGGCCAACTACCTGGCGGTCAGCCATGGCATCAACACCTACGACCGGGTCATGCCGTTGCCCGACCGCGGCCAGGCGATCGCTCTCGGCGACTGCTCGTTGAAGGCGATCCCCGCGCATTTCCTGCATTCGGTGGGCAACTTCCAGCTCTACGACCCGGTGAGCAAGATCCTTTTCTCGGGCGATATGGGCGCCTCGCTGGTGGACGACGCGGCGCCGGTCAGCGATTTCGCCGCGCATATCCAGTACATGGACGGATTCCATCGCCGCTACATGGCGGCGAACAAGATCTGCCGCCTGTGGGCGCGGATGGTCCGGGACATGGATGTGGAGATGATCGTGCCGCAACACGGGCGGCCCTTCGTCGGCAAGGAAATGATCAGCGCCTTCCTCTACTGGATCGAGAACCTCGAGTGCGGCATCGACCTGCTCGGCCCGGACGACTACCGCATGCCAGGCTGAGTCCGCGCTTCCTGGCGTCATCGAGGCCATGCTAGGGTTGCCCCTCGACCGTCGAGAGGGCCCGCCGATGCCCGCTTTGCCGTTGTCCCGCCGCGCCCTCGCCGCGCTGGCCCTGGTATTCGCCCTCCCTGCCCTGGCCGAAGACTGGCCCGACACCGACTGGCCCCGTGCCCAACAGCCCGCGGGGCCGGCGCTGGAGGCATTCGAGCGCTATGCCTTCGGTCGTCGCGACGATGTTCGTCGTAAAGGCATCCGCACCGACGCGGTAGTGGTGATCCGCGACGGTCGTCTGGTCTATGAGCGCTACGCCGGCCCGAGCCGTGCAGAGACCCCGCACCTTACCTGGTCGGTGAGCAAGAGCCTGCTCGCCACGCTGCTTGGCGTCGCCGAGGGCGAAGGGCGCTTCCAGCTCGACGACCCGGTGGCGCGCTACTACCCGCCGTTCGCCCGTCATCCCGAGGTGACGTTGCGCCACCTGCTGAACTGGTCTTCCGGGCTGGACTGGCAGGAGGACTACGAGTTCGCGCCATTGAAATCCTCCGTGGTGGCGATGCTCTACACCCGTGGGCGTGACGACATGGCCGGCTTCGTCGCCGAAACCCCGCAGGCCCGGCCGCCGGGCCGGCGTTTCCGCTACTCCAGCGGCGACAGCAACGTGCTGGCGGCGGCCCTCCACGGCATGCTCGGCGCGGACTATGCCGAGTACCCCTGGCGCGCGCTGTTCGAGCCGCTGGGCATCCGTTCGGCGGTATGGGAGCGAGACGCCGCCGGCACGTTCGTCGGCTCGTCGTACGTCTACATGAGCGCCCGCGACCTGGCGCGCGTCGGCCTGCTGATGCAGCGCCACGGGCGCTGGCGCGAGCGGCAACTGCTGCCGCTGGCATGGGTCGAGTTCAACCTGACGCCCTTCGCCCGCTACCGGCCGAGCGCGGAAGAGGAGGGCGAGGCGGTGCCGGGCGGCCAGTGGTGGTTGAACCGTGCGGTGAAAGGCGCGCCGGCGCCCTGGCCGGACGTCGCCGAGACCGCCTTCGCCGCGCTCGGCCACTGGGGCCAGGCGCTCTACGTGCTGCCCGAGGAGAAGCTGGTGATCGTGCGCTACGCCGACGACCGCGACGGGCGTTTCCGCCACAACGAATTCCTGCGCCTGGCACAGGCGGCGTTCGCCGGGGAGGCGCGGCCATGATCCGTCGCCATCCCTTGCTCTTCCTGTTCGTCCTGGGGCTGCTCGCCGCCCTCGCGTGGGCCTGGCAGAACCGCATCCACCTGGCGGCCTTTCCCGCCATCATCGGTGCCTACACGGCCAAGGAGTACTGCTCCTGCCGCTACGTGATGGGGAACTCCGCGGACTATTGCCGGGCCTATACCCAACAGTACGTGCCGATCAGCGGCTTCTTCGACGACGAAGCCCGCCGCCGGGTGACCGCCCGCGGCCTCGGCAGTACGCAGACGGCCGCCTGGCTGGGCCCGCGCGAGGGATGCCGGCTCATGCCCGAGGCGGACAGGCTGCCGGACTGACCGGCGGCGCATGTCGGGGCGCGGGGCGAGGGACGGCGCCGGCCCGAAGCCGGAGGTGGAATGCCTGTTGTATTGTGTGTCCTGTTGTTGCTCCTCAGCCCGCTGCTGTCGGCGGCGGAATGGCAACTGGAGCCGGATTACTCGCGGATCAGCTTCGTTTCCGTGAAACGCGCGAAGATGGCCGAGGTGCAGCGCTTCGATCGTCTCAGCGGCCAGATCGACAAGCAGGGCGTCGCGCGCATCGTGGTGCCGCTGGGCACCCTGGACAGCGGCCTGGCCCTGCGCGACGAGCGAATGAAGGACAACTTCTTCGAAACCTCGCGCTTCCCCGAGGCCACCGTGGAGAGCCGCCTGGACATGGCCGGCTTCGACGACCTGCGGGTCGGCCAGTCGCGGGTCGAGAAGCTCGACTTCACCCTCGACCTGCACGGCCAGCAGCGCCGCCTGAAGGCCGACGTGCTGGTCACCCGCCAGGGCGAAGGGCTGGTCCAGGTGGCGACCCTGGAGCCGGTGCTGCTGAAGCTGCTCGACTTCGACCTGGAAGAGAAGCTCAAGCCCTTGAAGGAGATGGCCAATATTCCCTCGATCACTCCCGAGGTACCGGTGTTCGCCGTGCTGAACTTCCGCGAAGTGCCGCCGGAACAGTTCTGACGTACCGGCGGAGGGCGGCGCGGGCCTTGGGTTCCACCCAGTGGAACCGCCTTCCGTTGTCCTTCGCCGCGTGCCGCGCTTAGCTGTGACCACGCCCGGCCGGCCTTGCGTCCGGGCCTCCCGCCAACAAGACCGGAGCGCAATCCGGCCAGAGGAGAGACGGCATGGCTCGACATCGACACATCGTGGCCTGGCTCGAGGAGGTCGCCGACGACCTGCGTAGCCTGCGCCAGGACATCCACGCCCATCCCGAACTGGGCTTCGAGGAGCGACGTACCGCCGCGCTGGTCGCCGAATGCCTGCGCGGCTGGGGCTACGAAGTGCACGAAGGGATCGGCCGCACCGGCGTGGTCGGCGTCCTCCGCCAGGGCGCCGGTACGCGGCGGCTCGGCCTGCGGGCGGACATGGATGCGCTGCCGATCGTCGAGGCCACGGGGCTCGGCTACAGCAGCTGCCACGGCGGGCGCATGCACGCCTGCGGCCACGACGGACACACCGCGATGCTGCTCGGCGCGGCACGCTACCTGGCGGCGACGCGGCGTTTCGACGGCACCCTGGTACTGATCTTCCAGCCCGCCGAGGAAGGCCAGGGCGGCGCCGAGGCGATGCTCGCCGACGGGCTGCTGGAGCGCTTTCCCTGCGATGCGCTGTTCGGCATGCACAACATGCCGGGACTGGAGGCCGGGCACCTGGGCTTCCGCGCGGGACCGATGATGGCTTCCCAGGACCTGCTGAGCGTCACCCTGGAGGGCGTCGGTGGACACGGTTCGATGCCGCACCTGAGCGTCGATCCGTTGCTCGCCGCGTCGAGCGCGGTGATGGCCCTGCAGAGCGTGGTGGCGCGCAACGTCGATCCGCAGAAGGCCGCGGTGGTCACGGTCGGCGCATTGCAGGCCGGCGAGGCGGCCAACGTCATACCCCAGCGCGCCGTGCTGCGCCTGAGCCTGCGGGCGCTCGACGGCCAGGTGCGCGAGCAGGTGCTGCAGCGGGTTCGCCAGATCATCGAGTTGCAGGCCGCCAGCTATGGGTGCCAGGCCAGCATCGAGCACTACCCGGCCTATCCGGTGCTGGTCAACAGCGTCGAGGAAACCGAGTTCGCCCGCCAGGTCGGGGTCGAGCTGGCCGGCGCGGAGCAGGTCGACGGCGACACGCCGAAGCTGATGGGCAGCGAGGACTTCGCCTGGATGCTACAGCGCTGCCCCGGCAGCTACCTGTTCATCGGCAACGGCAGAGGACGGCCGATGGTGCACAACCCGGCCTATGACTTCAACGACGACATCCTGGTCCGGGGCGCGGCCTATTGGGGCGCGCTCGCCGAGACCTGGCTGGCCGCCCCCGCGGCGTCCGGCCTTCGACTGACTGCCGCCAATAACGGCGCGGCCTGAGCCGCGCCGGCATTCCCCCGGTTACCAGGAGATTCCCATGCACGCTTGCCCGAGCGGTACCTCGCGTACCCGCCAGGTGGCGGCTGCCGTGATCGGCAACGCCCTGGAGTGGTACGACTTCATCGTCTACGGCTTCCTTTCCAGCCTGATCGCCAGGCTGTTCTTCCCTTCCGGCGACGAGTACACCTCGCTGTTGATGGCCCTGGCCACCTTCGGTGTCGGTTTCTTCATGCGTCCGGTCGGTGGGGTCCTGCTCGGCCTGTATGCCGACCGCAGGGGACGCAAGGCGGCGATGCAACTGATCATCCTGCTGATGACGCTGTCCATCGCGATGATCGCCTTCGCCCCGACCTACGCGGCGATCGGCGTCGGCGCACCGTTGCTGATCGTGATCGCGCGAATGCTGCAGGGTTTCGCCACCGGCGGCGAGTACGCCAGCGCCACGGCTTTCCTGGTGGAAAGCGCGCCGCCGCACCGGCGCGGTCTCTACGGTTCCTGGCAATTGTTCGGCCAGTGCCTGGCGGTGTTCGCCGGTGCGGGGATGGGCGCGCTGGTCACCCATTGCCTGGACGCCGAGTCCCTGGAGAGCTGGGGCTGGCGGGTGCCGTTCCTGTTCGGTCTGCTGATCGGTCCGGTGGGATTGTGGATCCGCCGCTACATGGGCGAGACCGAGGCCTTCCTCGAAGCCATCCGGGAGCCCGGCGAGCGCCAGGGGCTGCTCGGCGTGCTGCGCGAATACCGGCGCAGCGTGCTGGTGAGCATGGGCCTGACGGTGATCGGCACGGTGTCCTTCTACGTGGTGCTGGTGAATATGCCGACCTTCGCCCACAAGCAGTTGGGCCTGCCGCTGGACGAGGTGTTCATGGTGCAGATGGCTGCGGTGGCGCTGATGACCCTGGTGATCCCGTTGGCTGGGGGACTCTCCGACCGGGTCGGGCGGCGCCCGGTGCTGCTGGTCGCGACCCTGGCCTTCATGCTCATGGTCTATCCGCTGTTCGCCTGGGTCGCCGCGGCGCCGAGCCTGGGGCGCCTGCTGCTGATGCAACTGTTGCTGTGCACGGCGATCGGCGGCTTCTTCGGCCCGGCGCCGACCGCGGTGGCCGAGCAGTTTCCGGTGCGGGTGCGTTCCACCGGCCTGGCGGTGGCGTATAACCTGGCGGTGATGCTGTTCGGCGGTTTCGCTCCGTTCATCGTCACCTGGCTCACCGAGGTCGGCGGCTCGCCAGTGGCGCCGGCGTTCTACGTGCTCGGCGCGGCCTTCCTCGGGCTGCTCGCCACCCTCTATCTGCGGGAGGGCGCGACGCCCGCCCCGCGCCCCCGTGAACCGGCCCTGGGCAAGCCGGCAAGGAGTCTGTGAATGAGCGCCACCCGCCATCGAAGCGACGGCCACGAGGAAATCGTCGCGCTTGACGCGCTGCCGCTGTCCGCGGCGATCCGCCGACGCGAACTGTCCTGCCGCGAGGTCATGCAGGCCTACCTGGCGCAGATCGAACGGTTCAACCCGCGGGTCAACGCCATCGTCTCGCTGCAGGCGGAAAGCCGCCTGCTCGCCCAGGCCGACGAGCGCGACCGGCAACTGGCGCGCGGCGAATGGCTGGGCTGGATGCACGGCATGCCGCAGGCGATCAAGGACCTCGCCGCCACCTCCGGCATTCCTACCACCCTGGGTTCGCCGCTGTTCGCCGGGCAGGTGCCGGAGCACGACGCCATCGTCGTCGAGCGGGTGAAGAGCAGCGGTGCGATCGTCATCGGCAAGACCAACGTACCGGAGTTCGGGCTCGGCTCGCAGACCTACAACCCGCTGTTCGGCACCACCCGCAATGCCTACGATCCGGCGCGGATCGCCGGCGGCAGCAGCGGTGGGGCGGCGGTGGCGCTGGCGCTGCGCATGCTGCCGGTGGCCGACGGCAGCGACATGATGGGTTCGCTGCGCAACCCCGCCGCCTACAACAACGTCTACGGCTTCCGCCCGTCCCAGGGACGGGTGCCGCACGGCCCGCAAGCGGAACTGTTCGTCCAGCAACTGGCCACCGAAGGCCCGATGGGGCGCAGCGTGGCGGACCTGGCCCGGCTGCTGGCCACCCAGGCCGGCTACGATCCGCGCTGTCCGCTGTCGTTGCGCGACGATCCGCGCAGGTTCGCCGACGACCTCGGGCGCGATTTCCGCAGAGCCCGGCTCGGCTGGCTCGGCGACTACGCCGGCTACCTGCCGATGGAGGAGGGCGTGCTGGAGCTTTGCGAAGCCGCGCTGGGCGATTTCGCCGAGCTGGGCTGCGACGTCGAGGCGTGCCTGCCGGACTATCCCCTGGAGCGCCTGTGGCGCACCTGGCTGGTCCATCGCCAGTGGCTGGTGCAGGGCTCGCTTGGCGAGCTTTACGCCGATCCCGCACGGCGCGTCCGGCTCAAGCCGGAGGCGCAGTGGGAAGTGGAGTCCGGGCTCGGCCTCGGCGCCACCGAGGTCTATCGCGCCTCGCTGGATCGCAGCGACTGGTATCGGGCGCTGGCGCGTCTGTTCGAACGTTACGATTTCCTCTTGCTGCCCAGCGCCCAGGTGTTTCCTTTCGATGCAGAAACGGCGTGGCCGCGGCAGGTCGCCGGGCGGCCGATGGACACCTATCACCGCTGGATGGAGGTGGTGATCGGCCCGACCCTGGCCGGTTTGCCGGCGATCAGCGTACCTATCGGCTTCGGCGCGGCGGGCCTGCCGATGGGATTGCAGATAATCGGCCCGGCGCAGGCCGACCTGGCGGTGCTGCAACTGGCCCATGCCCACGAGGGCCTGACCCGTTGGGTCAGCCGCCGTCCGCCGGCGATGCTCGAGGCTCCAGGGGGCATCGACTAGGCCGCGGAGCAATGCTGGCGTATTCGCAGATTCTTCCTACATGACCTGGGCCTGCATCTTGCTTTGCCATAACGGTCTGTCGACGGTGGAGGTGTCGTCATGCCGGAAAGAGAAGAGGCGGGAACCGTGCGTTCGGTGGAGCGGGCGCTGGCGATCCTCGATCTGCTGGGCCAGCACCAGGCGCTGGGGCTCGAGGAACTGCATTACCTGACCGAACTGCCCAAGGCCACGGTGTCGCGGCTGCTGCATACCCTGCTGGAGCAGGGCTGGCTGTACCGCGGCTTGACCGACCGGCGCTACCGGCTGCGTTCCACCCGCCTCTACGGTGACGCCGCCGAGCGCTTCCGTTGCCAGGTGGTGGAGCGTTCCGCGCCGCTGCTGGTGGAGTTGAGCGAGCGAACCGGGCTGGTCGCCGATTTGTCGATTCTCGACGGCGACCGCCTGCTGGTGGCGGAAAGCTCGGTGCCCGGCGTCCTGCGCAAGCGCTACCCGGCCAACCGGCTGGTGGTCGGCCAGCACGCCAGCCTGTTCCATTCGGCCATGGGCAAGGCCTGCCTGGGCGAACTGGCAGACAGCGAGGTGCGTCGCCTGGCGCGCCAGCACCAGGTAGACGAGGACCTCTGGTTGCGCACCCGCGAGCAGGCCCACGGCCAGGGCTACGGCGAGCGTACCGAGGGACACTGGGAGTATCCGGTGCGCCTGCCGTTCCTGATCCGCGCGGTGGCCTTGCCGGTACGTGCCCAGGGTCGCCTGCTCGGCAGCGTGGCGCTGCACTGGCCGCGCGACCAGGATTGCGTCGAACGGGTGCGCCGCCGGCACCTGGGAACCCTGGCCGATACCGTCAGTCAGTTGCAGCACGCGCTCGACTGACGCGGGAGTTTGCCTGCTCCCAGGCGGCCGGTTTAAGGTGGCGCCGGACGCAAAGGGAGCCCGCATGCACAAGTTGATCTGCCTCGGCCTGGCCCTCCTGGCCTTGCCGGTCCAGGCCGCCTGGTACCTGGACTACGAGTCGTCGCGACTCAGTTTCATCTCCACCAAGAACGCTACCCTTTCGGAAGTCGGCCGCTTCCTGGTCATGCACGGCAAGGTCGACGACAAGGGGCAGGCGCGCCTGCGCGTCGAGCTGGACTCGGTGAGCACCGACATCCCGCTGCGCGACGAACGCATCCGCGAGCATCTGTTCGAGACCAAGCGCTTCGCCGAGGCGGAGATCACCGCCCAGCTCGACCTGGCGCCGATCGTCGAGCTGGCCGACGGCGTGCAACTGGAAATGCGCCAGCCGGTGACCGTCAGCCTGCACGGCAAGCGCAAGAGCTACGCCAGCGACCTGTTGGTGACCCGCCTGGACGAGCATCGCTTCCAGGTGGTGACCCTGTCGCCGCTGGTGCTGGACGCCGCCGACTTCGACCTCGCCCCCGGCATCGAGACCCTGCGCAAGCTGGCCGGCGCCGGCAGCATCGGGCTCTCGGTGCCGGTCGGCGCCGTGCTGATCTTCACTTCGCGGTGAGCGGCCCGGTCTTTCCCTGGCGCAGCGACAACCGCTTCGCCCTGCTCAATGACGGCGTGCGGTTCTTCCCGCGCATGCTGCTGGCCATCGAGGCGGCGCAGCGGAGCATCGAGCTGGAGCTGTACCTGGTGGAAGACGGGCATTGCGCCGAACTGTTTCTCGTCGCCCTGCTGGATGCCCGCCGCCGGGGCGTCGCCGTGCGCTGCCTGTTCGACGGCTTCGGCTGCCTCGGCCTGGGCAGCGCCTGGATCCAGCGCCTGCGCGAGGCCGGCGGCGAACTGCGGCTGTACAACCCGCTGCGCTGGAAGCTGACTGGCGGCAATCTCTACCGCGACCATCGCAAGCTGCTGCTGGTGGACGGGCGCCTCGGTTATGTCGGCGGCGCCGGGATCACCGACGAATTCTGGGAACCGGTCAGCGACGTCAGCGCCTGGCGCGAGGTGATGGTCGAGATGGACGGCCCGGTGGTGGCGGACTGGGCGGCGCTGTTCGAGCGGCAATGGCTGGCCTGTCTCGAAGAGAAAGCCTGGAAGCCCCGCGAGGGCATGACCCTTACCCGCCTTCCGCCGCAGCCGGGGGCGGCCCGTGGGTTGGGCCGGGTGGCCTACGCCGACGCCCGCCAGCACCGCGACATCCTGCAATCGCTGGTCCGCGCGCTGAACGGCTCGCGCCGACGGATCTGGCTGGCGACGCCGTACTTCCTGCCGACCTGGAAGGTTCGCCGGGCCCTGCGCAAGGCCGCCCAGCGCGGCGTGGAGGTGCGCCTGCTGCTGGCCGGGCGGCTCACCGACCACGCCCCGGTGCGCTATGCCGGGCAGCGCTACTACCCGCGCCTGCTGCGCGCCGGCGTGCGCATCCACGAATACCAGCCGCGCTTCCTGCACCTGAAGATGGTCATGGTCGACGATTGGGTGAGCGTCGGCTCCTGCAACTTCGATCATTGGAATCTACGCTTCAACCTCGACGCCAATCTCGAGGCCCTCGACCCGGACTTCACCAATGAGGCGGCGGCGAGCCTGCTGGCGGACTTCGCCGACAGCCGCGAGGTGACCCTGGCGATGTGGCGCGCGCGACCCCTGTGGATGCGCCTGCACCAGCGCCTGTGGGGTTGGCTTGACCGGGTAGTGGTGAATTTCCTCGACCGCCGGCGCTAGGGAGCGGCCGTTCGTAGCCGCTGGCCGGCCCGGTGAAACTTGCCGGGGAGCTTGCGGGTCTACCCCGGACCGCCCATTACAATGACAAAGGAGAGATGCGTGGCAACGCCCGACTCCAAGGAACGTTTCATCGGACTGGAATGGTTGCGCTTCCTGCTCGGCCTGTACGTGGTGGTGTACCACACCCTGCATACCTATCCGAAAGAGCAGAAGTTTCCCGGTCTCGACGAACTGACCAGCCTGGGGTTCTTCGCCACCAGTACCTTCTTCGTGCTTTCCGGCTTCCTCCTGGCCCATGTTTACGCACGCAGCGGCCGGTTGCGCGAAAGCGCCCGCAGCTTCTGGACCAAGCGACTGTCCAATCTCTATCCGCTGCACCTGTTCTCCCTGCTGCTGTCGATCCTGGTGTTGCTGGCCCTCAGCCACCTGGGAATCGGTCCCGAGCTGGACAAGGCCACCCCGCGCTTCGTCATCTACGACACCAACGAAGTGCTCGGCCGCACCCACCCGGAACTCTTCCTGCACTGGATGAGCAACACCGAACTGTTCGTCAACAGCATCCTGCAGATCCTCCTGCTGCAGGCCTGGAATCCCTATTACCTGACCTTCAACGCGCCGTTGTGGTCGCTGTCGACGCTGATGTTCTTCTACCTGGCGTTTCCCTTCGTCGCCCCGCGGCTGATGCGCAGCCGGCACAAGTGGAAGGTGCTGGCGCTGGTCTGGCTGGTCTACCTGATCCCGCCGGCGCTGGTAGTGGCCAGCGAGAGCTACGGGATCCCCTGGACCGGCCTGCTGCACCGCAATCCGTTGCTGCGCCTGCCGGAATTCCTTGGCGGCATCCTGGCCTACGGGTTGTTCCGCGGCTACCGCGACCGTGGCATGGTGCCGGGACGCGGTCTGCTGGCCGCGCTGGTGGCGCTGGTGGTGGCGGCCTTCCTGGTGGCCGACTACCTGTTCACCCAGGGCGCCAAACATTGGTACTTCCTGCTGCACAACGGCCTGCTGCTGCCGGCCCAGTTGCTGCTGGTGTGCCTTTGCGCGCTGCCCGCCGACCCGAAGAGCGCTTTCGTCCGCCACTGGTCGCCGCGCCTGGGGGCCGCCTCGCTGTCGCTGTTCGCCCTGCATGTGCCGATGTTCACCCTGTTCTCCCGTAGCGAGCGCCTTATCGCCGTGCCGGGGCGTTGTCTCGACGACTGGCGCGCCTGCACCGAGGCGGCGGCCGCGCTGCCATCGTCGCTGCTCTACTACCCGCTGTTCCTGGTCCTGCTGGTGGCGTTCTGCGTGCTGTTCCAGGAGCGCGGCGTGGTGCCGGTGCGCAAGTGGCTGGTGCGCCGGCTGATGCCGGCGCCGGCGCTGGCCAAGGTGCCGCGCCCGGCCTGAGGCCGTTCTCCCGGAGAACCGGACTTTCGACGGGTGGCAGGCCCGGCCCGGCTGGTTATGCTGCGCGGATAACCATAAGAAGAGGGATGGAGCATGCTGCGCAGCCTGTCGCTGGCCCTGTCGATCGTCGCGAGCCTGGTCGGCTGCAGCACGCCCGGCGCGTTCTTCGGTGCGGTGGACGGACCGGCCTTCGTCGCCCATCCGAGCGCCGATGCCAGCCACGCCACCGTCTACCTCTACCGTCCGCGGAGCCAGTGGGCGGACGAGGAACTCGAGGCGCCGGGGATCTTCCTCAACAACGAACTGATCGGCAGCCTACCGAGCAACGGCTACCTGGCGTTCGAGTTCGAGACCGGCAGCTACAAGCTGGAAATGCGCCGGCCGCTGGCGGGCAGCTTCTGGACCCTGTTCGCCGACGGTCCGATGGATTTCACCCGCATCGCCAGCTTCATGCTCGAGGCCAGGGCCGGCTCGGTCTACTACCTGCGCTACGACGAACTCAACCCGCCACCGAAGAGCGAGCACCCGGCGGGTGAGGGCGATGGCCCGCTGCAATTGGTGGCGGCCGATCTCGGCGCTGCGGAAATCGGCGCTACCCACCAGGTTCAGGAGCCCATGCAGTTCGCCGCCAGCGGCTACCGGAAACGCGTGCAGCGCTCGTTCTGGGAAGGCGTCGGGCGGGCCCTGGACAAGATCGGCATCTGAACCCGGCACGCGTGTAGTAACCGTCTATTACCCGCGTCCCCCTGCGGATTGGCTACCTTAGGTGCATCCCCGGTATGACCGGGCCCTGCCCGAAGGAGTGCGCGTGATGGCTGCGAAGAAGATCCTGATGCTGGTCGGCGACTATGCCGAAGACTACGAAACCATGGTCCCGTTCCAGGCCCTGCAGATGGTGGGCCACCAGGTGCATGCGGTGTGTCCGGACAAGCGGGCCGGGCAAAGCGTGCGCACCGCCATCCACGATTTCGAAGGCGACCAGACCTACAGCGAGAAGCCGGGCCACAACTTCACCCTCAATGCCGACTTTGCCCAGGCCCGCGCCGAGGATTACGATGCCCTGCTGATCCCCGGCGGCCGCGCCCCCGAATACCTGCGCCTGAACGAGCAGGTGCTGGCTCTGGTGCGTGACTTCGATGCCGCGCGCAAGCCGATCGCCGCGGTCTGCCATGGCGCCCAGCTGCTGGCCGCCGCCGGCGTCCTGCAAGGGCGGGCGTGCAGCGCCTATCCGGCCTGCGCCCCGGAGGTGCGGCTGGCCGGCGGCGAGTACGTCGACCTTCCGCCGGACCAGGCCCACGTCGACGGCCACCTGGTCACCGCGCCGGCCTGGCCGGCGCATCCGGCGTGGCTGGCGCGCTTCCTCGAGGCGCTCGGCACCCGCATCAGCCACTGAGACCCAGGAGACCCCCGCGCATGTGCGAACTCTATGTGAAAGCCGATCCGATCCTCTATGAATCGCGCTCGCGTTCCTTGCGCATCCGCGGGGTGGTGACCACCCTGCGCCTGGAGAACCAGTTCTGGGACATCCTCCGGGAAATCGCCGAAGGCGAGGGCCTGAGCACCAACCAGTTGATCACCAATCTCTACGAGGAAGTGATGGACTATCGCGGCGAGGTGCTCAACTTCGCCTCCTTCCTGCGTGTCAGTTGTACCCGCTACCTGGCGCAGCGGCGCGAGAAAGTCGCCGAGCTGAGCCTGGTCGGCCAGCGCGCCCAGGCCTGAGGCGAGGGAAGACGCGACCGGGGTGAAACGTTTAGGCTGGTCGCACTTCCTCCCCCGATCCGGCGTCGCCTCGTGAAATACTCCCTGCCTACCACGGCCACCGCGCCGTTCTGTCCCTCGGCGGTCAGCCACAGCGTGGCGGTGCCGGCCGACGCCTCGCCGCTGCGCAAGCTGGCGCTGTTCGTCGGCCCCGGCCTGCTGGTCTCGGTCGGCTACATGGACCCCGGCAACTGGGCCACCGCCATCGAGGCGGGCTCGCGCTTCGGCTACGCGCTGCTGTTCGTAGTGGTGCTGGCGAGCTTTTCCGGGATGCTCCTGCAAAGCCTCTGTTCGCGCCTGGGGATCGCCACCGGCCGCGACCTCGCGCAGCTCTCCCGGGAGCGCTACCGCCCTGGCGTGGCGCGTGGCCAATGGCTGCTGGCGGAACTGTCGATCGTCGCCACCGACCTTGCCGAGGTGCTCGGCGCGGCGCTGGCCTTCCACCTGCTGCTGGGCGTCTCGATTACCACCGGGGTGGTCCTCACCGCCTTCGATACCCTGATCGTGCTGGCCCTGCAGGGCGCCAACTTCCGCCGCCTGGAGGCCATAGTGCTGGGGCTGATCGCGACCATCGGCGCGTGTTTCTTCGTCGAACTGGTGCTGATCGGCCCCTACTGGCCGGATGTCGCCGCCGGCTTGCGGCCGTCCTGGGACACCCTGAGCAGCCAGGAGCCGCTGTACCTGGCGATCGGCATCCTCGGCGCGACGGTGATGCCGCACAACCTCTACCTGCATTCGTCCGTGGTGCAGACCCGGGTCAGCGGCGACGACGCGGCGAGCAAACGCTCGGCGATCCGCTTTTCCCGGCTCGACACCATCGGCTCGCTGTCCCTGGCGCTGCTGGTCAATGCGGCGATCCTGATCCTCGCCGCCGCGGCTTTCCACGGTAGCGGCCATACCGAGGTGGTGGAGATCCAGGACGCCTACCACCTGCTCGACCCGTTGGTGGGCGGCGCCCTGGCCAGCTTCCTGTTCGGCTTCGCCCTGCTGGCGGCGGGGCAAAGCTCGACCTTCACCGGCACCATTGCCGGGCAGGTGGTGATGGAGGGTTTCCTCCGGGCGAAGATTCCCTGCTGGCAGCGGCGCCTGATCACCCGCGGCCTGGCCCTGGTGCCGGCCTTGATCGGCGTGCTCTGGCTGGGCGAAGCCGCGGTAGGCAAGCTGCTGGTGCTCAGCCAGGTGGTGCTCAGCCTGCAATTGCCGTTCGCCCTGTGGCCGCTGATTCGCTTCAGCAGCGACCGGGGCCTCATGGGGGAGTTCGTCAACCCGCGCTGGGTCAGCGCGCTGGCCTGGTCGTTGTTCGGCCTGATCTCGGCGGCGAACCTGACCTTGCTGTATTTCTGGTTCGGCTGAACCAAGGCGCCTGCGGCGCTGCCAGCCCAGGCTCCGGCCAGTGGCCGTACGAAAAAGCCCGGCGCGGGCCGGGCTTTTTCAGGGACGGAGCAGGCTTACTTGACCTCGACCGCCAGGCTTTCGGCGATCTTCTTCTGCCAGACCGCCGGGCCGGTGATGTGCACCGACTCGCCGTTGGTGTCAACCGCGACGGTGACCGGCATGTCCTTTACCTCGAACTCGTAGATCGCTTCCATGCCCAGTTCGGCGAAGGCCAGCACCTTGGACTTCTTGATCGCCTGGGCGACCAGATAGGCGGCGCCGCCGACGGCCATCAGGTATACCGCCTTGTTGTCCTTGATCGCCTCGATGGCGATGGGACCGCGCTCGGACTTGCCGATCATGCCCAGCAGGCCGGTCTGTTCGAGGATCTGGCGGGTGAACTTGTCCATCCGGGTGGCGGTGGTGGGACCGGCCGGGCCGACCACCTCGTCGCCGACCGGATCGACCGGGCCGACGTAATAGATGAAGCGGCCTTTCAGGTCCACCGGCAGCGTTTCGCCCTTGTTCAGCATGTCGACCATGCGCTTGTGCGCGGCGTCGCGGCCGGTGAGCATCTTGCCGTTGAGCAGCAGGGTCTCGCCCGGTTTCCAGCTTTGCACCTCTTCCGGGGTGATCTTGTCCAGGTCGACGCGGCGCGCGGACGGGCCGGCTTCCCAGACGATCTCCGGGTAGGCGTCGAGCGACGGCGCTTCCAGTTCGGCGGGGCCGGAGCCGTCGAGCACGAAGTGGGCGTGGCGGGTCGCGGCGCAGTTGGGGATCATGCACACCGGCAGCGAGGCGGCGTGGGTCGGGTAGTCCATGATCTTGACGTCGAGCACGGTGGTCAGGCCGCCCAGGCCCTGGGCACCGATGCCCAGCTGGTTGACCTTCTCGAACAGCTCCAGGCGCAGTTCCTCGATGCGGTTCTGCGGGCCGCGGGCCTTCAGTTCGTGGATGTCGATCGGGTCCATGAGGACCTCCTTCGCCATCACCGCTGCTTTCTCCGCGGTACCGCCGATGCCGATGCCGAGCATGCCCGGCGGGCACCAGCCGGCGCCCATGGTCGGTACGGTCTTCAGCACCCAGTCGACGATCGAGTCGGACGGGTTGAGCATGGCCATCTTCGACTTGTTCTCCGAGCCGCCGCCCTTGGCCGCGACATCGACTTCGACCTTGTCGCCGGGAACGATGGAGTAGTGGATCACCGCCGGCGTGTTGTCCTTGGTGTTCTTCCGCGCGCCGGCCGGGTCGGCCAGGATCGAGGCGCGCAGGACGTTCTCCGGCAGGTTGTAGGCGCGGCGCACGCCTTCGTTGATCATATCGTCGACGCTCATGGTAGCGCCGTCCCAGCGCACGTCCATGCCGACCCGGACGAACACGGTGACGATCCCGGTGTCCTGGCAGATCGGGCGGTGGCCGGTGGCGCACATGCGCGAGTTGATCAGGATCTGCGCCATGGAGTCGCGGGCAGCCGGCGATTCTTCGCGCAGGTAGGCCTCATGCATGGCCTGGATGAAATCGACCGGGTGGTAGTAGGAGATGAACTGCAGGGCATCGGCGACGCTCTGGATCAGGTCGTCTTGCTTGATCACGGCCATGGAGCACGGTCCTCTTCAGGCGGGTAATTCGGATGCGGGGCAGGGTCACGGAGCCGGCCGCAGCCGAGGAGCGCGCCGGTCAGGCACCGGCGCAAAAAAGGCGCGACAGTATAGCCGTTCCGGCGAGACGGGCGCACGCGCCGACGATCAGACCTTGGTCGGCCAGCCGGCTGGTCGGCCGATAAATCCGCGGTCCGCTAGCTGGCAGTTCGTTCGACTAGGCAACCCGCAGGGGGCAGGGTACATTGCGGCCAGGTGCCATTACGGGACGGAGCCCATGCGCACAGACAAGCCTCCTCTGAAACAGCGTGCGCTGCAAAAGCTCTTGCTCCGCCGGTTCGGCATGGCCGCAGGCACCTACCTGCTCGGCCTGGTCCTGCTCTGGCTGGCGCTACTCAGCGGCTTCTACCGCGCAGCGCCGACCACCGCGGCGGCCAGCACCACCCTGGTGGTGGCTTGCCAACTGGCCTTCCTCTGGCTGTTCGCCAGCGGTCGCAACCTGCGTTACGCCGATCCCAGCCTGACCGAGCCGCAGGTGCTGGTGGCGATCGCCTGGCTGACCTATTTCCTCTACCACGTCGACAGCCTGCGCGGCACCTTCATGGTGTTCTACGTGCTGGCCCTGCTGTTCGGCGTGTTCCAACTGCCGCCGCGGGTCTTCGCCCGCTGTGCGGCGCTGGCGTTCATCGCTTTTTCCGGCATCTACCTGGTAGAGGCCTTGCAGCAGCGTCTCGAGCTACCGGGCCGGGCTGCATTGCAGGTGCTCGTGATGTTCATCGTAATGGTCTGGCTGAGCCTGTTCGCCAGCTACATACAGGCGATGCGGCAACGCATGCGCCAGCGCCGCTATGCCTTGCAGGCGCACCAGGACACGCTGCGCGGCATGATGCGCCAACTGGAAGACCTGGTGGCCACCGACGAACTCACCGGTCTGTTCAACCGCCGGCATTTCATGCGCATGGCCAGCCGGGCGCTGGAAGACCTGCTGCCGAACCGGCAGCACGGCCTGGCGCTGATCGACCTCGATCACTTCAAGCGGATCAACGACCGCCACGGCCACGCCGCCGGCGATCGGGTCCTGCAGACCTTCGCCGCGGTGGCGCGTTCCTGTCTGCGCGATGGCGACGTCCTGGCCCGTTACGGCGGCGAGGAGTTCGTCCTGCTGCTGCCCCACGCCGACGCGGAACAGCTGGAAAGCTGTTGCGAGCGCCTGCGCCTGGCGTTCCAACAGGCGGAACCGGTCGGGGTCACGGTGGATACCCTGAGCCTTTCGGTGGGCATGACCCTGCTGTATGCCGACGACGATCTCGACGAGGCCTTGCAGCGGGCCGACCAGGCGCTCTACCGTGCCAAGCGCGGCGGACGAAACCGCTGCGACGCCACCTGGGAGGTCACCAGTGCCTGACATACGGGTCGGCGAGCGACGCCTTGCCGTCGCCGCCGGCAGCAACCTGCTGGATGCGCTGCTCGCCGGCGGCATCGCCGTGCCCCATAGCTGCCGCGCCGGCAGTTGCCACGCCTGCCTGGTGCATTGCCTGCAGGGCGAGGTGGACGACACCCTCCCGGAGGCGCTCGATCCGGCACGGCGCGAAGCGGGCTGGCGGCTGGCCTGTCAGTGCCGGGTGCTCGGCGACCTCGTGTTGCAGCCTTTCGATCCTGAGCGCGACGGGCTGCCGGCCAGGGTCGTAGCCTGCCACTGGCTGGGCGATGTGCTGTGCCTGCGCCTGGAGCCGGAGCGGCCCTTTCGCTATCGCGCCGGGCAGCACCTGCTGCTGTGGAGCGACGATGGCGTGGCGCGTCCCTATTCGCTGGCCAGCCTGCCTCACGAGGACCCATGGCTGGAGTTCCACATCGACTGTAGCGCTCCCGGCGCGTTCTGCGACCGCGCCCGGCGCCTGGCGCCTGGCGCGCTCCTGCGTCTGGGCGAGTTGCGCGGCGGGGCGTTGCGCTACGAGCCGGACTGGCAGGAGCGACCGCTGTTGCTGATGGCCGCCGGTACCGGGCTGGCGCCGCTCTGGGGGATACTTCGCGAGGCCTTGCGCGCGGAACACCAGGCGCCGATCCAGTTGCTGCACCTGGCGCGCGACCACTACCTGGCGAGCGAGTTGGCGGAGTTGGCCGGGCGTCATCCGCAAGTGCGCGTCAACCTGGTGTCGGCGGCGCAGTTGCCCTCTGCCTTGGCCGATCTCCGCCTTGTTCCGCGGCGCAGCATGGCCTTACTCTGCGGCCAACCCGCCAGCGTCGAACGCTTCGCCCGGCATCTCTACCTGGCCGGCGTACCGCGTAGCCAGACCCTGGCGGACCTGTTCCTGCCCCACGCCTGACGCGGCGCGGTGGCGGTGCCTTGCAGCCATTGCCGCGGCCCTGCGCCGCATCCCTGGAGTGACGATGAGCGAGCTGATTCGGGTCGAACGCGAAGCGGGGCTGCTGACCCTGCGCCTGGACCGCCAGGACAAGAAGAACGCGCTGACCCGCGCGATGTACAGCCGGATGGCCGAGGCGCTGCTGGAGGCGCAGGCCGATACGGCTGTGCGGGTAGTGCTGATCACTGGCGGCGATGCCTGCTTCACCAGCGGCAACGACATCCTCGACTTCCTCGAGCAACCGCCATCCCTGCGCGACAGCCCGGTCGGCCGCTTCATGAGCGCTCTGCTGGAATTCCCCAAGCCGGTGATCGCCGCGGTGAACGGACCGGCGGTGGGTATCGGCACCACCCTGCTGCTGCATTGCGACCTGGTCTTCGTCGGTCGCAATGCGCGATTGAAGATGCCGTTCGTCAACCTCGGCCTGACACCGGAGTTCGGCTCAAGCCTGATCCTGCCGCGCATGCTCGGTCATGCCAGGGCTGCGGAATTGCTGATGCTCGGCCAGGACTTCAGCGGCGAGCAGGCGGCGGCCTGGGGCCTGGCCAATGCGGCGCTGGAGGATGGCGCCACGGTGCTGGAGCACGCCCGCGATGCGGCCCGGCGCTTCCTGCACCTGGCGCCCTCGGCGGTAGTGGAGAGCAAGCGCCTGATGAAAGCGCCGTTTATCGAGGAGCTTCGCCGGGTGATCGCCGAGGAAGGCGATATCTTCAGCACCCGTCTGCGCTCGCCCGAGGCGATCGAGGCGCTCAGCGCCTTCATGCACCGGCGCCAGCCGGATTTCTCCAGGTTCGCCTGAGCACACCGCTGTTGGGCCAGCGGAGCGACGATCCGTAGGGCGGATAACGCCCCAGGCGTTATCCGCCGCGACGTGCGCTTATACCAGCAGGTCGCCGACGTGCAGCACCTTCATGGTGTTGGTGCCGCCCTGGGCGGTGTAGCTGTCGCCCTTGGTCAGGATCACCCAGTCGCCCTTGGTCACCACGCCGCGCTTGAGCAACTCGTCGACCGCGGCCTGGCTGACCTTCTCCGCCGGCAGCGCCGCCGGGTCGAAGGGGATGGTTTCCACGCCGCGGAACATCGCCACGCGAGCCTGAGTCTCGCGGTGCGGGGAGTAGGCGTAGATCGGTACCGACGAGCGGATGCGCGACATGATCAGCGGGGTGAAGCCGCTTTCGGTCAGGCAGATGATCGCCTTGATCCCCGGGAAGTGGTTGGCCGTGTACATCGACGCCAGGGCGATGCTCTCGTCGCAGCGGTCGAAAGTCTGGCCGAGGCGATGGCTGGATTTCTGGCTGGTCGGGTGCTTCTCGGCGCCCTGGCAGACGCGGGCCATGGCTTTCACCGCTTCCACCGGGTACTCGCCGGCGGCGCTTTCCGCCGAGAGCATCACCGCGTCGGTGTAGTCGAGCACGGCGTTGGCCACGTCGGAGACTTCCGCGCGGGTCGGCATCGGGCTGTGGATCATCGACTCCATCATCTGGGTCGCGGTGATCACCACTTTATTGTTGCGGCGGGCGTGCAGGATGATCTTCTTCTGGATGCCGACCAGCTCGGCATCGCCGATTTCCACGCCGAGGTCGCCACGGGCCACCATTACCGCGTCGCTGGCACGAATCAGGCCGTCGAGTGCGTCGTCGTCGGCGACCGCCTCGGCGCGCTCGATCTTGGCCACCAGCCAGGCCTTGCCACCGGCCTCGGTGAGCAGGCGGCGGGCGTATTCCATGTCCTTGGCGTCGCGCGGGAAGGAAACGGCCACGTAGTCCAGGTCCATGTCCGCGGCCAGCTTGATGTCTGCCTTGTCCTTGTCGGTCAGCGCCGGCGCGGTGAGACCGCCGCCGCGGCGGTTGATGCCCTTGTGGTCGGACAGCGGGCCGCCGATCAGCACCCGGCAGCGCAGTTCGTCGGCGGCGACTTCCTCGACCACCATCACCACCCGGCCGTCGTCCAGCAGCAGCTCATCGCCGACCCCGCAGTCCTTCACCAGGTCCGGGTAGTCGATGCCGACCACTTCCTGGGTACCGGCGTCGCGGGCGTGGCTGGTGGAGAAGCGGAACTTGTCGCCGACCTGCAATTCGATGCGCTTGTTGGCGAACTTGGCGATGCGGATCTTCGGTCCTTGCAGGTCGCCGAGCAGGGCGACGAAGCGGCCGTGCTTGGCCGCCAGTTCGCGCACCAGCCTGGCGCGGGCGCGGTGTTCATCGGGGGTGCCGTGGGAGAAGTTGAGGCGGGCGACGTCGATCCCGGCCAGGATCAGTTGCTCCAGCACTTCCGGGGAATTGCTGGCTGGGCCGAGGGTGGCGACGATTTTGGTGCGGCGAACGGACATGCAAAGGACTCCTTGGATAACGCTGGCGTGCAGGCTACCACCGGCGAGGCTCGGCGGCGACTGCGGAGTCATACTATCTGCATCAGATGTCATTTGTCGGTTTGAGCACCAGCAGGTCGCATTCCACCTCCTCCAGGACGCGTTCGGCGGTCTGCCCGATCAGCGCGTTGTCCAGGTGCCCCCGGGCGACCGCGCCCATCAGCAGCAGGTCGATGTCGTTGGCCCGGACGAAGTCGGGGATCGCCTGCTCGGCATAGCCGGCCAGCAGGTGGCGGCGCTCCGCGGCGATCTCCGGGTAGGCTGCCAGCAGGTCGTCGAAGGCCTGGCGGTGACGTTCCTCATGTTGCAGCACGAAACGCTCGTAACCGGCGAGCATTTCCGCGTCGAACAGCAGGCTGCGCGGCAACGCCGCGTGGGTATGCAGGTAGTCGGCGCGCAGCCCCAGGCTGGCTTCGAGCTGGCGGGCGGCGGCGATCAGCCGGTGATCGAGGGCGGCCGGCTTGTCGCTGGCATGCAGCGGGTCGAGCGCCGCGCACAGGCGCTGGCCGCGCCAGGCGTCGTGATGGACCAGCCAGAGCGGCTGCGGGCAGTGGCGGATCAATTGCCAGTCGCTGTTGCCCAGTAGCAGGCGGCGCAGCAGGTTGTGCTTGCGGGTGCTCTTGAGGACCAGGTCGGGCCGGGTTTCGCCGACCCGTTGCAGGACCATCCGGTCCAGCGGCTTGCCCCACTGGGCCTCGACCTGAGTGCGGATGCCGGCCTGCTGCAGCGGCATGGAAAGCTGCTCCAGCCAGGTGACCCGTTCGTCCAGGTAAAGGTCGCGGGCACGCTGCAGCGAGTGACTTTCGAAGAACAGCCCGCCGTCCAGCGCCGGGTTGAAGTCGCACAGCAGCAACTCGACGCTGGCACCGCTGCGTTCGGCGATCCACTGGGCACGGGTAAGGGCCGGCTGTTCGTCGCTGCTCGGGTCGACGACCACCAGCAGGTTATGCAGGTTCATGGCAACGCTCCTGGCATTGGGCGGGAATGCCATTGCAGACCAGGCGCCGCGACGGGCGCTTGATCTGGGTCAGTCCGGCGGGGATCAGCGAGGTTGCACGTTGAGCGCCTGGTCGAGGTGCCGGCCGGCCTTGTTCGACAATTCGCCTTCAGGATAGTCGAGCAACTGGCGACGCAGGTATTCGATGGCCTTGTCGCGGTTCGGGTGCGGGTTGTCCGGCGCCAGGTACATCAGGCCGAGCTGGTAGAGGGCTTTTTCCTTTATACCGGCAGGAATCGCCGGATCGTTGACCGCCAGCAGGTAGAGCTCGGCGGCTTCGTCGACCCGATCCTTGAGCACCGCGCGGCGCGACAGCAGCGTCATGTCCGGGTCGAGGCTGGTCTTGTAGAGATCGAGGTTCTGCTGTGGCTTCCAGGTGGCGAGCAATTCGCGAGCGCTCTTCTGCACCGGCTCCCTGGCCCGCTGGCGCATTGCCAGCAGGCGCGCCTGGGCATGCTCGGCGGCGTGGGTGCCGGGGAACTCGCGGACCACGCGCTGGAAGTAGTCGGTGGCCTTGGCGTCGTCGCGCTGGTCGTTGTAGCAGCTCATGTAGATCAGGCCGATCTGGTACAGCGAGATACCGCGCACCTCGGCGCTGTAGCGGCGATTGTCGTAGCCGGTGAGGTAGAGCTTTTCCGCCTCGGCGCTCCTGTTGTCGCGGATCGCCATGGCGCTGTAGGTCAGCAGGTCGCCTTCCTCCTCGATGGCGGCGGTCATGCGGTTGCTCTTCATCTGCTTGTATTCGGCGACTTCGCCAGTGGTCACCTGGGCGACGAACAGCGGCGTGGTCGGCGAGCAGGCGGCCAGCAGCGACAGCAACGGGAGCAGGACGAGACGGCGGGCGAAGCGCATGGCATCTCCTTGGCGCCAGGGCGAGGGGCATCCCAGTCTAGTCAGGCCCTTCAGTCACGCCAATACGCGCCGATACAGTTCCCAACGGAGGATATGCCTATGCGAAGCTTGATCGTTGCCTGCCTGGCGCTGAGTGCCACCGGTTGTAACAGCTGGTCGCTGAACAGCGACCTGAACGGGGCCTACCGCGCCTACGACAAAGGCGATTGCGCACAGGTGATGCTCGACCTGTCGCGGGCCGAACGGCGGATTCGCGCGCGGCCCTACCTGCAGCCGGAAATCTCGCTGCTGCGCGGCCAGTGCCTGGAACGCCAGAGCCTGTTCGTCGACGCGGCGCAGACCTACCACTTCATCATCGCCCGTTACCCCACCAGCGAATATGCCTACCGTGCCAAGGCGCGGCTGGAGACGTTGCGCCAGCTGGGCCGGCTGAGCGAGACGCCGGCCTCGGCCAGCGCCGTGCCGACCCGCCTGTAGGCGGCCGGGAGGGATTGGACGGGCGTTCAGGCTGACCGTCGGTCGCATGGGACACCGGTCTATCCGGTAAGCTTCGCCCTGGATTTCACGGAGGAGGTTCGCATGCGTGCCCTGTGGTTCTGTGTCGCCCTGATGCCCGTGCTGGCGCAGGCGGACATCTATCGCTGGACCGATGCCCAGGGCAAGGTACACTTCTCCGCCACGCCACCGGCCGGCGCGCAACGCGTCGAAGTCAGGCCGCAGGTGGTGGAACGTGACGCCGCGACCCGCCAGCGCGAGCAGCGCACCCAGGAGTATTTCGATGCTCGTCGCGAGGAACGCACCGCCGCCGCCGAACGTGCCGGCCAGCGCCAGGCTGCGCTGGCCGAGGAATGCGGGCGCTTGCGGCAACAGTTGTCCCAGCTCGAACGCGGCGGCCGCTTCTATCGGCAGGACGCCGGCGGCGGGCCGGTTTATCTGAGCGATGCCGAGCTGGACGCCATTCGTCGCGAACTGGCCTCGCGGGAGTCCGAACGCTGCCGCTGAGCTTGTTCCCCGAGCGCCGGCATCGTCATACTGGACTGCAAATCATAGCGAAATGCCATTATGGGTCTTCAACGACATATCCAGCGCCATCAGTTGCCCAGCTACCTGAAGGTGTTCAATCGCATCACCGATAAGCCGATGGGCTACATCGGCAACGTCTCCGAGGACGGCCTGCTGCTGATCAGCCAATTGCCGATGCTGGTCGGCGCGCGTTTCGAACTGCGCCTGAAGGTTCCGGGACTGGGCGGTCGCCCGCAATGCATCGATTTTTCCGCCGACTGCCGGTGGACCTGCGAGGACGTCACGCCCGGTCATTTCGATTCCGGCTTCCACCTGCTGGCGCCGCCCGCCGAATTCCTCGAACTGGTGGAGGCGCTGCGCCGCTACTTCAGCTTCCCCCGCCAGCCGCAGTCGGTCTGATCCGTCAAAGCACGCCGGCGCGCTTCCAGCCCAGGTAGCGGCTGATCAGCTCCGGCCCGAGTTCGCTGGGACGAGCATCGAGCACTGGCACGCCGTGGGCCGCGAGCTTCTCGTGGAGGCCGTTGCGCGCATTCAGGTAGTCGATGGTGCCGGTGTAGGCGAGCGCCTGCTCGTAGCGGGCGACCGGCTCGTGGCGCAGGGTGTCGAGCACTTCCTCGCGCAGGCTGGCGACCAGCACCCGGTGCTGGCGGCCCAGGCGTTTCACCGCGCCGAGCAGTTCTTCGTCGTCCTCGTCGCGCAGGTTGGTTACCAGGATCACCAGGGCCCGCCGCCGCTGGCGGGACAGCACCGCCTGCACGGCTTCCGGGAAATCGGCGGGACGCTGGCTGGTCTGCAGGTCGTAGACGGTGTTGAGCAGCGCGCCGAGCTGGGCGCTGCCCTTGCCCGGCGGGAGATGCCGGCGGTCGTCGCCGGCGAAGGTCATGGCGCCCACCGCGTCGCCCTGGCGCAGGGCCACGTAGGCCAGCAGCAGGCTGGCGTTGAGGGCATGGTCGAAGTGCGACAGGTCGCCGTCCTGGCTGCGCATGCGGCGGCCGCAGTCGAGCAGGAAGAGGATCTGCTGGTCGCGTTCGTCCTGGTATTCGCGGGCGATCGGCGTGCGTTTGCGAGCGGTGGCCTTCCAGTCGATCTGGCGCAGGGTGTCGCCGTCGCGGAATTCGCGCAACTGGTGGAACTCCAGGCCGAGGCCGCGGCGCTGGCCGCCGCGTACGCCGATCTGGTTGAGCCAGTGGTCGACCGCCATCAGTTCGGCGCCGTAGAGGCGGGCGAAGTCCGGGTAGACGCGGGTCTCGCCGCGTGCTTCCAGGTAGCGGCGCTGCCGCCACAGGCGCAGCGGGCTGGGCAGTTCCAGCTCGCAGCGGGGAAACACGAAGTGACCGCGGTTGAGCGGCCGCACCCGGTAGCCGACCTCGGTGCTTTCGCCCGGGCGCAGTTCGACCTCCTGCGGCAGGTACTCGAAATCCATGCCGGCCGGCAGGTGATCGAACAGGGTCAGGCGAACCGGACGCCGATAGGTGTGCTGCAGATGCAGACGCACTTCGCTCCAGCGCCCCAGCGGCAGGTTGCCGCTGAGCTGGCGGCTCAGCTTCGGCACCGCCTGGCGGCGCGCCCACAGGGCGTCCAGCAGGCCGAGCAGGAGCAGCGCGGCGAGCGCCGCCCACCAGAATGTATGCAGTTGCGCAGGCAACCGCTGGCCGAGCGCCGACAGGCTGCCCAGGCCGATGGCCAGCAGCAGGAGCGCGGCGAACAGCGCCAGCAGGGCGCGCGATGGCTTCATACGCGGGGGGCCGGTACCTGGTCGAGCAACTGTTGCAGGACCTGGTCCACCGACAGCCCCTCGATATCCAGCTCCGGAGACAGCCGGACCCGATGGCGCAGGACCGCCAGGGCACAGCCCTTGATGTCGTCCGGCACCACGAACTCGCCGCCGCGCAGCAGCGCCCGCGCCCGGCCGCAACGGACCAGGGCGATCGACGCGCGAGGTCCGGCGCCGAGGGCCAGGCCCGGCCAGTTGCGGGTGGTGCGGGCCAGGCGCACGGCATAGTCGAGGACCTGGTCGTCGATCGGCAGGTCGCTGGCGATCCGCTGCAGGGCGAGAACGTCCTTGTCCTTCAGCAGCGGCCGCAGGTTGGCCACGTCGAGCATGTCGCTGCGCGCGGAGCGGGTCACCTGGCGCACCAGGGTCTGTTCCTCGGCTTCGGCCGGGTAATCGATGCGCAGCTTGAGCATGAAGCGGTCGAGTTCGGCTTCCGGCAGCGGATAGGTGCCTTCCTGCTCGATCGGGTTCTGCGTCGCCAGCACCATGAACGGCTGCGGCACCGGCAGGGCGCGTCCTTCCAGGGTGACCTGGCGCTCCTGCATCACTTCCAGGAGGGCGGCCTGGGTCTTGGCCGGCGCGCGGTTGATCTCGTCCGCCAGCAGCAGGTGGGTGAACACCGGCCCCTTGCGCAGCTTGAACTGCTCGCTGGCGAGGTCGTATACGGCGTGGCCGGTGACGTCGCTGGGCATCAGGTCGGGGGTGAACTGGATGCGCGCGAAGCCGCCGTCGAAGCAGCGCGCCAGGGCGCGTACCAGCAGGGTCTTGCCGAGCCCCGGCACGCCTTCCACCAGCACGTGACCGCCGGCGAGCAACGCGGTGAGCACGTCGTCGATCACTGCGCCCTGGCCGATCAGGGCTTTCTGCAGTTCGGTGCGCAGGGCCTGGGCCAGCTGGCTGGCGCGCTGGCGCTGGAGCGCCGGGTTGGGCGCGGTGCTCGGTTGTTCGGGCGTCTGTTCGCTCATAGGGCATTCCTGAGGCTTTGCAGGTGGGCGACCTGGCGGGTGAAGTCGGCAGCGGAAAGGCGCTGCGCCGGATATGGGCGCATGGCCTGGCTGATGGCGCTGGGTGGCAGGCGGGTCATGCGCCCGAGGATCTGCCATTGCTCGGCGACGCCGAGCTGTTCGAAACCGGGGTGGCGACGCCGCGCCCTGCGCAGGATGTCGCGTTGCAGACCGTGCAGCAAGGCGACGTGGCCGCGCTGGCGGAGGAGGAAGTCGGCGCCGGCGCGCAGGTGTTCCTCCAGCTGCCGGCGCGAACGGCTGGCCACCGGCTGCAAGGGACCCTGGCGCAGCCCTGCGCGCCACAGGCCGGCGAGCAACAGCAGCAGCGCTGCCGCCAGGGCCTCGGGGAAGTGGCGGGCGAGCAGGGTGGCGAGGCTGTCGCGTTCGGCGCGGTAGAGCAGGGTCACCTGGTTGTCCTGGGTCAGGTACCAGAGCAGCCAGGCGTTGTCGTACTGCTCGATGTTGCGGTTCTGCCAGATCCAGGCGTCGGTGAGCACCGTGACCAGGCCCTTGCCGTGCTGCATCTGCAACAGGTGGGTGGCGTCGCCGCTGTTGGCCCAGGCGTAGGCGTGGTTCTGCGGATCGTAGAGGTGGTAGTCGGGATCGAAGCCGATGTAGGCCGGCGAGCGCTCGTTTTCCAGGTACAGGCGGGTCAGTGCGGAATAGTCCGGCACGCTGTCGGCGGGCTCTTCTTCCTCGCCGGCGGTGTCCTCCGGCGGCGCTTCGGTCGCGTGGTCGTCGACGCTACCTTCGTCGGCGTCGGCGTCGGCGGTTTCCTCGCTGGCCCGGTCCTGGCTGTCGTCGAAGTCCTCGGTGAGGTACTGGCGGATATCCAGGCTGTCGAGCAGCAGGTCGCCGCTCTTCTTCTCGTCCTCGTCCCACAGGCGTTCGGCGATCAGCACCAGGTGCCCGCCCTGCTCGCTCCATTGCAGCAGGCGGCGAGCCTGGCCGGGAGTCATGCCGGAGCGGCTGCCGAGCAGGAGCAGGGTATGCCCGGAGGGCGGCAGCTCCTTGAGGACCTCAAGGCCGTCGGCGCGGCTCACCGTGACCCCCTGCTTGCGCAGGAACAGTTCGGCGGCCAGGTAGGGATTGCGCCGGGCCTCCGGCGATGGGCCGAGGTCGATCGTCTCCGTATAGGGTTGCAGGCGGCTGGCCAGGAAGATCGCCAGCAGCCCGGCCAGCAGCAGGAGCACGGCAAGCAGCAGGAAGCGCGCGCGCCGGCTCATCATGGCTTGGCTCCCGCGGCGAAAAGGCTGCGCCAGCCGTCGCAGAGGCGCTGGCGAGTGTCGTCTGCCGGCAGCCGGTGGCCGTAGGCGAGCGCCTGCCATTGGGCGGTCAGCAGTTGGCTGTAGTGCAGCAGCGGCCGTTGTTGCTCCAGTCCTTCGACCAGGCGCAGGACCTCGCCCTCGGTATGGGAGCCCTTCAACGGCAGGCGGTAGTCATGCAGCAGTCGGCTGAGCAGCCCGCGGTAGAGCAGGCCGAGGGCTTCCCGTGGTTTCTCGTTCCAGAGCCGTTCGGCGTTGCTGGCGATGTCGTCGGGCAGGCTTTCCGGACTGAGATCGAGGCCGAACATCACCGTCGGCGCTTCGCGGCGGGCCCGTTGCGGCAAGCCCAGGTTGCCGACGAACAGGCGCAGCCATTCACGGTAGCGCCAGACCAGCAGGAACAACGCGCTGAACAGCAGCGCCCAGAGCAGCACTTCGATGACCTGCGCCGCGTGACGGAACGGCACCCAGTTGGCCAGGGCCTCGAAGAATGCCTTGAGCCGCTCTTCGTCCTCCTTGCGGCTGTCCTTTTTCTCGGTCTTGTCGCCGAAGCGCCAGCCTGTAACGGTCTCGCTGTTCTTGAACGGCGCGCCGTCGACGATCGCCCGGATCTGCTTGCCGGCCTGTTCGCTGTTGAGTTTCTGCCGCAGCAGGCGGGCCTGCTCGGGCGGCAGCTCGGCTTCGCCGGCGCTGGTGGCGGCCGCCGGCTCGGCGTAGGCGGAAGGGGCGGGCAGCCAGGCCAGCGAAGCGGTCAGGCCGAGCAGCAGGACATAGGCGCTGCCGACCAGACGCTGGCGCAGGCGGCGGAACACCAGCTCGATGTCCCAGGCTTCCAGTTCGGTGCGCCGGTTCAGGTAGAGGGTGAAGCCGCAGGCCACGTAGATCGGCTCCCAGACTACCAGCACCAGGACGTAGAGCAGGTTCGACAGGTGCTCCAGCCAGAGCCACTCGCCGGCTTCCGGGTCGAGCAGGCTCTGCCAGTTCCAGTCGATCTCGTTCTGCGCCGGGATCAGCAGGTAGAGAAGCATGGCGAAGCCGGCCCAGAGCGCCATTTCCAGGTGCACGCCGACCACGGTCAGCCAGGTCGCGCCGCCGGCGTTGCGCTGGGACAATACGATCAGGCGCTGGCTGCGGGGCTCCCCGGCGAGCCCTTCCAGTTGCAGGACCGGCAGGTCGAAGCTGCGCGTCGGACTGAAGCGGCGCCACAGCAGGCTGGCCGGCAACTGCTTCCTCAGCAGGGCGGGATAGGCGCGCAGGGCCTGCCTCAGGGTTGGCGTATCGCCGAACAGGGCGTGCGAGAGAATGTACAGCGGCAGCCGTTCGAAGGCCGGCTTGAGCCACCAGAAGATCAGGATCGCCAGGGTCGGATGCTGCCACAGCAGGAGGCTGAGCACGGCGAACAGCGGCAGGGTCAGCAACGCCCAGCTGCCCATCAGCAGGCGCGCATGGCGATGCGCCAGGAGGATGCCGAGGTCGAGCGCTTCCCAGGCGCTGCGCGGGCGGATCGCCACGCTGGCGTCAGTCAGGCGCATGGCGGCTCCGTCCGGCGAACAGGAAGTAGCTGCCGACCAGCAGCCAGAAGACCGCGCCGACCGCGTACTTCACCCGCGGCTCGAAATGACTGATGGAAGACCAATAGGCCTCGGTGAAGGCCGCCAGCAGCAACAGCACGATCACCCCGGCGATCAGTTGCACGCTGCGCCGGGCGGCCAGCCGCAGGGCTTCGCCGCGGGTCAGGCGACCTGGCGCGAGCAGCGCCCAGCCGAGCTTGAGGCCGGCGGCGCCGGCGAAGGTGATGGCGGTCAGTTCGAACGCGCCGTGGCCGATGACGAACGGCCAGAAGGTCTGCACGTAGCCGATCTGCGTCAGGTGGCCGGCCACCGAACCGATCATCAGGCCATTGAACAGCAGGAAGAACAGGCTGCCGAGTCCCAGCAGCACGCCGCTGGCGAAGGTCTGAAAGGCGATGCCGATGTTGTTCATGATGTAGAAGCCGAACATTTCCCAGTCGTCGCTGGTGTCGCGTGCCCCCAACGGACCCAGGCGGGTGGTTTCCGGGGCGTACATAGACTCCATCTCGCTGACCTTGTCCGGGCTGACCACGCTGTAGATCAGGTCGGGAAAGTGATAGACCAGCAGCCCCATGAGCAGGGCGCTGCCGTAGAACAGCAGGCTGGCCACGGCGATGCTGCGCCACTCCTCGCGGACCAGGCGCGGCAGGCCGGCGAGCAGGAAGCCGAGGATGCGGCTGCCGAGGTGGCTGCGGTGCCGGTAGAACTGCTGGTGGCCGCGCATCGCCAGTTGCTGCAACTGGTCGATCAGGTGACTGCTGTAGCCGCGCTCCTGGGCCAGCGCCAGTTGCTGGCAGAGGCGCCGGTAATCGGCGGCGAAGTCGTCGCTGGAGCCTTCCAGCTTCTTGCCTTTCTCGAGGAAGGCGAGGCGTTTGTCGAAGCGTTGCCAGGCGGCCTGGTGGCGCTGTTCGAAGAGGCTCTGTTTCATGCGCTCTCCTGACGCAGGCCGAGAAAGCCGCGGGCGATGCCGTTGATCTCGGCCTGGGCGCGTACCGGCTCGACGCCCAGCGGTTCGGCGAGAATGCCCGCCAGTTCCTCGCGGCGTGCCGAGGAAAGCGCCCCGCCGCGTTCGGCGAAACCGAGGAAGGCGCGCTGTTCTTCCAGGCTCATGGGGAAGGGCGGCAGTTGCGGCTCGACGTCAGGCAGGCTGGGCCGGCTCAGTTCGGGTTCGCGGTAGACCACCAGGGTGCCGGCGGCGATGTCGCCCAGGCGCTTGAAGGCCGGATGGTTCAGGCAACAGAGCAGACCGAGGGCGTAGCCGAAGGGCAGGATGTCGGCGAAGCGCAGCAGGTTGCGCAGCAGCGACGCGGCCCAGCCCACCGGAGTGCCGTCGTCGTGGACGACGCGCAGTCCCATCATCTGCTTGCCGGGCGAGCGGCCCTGGTTGAGCACCTCGAAGAGGACCATGTACCACCAGGTCATGATGAAGGTCAGCAGCAGGCCGAGGCCGGCGCCGAGCTTGCCGAGGAACGCCAGGCCGAGCATCAGCACCAGCATGATCAGGCCGCGGATGCAGAGGTCGATGGTATAGGCCAGGGCCCGGGGGACGACGCCGGCGGGACGCAGGAGCAGGTCGATGCCTTCCGGCGTTTCCACGTGGTAGTGGGTGTCGAGGACCTCGGCGCCTGGCCGGGAGGCGGGCGCGACGAGGCGGGCGGCTGCGTTCGGTGGCATCGGGGGGCCGTGTCGGGGAAAGTCAGATGCTAGCCAGCGTGGCGTCATCAGGCAACCGGGCCGCCGCGACGGCCCGGTCTGCACCTCAGTTGCCCAGCGGGCGAACGCCGAAGATGGTGCGGTAGAGAATACCCATGGAGACGACGAACAGCGGGCCGGTCCAGATCAGGCCGATGAACAGCGGGATCATGCTCACCAGCATCAGCAGGCTCAGCACCAGCAGCAGGCCGAACACCTTGAACCAGTGGCGGCTGATGGCCTTGCGCGAGGTTTCCAGGGCCTGCCAGGGCGTCAGGCCGCGCTCGGCCACCAGCGGCAGGGCGAGCATGTAGGCGACGCTCAGGTAGAGACCGGGGATGATCAGCAGGAAGAAGCCGACGTAGACCATCAGCATCATCAGCAGGCCGGTGAGCAGCAGCGGCACCAGCATGCCGAAGTAGTTGAACATTTCGTTGAAGGTCGCCGGCTGGTCGGCGGCGCGGCGGATGCCGATCATGGTCAGGCCGGTGAAGAACGGGTAGCCCACCGCCGTGGCGACCAGGCTGGCGATCATCTGGCCGACCGCGAAGGCGATGGGATCGGCCTCGCTCATCAGGCCGATACCGCCGAAGAGCAGGGTGAGGATGAAGGTGATGGTCTGGATCACCACGCTGTAGACCACGAAGGCGCCGATCAGGATGCCTTTGACGCCCTTGATCTTGGCCCAGGCTTCGCTGATCACGTCGCCGATGCGGAAGTCGTAGTCGCCGATGACCGGCGGCACCGCCTGGGTCGGTTGCAGGGCGCTGGCGGGGGTGGCGTAGGGATTGCTGGTGTCGTTCATGGTGCTGTCCTTGTCAGTGAAACGGGCATCCGTGCGAGCGGAATGCTAGCGAGGGCGGAGGGGACAACGCAAGGTTCGGATGGCAGATATGCGCACTGACGCGCCCTGGCGGGCCGTGCCTACGGCGCTTTCCGTGAGTTCGTTGGAAAACCTGGAAATCCCCGAAGTGGGTCGCGAGCTTCGCGGCAGTCACTGGTAGACTGCCCGGTGCCGCCAGAAAGGGAATGACCGTGAACGCGAGTATTTTTTGGTACGACTACGAAACCACCGGCATCGACCCTCGCCGCGACCGGCCGTTGCAGATCGCCGGGATCCGCACGGACGAGGCGCTGAACGAGATCGGCGAGCCGATGAACCTGTATTGCCGTCCCAGCGACGATATCCTGCCCCACCCTATGGCTTGCCTGATCACCGGCATCACTCCCCAGCGGCTGGCCGAGCGGGGGCTGTCCGAGGCCGACTTCATGACCCGGGTACACGCCCAACTGGCGCAGCCGGCGACCTGCGTGGCCGGCTACAACTCCCTGCGCTTCGACGACGAAGTGACGCGCTACAGCCTGTACCGCAACTTCTTCGATCCCTACGCCCGCGAGTGGCAAGGCGGCAATAGCCGCTGGGACCTGATCGACATGGTCCGTACCGCCTATGCCCTGCGCCCGGAGGGCATCCAGTGGCCGCAGCTGGACGGCCGGCTGTCGCTGAAGCTGGAAATGCTCACCGCGGCGAACGGCCTGGAGCATGGGCAGGCCCACGACGCGCTTTCCGATGTCCGCGCCACCATTGCCCTGGCCCGCCTGATCCGTCAGCGCCAGCCGCGCCTGTACGATTACCTCTACCAGTTGCGCAGCAAGCACAAGGTGCTCGACCAGGTGCGCCTGCTGCAGCCGCTGGTGCATGTCTCCGGACGCTTTTCCGCGGAGCGCCATTTCCTCTCGGTGGTCCTGCCGCTGGCCTGGCACCCGCGCAACCGCAATGCTCTGATCGTCTGCGACCTCTGCGCCGATCCCGCGCCGCTGCTGGAGTTGTCGGCCGAGGACTTGCGCAGGCGCCTGTATACCCGTCGCGACGAACTGGCCGAGGGCGAGTTGCCGGTGCCGCTGAAGCAGATCCAGGTCAACCGTTGCCCGGTAGTGGCGCCGCTGTCGGTATTGCGCGCCGAGGATCGCCAGCGAACCGGCATCGAACTCGAGGAGTGCCAGCGAAAAGTCGAGTTGTTGCGCCAGCATCAAACCGTCTGGGCGGACAAACTGACAGCGCTATATGGCGAAGAAAGTTTCTCCGCCAGCGACGACCCCGAGCAACAGTTGTATGACGGATTTATTGGCGATCGGGATCGACGCCTTTGTGAACAGCTGCGCCTTGCCGAACCGGAGCAATTGGCCAAAGAACAATGGCCCTTCGACGATGCCCGTTTGCAGGAGTTGTTCTTCCGCTATCGTGCGCGAAATTTCCCGGAAACTTTAAATGTGGACGAGCGCCAACAATGGGAAAGCTTCTGCCGCAATCGTTTGTCCCATGAAGAATACGGCGCACCGAATACTTTGCCGGCCTTCGAGGCGGCGCTGGAGGCTTGTCGGCAAGAGCAGGGCGGCACATTGCCGGCGGTACTTGCGGCCTGGCGCGATTACGCCGCGGAACTGCGTCAACGCTATTCGCTGGAGACTTGAGGACGCAGGCAGAGGAGTCGGTACGATCCGGCGGAAATGAAAAACGCCAGCACTGGGCTGGCGTTCTTCGTGGAACTGACTGGTTTAGCCGAGCAGGGTGGCCCAGCTCTCGACGGCCTCGGGGCCCCACTTGGCTTTCCACTCTTTCAAAGTCTTGTGGTTGCCGCCCTTGGTCTCGATGACTTCGCCGGTGTGCGGGTTCTTGTACTGCTTGACCTTGCGCGCGCGCTTGCCGGCAGGCGCCTTGGCGGTGCGGGTGCTCTTGCCGATCTTGGCGTCCGGATCGAGCAGGGAAATCACATCACGCAGGGACTTCTGGTAAGTGCCCATCAGCGTGCGCAGCTTCTCTTCGAATTCCAGTTCTTTTTTCAGTTTGTCGTCTTGTTCCAGGGACTTCAGGCGCTCCTGAAGTTCCTTGATGGCTTCTTCCGTGGCGCGATATTCGTTGATCAGGGACATGTCAGGTACCTTGTCTGTGCTGAGTGGCGGTGGCGGGCATGTAAGTAGATTCAATAATAGTCAGGGCGAAACTGTAAGTAAACCGCGATGAAAACTTTTCTCGATGAAATTCAAAGTAATTAATTCCGCATCGGGATTGCCCTGTTGTGCGGGTTTATTCTCTCGCGCAACAGCCTGTCGAAAGGCCTTCGCCGAGGCTGAACTTTTCCCGCCATGCCGCTAGAATGGCGGCCTTTCGCGATGTTTCTGGAGTATACCCATGCGCACTTTTCGGCTGGTGATCGCCTGTCCCGACGGGGTCGGGATCGTTGCCAAGGTGAGTAACTTCCTGGCCACCTACAATGGCTGGATCACCGAAGCCAGCCATCATTCCGACAACGATAACGGCTGGTTCTTCATGCGCCACGAGATCCGTGCCGACTCTCTGCCGTTCGACCTGGATGGCTTCCGCCAGGCTTTCGCCCCGATCGCCCGCGAATTCTCCATGGAATGGCGAATCACCGATTCCGAGGTGAAGAAGCGCGTGGTGCTGATGGCCAGCAAGGAGTCCCATTGCCTGGCCGATCTGCTGCACCGCTGGCACAGCGGCGAACTGGACTGCGAGATTCCCTGCGTGATCGCCAACCACGACGACCTGCGCAGCATGGTCGAGTGGCACGGCATCCCGTATTTCCACGTTCCCGTCGATCCGCAGGACAAGCAGCCGGCCTTCGATGAAGTTTCCCGGCTGATCGACGAACATGGCGCCGACTGCATCGTCCTGGCTCGCTACATGCAGATCCTGCCGCCGGACCTGTGCCGCAAGTACGCCCACCAGGTGATCAACATCCACCACAGCTTCCTGCCGTCCTTCATCGGCGCCAAGCCGTATCACCAGGCGTCGAAGCGCGGGGTCAAGCTGATCGGCGCGACCAGCCATTACGTGACCGAGGAACTGGATGCCGGTCCGATCATCGAGCAGGACGTGGTGCGGGTCACTCACCGCGACAACGTCGAAGACATGGTGCGGCTGGGCAAGGATGTGGAAAAACTGGTGCTCGCGCGCGGACTGCGCTATCACCTGGAAGACCGCGTACTGGTACACGGCAACAAGACGGTGGTGTTCGACTGAGTCGGCTTCCCTGGAATGCCGGCCAGGGCCGGCACCCGGAGGAACGAACATGAGCGATCCCAGGTCGGCGGGCACCGCCAGCCCGCCACCGACCCTCGGCGAGGGTTGCACAAGCCGTTACGACATCGACGCCCTCGGCGACGAGGACGGAACCGAGTTTCCCGGCGCGGCCGAACTCTGGCGGCGTATCCAGGAGAGCGCCAGCGAGACGGGCGAGGCTGACGCCGAGGATACGCTCAGGAAGAAGCCTCGCGACTGCTGATCAGCTTCTTCAGCAGCGGGCGTCCGGCGAGCACTGCGAACACCGGGCCGCCGGCGACGAGGTAGAAATAGAAGGTCACCGCTCGCCAGATGACGATGGCCGCCGCCGCCGTCGACTTGCCGATCATGGGGGCCAGCAGGGCCGCCGAGGTCAGCTCGGTGCCGCCGGCGCCGCCGGGGATCAGCGAGAGCTGTCCGGCGCTGAGCGAGACCATCTGGATCAGGAAGGTCCAGGCCCACTGGATATCCACTCCCAGGCCGCGCAGGGTCAGATCGAGCACGCTGAAGCGCAGTAGCCAGTGCGTACTGCTGAGAAGGAAGACCGCCAGCAGGCGTCGTTTCGGCAGGCGCAGGCTGTCGTGCAGGGCAATGCGGAAATGCAGGATCTTGCGGCCCCAGTGCAGGCGCTTGCGCGATGACACGCCGAGCCGCGCCAGAACCCGCCCGTTGAAGCGGATCACCTGGTGCAGGTAGCGGATCAGCATTACCGCGCCGACGAACAGGCCGACCAGGAATACCGCGCTGAAGATCAGGCTCGATTCCATGTTCGGGCTCAGCGAATGGCTGAGGGCATAGATCAGGATCGCGCCGAGGGCGCAGAGGAAGAACGTCAGGTCGGCCAACTGGTCGACCGCGAACACCGCGCTGGTCTGCGCCGGGCGCAGGCCGCGCCGGGCCAGCAACGCCATCAGGGTCAACGGCCCGCCGCTGCCGCCCGGAGTGGCGCAGAAGGCGAACTCGCTGGCCATGATGATGCCGACGCTCTGCAATTGCCCGAGCTTGCCGGCGCGCCCGGCGAGCAGCAAGCGCAGGCGCAGGCCGTTGATGAACCAGCAGACCACGATCATGCCGAACATCAGCAGCAGGCTGTCCAGCGGGAAGGCGCGCAAGCGCGAGAACATGTCGCTGCCGCCGAGCACCAGCGGAATCAGCGAGGCACCGATCAAACCGAACAGCAGTAACCAGCCTCGACTCATGCCGCGTGGTCCAGGGCGAGGTGGCGCTCCAGCCAGTCGATCTTGGTCAACGGCTGGCGCCCCTCGGACAGCAGGGTGCGCAGGGTACGCAGCCAGTATTCGCGGGAAAAGCGATGGCGCATGTCGACCGGATGGAGTCCGAGACGGATCACCGGCGCTGCGCGCCAGGCCCGGCGGCGCTGCTCGCTGAGCGCCCAGGAGAGGCCGCGACGCCAGGCACTGCGCGCGCTCCAGACCAGGCCGGGGGCCTCGATCGGTTGCAGGTGGGGAAGCAGATACAGGTTGGACGGGTCGCTGGTGTAGCGCAGCCCGCTCTCGCCGAGCGCCTGGCGGGTGCCGGCGCTCATCAGCCAGGCCGGCGCGACGAAACCGTGCAGCGGCCATCCGCGGCGGCGGAACAGCTCGATGCCGGCGGCCAGGCGGGTCTTGGCCTCGGCGTGGTCGAGGGCATAGAACTCTCCCTCCCAGGTGTAGATGCGACGCATGAAGTATTGCCCTGGAGTACGCGGTGGTGGGGCGTCATCGTAGTGATAGAAGCCGTGGAGAGCCAGTTCGTCACCCCGGTCCACCCGCCGCGAGAGCAGTTCGCAGAACTTTTCGTCGGCTTCCAGCGGGTTGCGATGGTGGAAATCGGGCACTACCAGCCAGGTCATGGGGACCTGGCCGAGCGCGTCCACGGCCTCGACGAAGGGCCGGTAGTCCGGCCAGGTTTCCGGGGCCACGTCGTGCAACACCAGCAGCAGGCTGCGTTCAGCCATAGCGCGGGAACCTCGCCTCGCTGTCGCCGAGTACCGCGTGGTAGTGCAGGAGCAGACCGGCGACCACCGCGTCCCAGGCATGCTGGCGCTCGACGTGACGGCGGGCGCGCTGGCCGCGCAGCTCGACGTCGTGGCTGAACAGTTCGCGCACCGCGCAGGCCATGGCGTCGCCGTTGTTCGGTGCGCAGAGCACGCCGCAACGCTCCGGGACTATTTCCGCCAGTGCCCCGGCGCGCACCGCCACCACCGGAATACCGCTGGCCATCGCTTCGAGTGCGACCAGGCCGAAGGTCTCCTGGTCGCCGGCGTGCAGCAGCGCGTCGCTGCTCGCCAGCAGGCGGGCGACTTCGCGGCTGTCGCAGAAATGGTCGACCACGCTGGTGTTGCGCGGTACCCGGGTCGGCATGTTGGAACCCACCAGCAACAGGTGATAGCCGTCGCCGAGGCGCTGGATGGCGTCGAGCAGTACCGGCAGGTTCTTTTCCCGCGAACCGCGCCCGGCGAACACCAGCAGGCGGGTTTCCTCGTCCAGGCCGAGTTCCTGGCGCAGCCCCGGATCGCGGTTGCTCGGATGGAAGGTGACCAGGTCGACGCCCAGCGGTTGTACATGCACGTCGGCGACGCCCAGGCGCATCAGCTTTTCCGCCATTACCCGGCTGGGGGCCAGGACCCGGTCGAAGTGGCCGTACAGCTTGCTGACGTAGTTGTCCGCGTTGGTGCCGAGCCAGGCGCCCATGCGATTGCTCACCAGCAGCGGCAGGTCGGAGTGGTAGAAGCCGATCACCGGCACGTCCAGCCGACGTCGCGCGTCGAGCGCCGCCCAGGCGGTGAGGTAGGGGTCGCCGACCTCGATCAGGTCCGGTTGCAGATTGCGCAGCACCTTGCGCCAGGGGCCGCGACGGAGAGGGAAGCGGTAGCCATTGCCGAATGGCAGCGGCGGCGCCGGCACCTCGTGGATGCCGTTCGCCTGGCGGTAGCTGGCGCCGGGAACCAGCACGCTGTGGCGAATGCCGGGATAGTGCCAGAGATGGCGATGCTTGGCTTCGAGATAGGTGCGTACCCCCCCGCTGGCAGGCGCGTAGAACATGGTCATATCGGCGATGTGCACGATGGGCCTTCCTCCGTTGAGCTTGTTCCTTCTGCCACTCAGTGGACCACCGGCACCGGCAGTCGTTCGAACGGTGTGCGGGAGCCGTGGGTAGCTTCAAGTCTAGGAAAGAAAGCGCGAGCCGGCGCGCTTGCGGCAGCCAGCGCGGGAATAGGTCGCAGAGGGAGCGGGCGGAGAGGAAGGCATGCCTCGGGAGGCATCCTGGCAGGATAAGGGTGAACAACGCCGTTGGCGTTGTTCACCCTACGAATGGCCGGGGGCAGGGCGGATAGCCGCGGCGCGATTATCCGCCGGTTCGGCTACGGCTCGGGCAGTGCTCAGATCTTGAAGCTGTCCACCAGCTGGCGCAGGCGCCCGGCCTGGGTTTCCAGCTCGCCGCAGGCGCGCAGGGTGGCCTGGAGGTTCTCCACGCCTTCCTGGTTGAGGGTGTTGATCTCGGTGATGTCCATGTTCAGCGAGTCGACCACCGCGGTCTGCTCCTCGGTGGCGGTGGCCACCGACTGGTTCATCCCGTCGATCTCGGCGATCCGTCCGGTGACGCTGCTCAGGCGTTCGCCGGCACGGTTGGCGATCTCCACGCTTTCAAGGCTGTAGCGCTGACTCTCGGTCATGGTACTGACCGCTTCCTGGGCGCCGATCTGCAGTTCCTCGATCATCTTCTGGATCTGCTGGGCCGACTCCTGGGCGCGGTGGGCCAGGTTGCGCACCTCGTCGGCGACCACCGCGAAGCCGCGTCCGGCTTCGCCGGCGCGCGCGGCTTCGATGGCGGCGTTGAGGGCGAGCAGGTTGGTCTGCTCGGAGATGCCCTTGATCACTTCGAGGATCTGGCCGATGTTCACCGTGCGGCTGTTGAGGGCCTCGATGTTGGCGCAGGAGGCGCTGATCTTCTCGGAAAGCTCGTTCATCGCGCGGATGGTCTGCTCGACCACCTGCTTGCCGTCTTCGGCCTGGTGGTTGGCGTCGGAGGCGTGGTGCGAGGCATCGGCGGCGTTGCGGGCGATTTCCTGGGCGGCGGCGCCGAGTTCGTTGATCGCCGCGGCGACGCTGTTGGTGCGGTTGGACTGCTCGTCGGAGTTGGCCATCGAGGAGTTCGAGGCGTTCACCACCAGTTGCGCCACGTCGTGCAGTTGGCGAGCGGTGCCGGCGACCTCGCGGATCGATTCGTGGATACGCTCGACGAAGCGGTTGAAGGAAATGGCCAGGGCCCCGAACTCATCGTTGCTGGTGACCTTCAGGCGCTTGGTCAGGTCGCCTTCGCCCTGGGCGATGTCCTGCATGGCGCGGCCCATGTCGGTGAGCGGCTGCATCAGTACGCGGATCAGCATGCCGAGGAGGAGGACGATGGCGACCACCGCGATCAGCGCGGCGACGATCGCCGAGGTACGCAGCTTGGTGAGCATGGCATAGGCCTTGTCCTTGTCCACCGAGATGCCGATGTACCAGTCCAGGCCGGACAGGCCCTTGACCGGAGAGAAACTGAGGATCCGGGTGTTGCCGTGCAGCTCGGCCTCGCTGAAGCCGCTGCCGATCTTCGGCGTGTTGCGTGGGTAGACGTCGCTGAGGCTCTTCATGACCTGGTCCTTGTCCGGATGGACGAGGATCTTGCCGTCGCCGCTGACCAGGAAGGCGTAGCCCATGCCGCCGAAGTCCAGCGAGTTGATGATCTTCACCACCGTCTGCAGGCTGAGGTCGCCGCCGACCACGCCGAATGGCTGGCCGCCCTGGCGCGCCGGGCTGGCGATGGTCAGTACCAGCTCGTGGATGGCCGGCTCCATGTAGGGTTCGGTGAGGGTGGTCTGGCCGGCGCTGGTGGCGGCGTTGTACCAGGGGCGGCGGCGCGGGTCGTAGTCGGCCGGCAGGTCGCTGGTGGGACGCGCGGTGTAGGTGCCGTCGGTCTGCCCCAGGTAGGTGAAGAGGAAGGTCGAGCCCAGCAGCGGCTGTTCCAGCAGGGCCTGGGTGGTCTCCGGGCTGTGGTCGCGGGCCAGGGTCTGGGCCAGGTTCTCGATCAGCAGGATGCGCCCGCTCAGCCAGTTCTGCACGTTGCTGGCGGTGATCTCGCCCATTTCGTGCAGGTAGTCCTCCAGGTCCTCGCGGATCGAGGCACGCTGCAGGGAGTCGTTGTAGAGGGTGAACAGGGAGAAGGTCGCGATCACCACCAGCGCGGCGGCGAGCAGGATCTTGTGGCTGAACTTGAGACTTTTGATCATGGTTTCTTGCATCCGGGAGGCGCGGGCGCGCTGTCGTGAACAGCCCCAGTTGGATCGCAACTGCAAGGCTTGCCGTGTCTGTCGGCGGCAAGTCCGGAAGCTTTAGCGCAACGGATGAATGGTTTCACCGAATGCGACCTGGAGAACGAAAAAAAGCGCCCGTGGGCGCTTTTCGTCGGCAGGGCGGATAACCGCATCGCGGTTGTCCGCCGGTTCGGCGACGAGACCGGCCGGTCTCAGATCTTGAAGCTGTCCACCAGTTGGCGCAGGCGCCCGGCCTGGGTTTCCAGCTCGCCGCAGGCGCGCAGGGTGGCCTGGAGGTTCTCCACGCCTTCCTGGTTGAGGGTGTTGATCTCGGTGATGTCCATGTTCAGCGAGTCGACCACCGCGGTCTGCTCCTCGGTGGCGGTGGCCACCGACTGGTTCATCCCGTCGATCTCGCCGATCCGCCGGGTCACGCTGCTCAGGCTTTCGCCGGCACGGTTGGCGATCTCCACGCTCTCCAGGCTGTAGCGCTGGCTCTCGGTCATGGTGGCCACCGCCTCGCGGGCGCCGACTTGCAGCTCTTCGATCATCTTCTGGATCTGCTGGGCCGACTCCTGGGCGCGATGGGCCAGGTTGCGCACCTCGTCGGCGACCACCGCGAAGCCGCGTCCGGCCTCGCCGGCGCGCGCGGCTTCGATGGCGGCGTTGAGGGCGAGCAGGTTGGTCTGCTCGGAGATGCCCTTGATCACTTCGAGGATCTGGCCGATGTTCACCGTGCGGCTGTTGAGGGCCTCGATGTTGGCGCAGGAGGCGCTGATCTTCTCGGAAAGCTCGTTCATCGCGCGGATGGTCTGCTCGACCACCTGCTTGCCGTCTTCGGCCTGGTGGTTGGCGTCGGAGGCGTGGTGCGAGGCATCGGCGGCGTTGCGGGCGATTTCCTGGGCGGCGGCGCCGAGTTCGTTGATCGCCGCGGCGACGCTGTTGGTGCGGTTGGACTGCTCGTCGGAGTTGGCCATCGAAGAGTTCGAGGCGTTCACCACCAGTTGCGAGACGTCGTGCAGTTTGTGCGCGGTCCCGGCGACTTCCCGGATCGAGCGATGGATACGCTCGACGAACTGGTTGAAGGCATCGCCGAGCACTCCGAATTCATCGCGGCTGGTCACGGCGAGGCGCTTGGTCAGGTCGCCCTCGCCCTGGGCGATGTCCTGCATGGCACGGCCCATCAGGTGCAGCGGCTGCATCAGCAGGCGGATCAGCAGGCCGAGCAGGACCAGGATGGCGACGATGGAGATCAGCGCGGCGGCGATGGCCGAGACGCGGAACTTGCTGAGCATGGCGTAGGCCTTGTCCTTGTCGATGGACAGCGCCAGGTACCAGGTCACCGAAGGCAGGCCCTTGATAGGGGTAAAGGCGAGGATGCGGGTATGCCCGTGCAATTCGGCCTCGCTGAAACCGGTGGCGATCTTCGGCGTGTTCTGCGGGTAGACCTCGCTCAGGGTCTTCATCACCTGCTCTTTGTCCGGGTGCACCAGGATCTTGCCGTCGCCGCTGACCAGGAAGGCGTAGCCCATGCCGCTGAAGTCCAGCGAATTGATGATCTGCACCAGGGTCTTCAGGCTGAGGTCGCCGCCTACCACGCCGAGGGTGTTGCCAGCGGCCTTCACCGGTGTCGCCGCGGTGATGATCAATTCCTGGGTGGCGGCGTCGACGTAGGGTTCGGTCAGGGTCAGGCCGCCGGCCGCCACGGCGTCCTTGTACCAGGGCCGGCTGCGCGGATCGTAGCCGGCCGGCATCGGGCTGTCCGGACGCATGGTGAAGACGCCGTCCTGCTGGCCGAGGTAGGTGAAGCTGAAGGTCGAGGTCAGGGCCGGCTGTTCGAGCAGGGCGCTGACGGTTTCCGGGCTGTGGTCGCGGGCCAGGGTCTGGGCGGTCTGCTCGACCAGCAGCAGACGGCCGCCGAGCCAGTTCTGAATGTTGCTGGAAGTCACGTCACCCATTTCCCGCAGGTAGCTTTCGAGGTCCTCGCGGATCGCGTTGCGCTGCAGGTAATCGTTGTAGAGGGTGAACAGTGCGAAAGCGGCGAACACCACGAGGGAGGCCGCGAGGAGGATCTTGTGGCTGAACTTCAGACTTTTGATCATGTTGTATTGCGTCCAGGAGTATGTAGCGCCAGTCTTTGACCAGACCCCTGCGACCGTTCCGCGGGCGCAGGGGCTTTCCGTACGCCTTGCAGCGTCGGGCGGGTCGCGCGGGTGGGTAGTCCGTCGACCCAGGCACGGCCTTGTGCCACGAAGCCACGGTTCCCTGGGTGGCTCCGAAGAATGCGTGATACGGATACGATGGCGATTTTTCCTGTCTCAGCAAGGCCCGAAGGTCTTCGCTGAAGCTGGACGGCCAGATCGGGTCGATGCGCTGGCCCGACGCCCTTCGCGGGAACCCGCGCATATTGGTACGCAGGTTCCGCTGGAAGCCCCGTTGCACAAGAGCTTTCCCTTACTGTCGGCACAGCGTGCCGGAGCTTTAGTCCCGAGGATGAATGGATGTCGCAAGCGAATGAGTTGTTGATCGGCGCTGGCCCCGATGGCCAGCCGGTAGGACAGGCCTGGCGCCTGGCCAACCGTCATGGATTGATCGCCGGCGCCACCGGTACCGGCAAGACGGTGACCTTGCAGCACCTCGCCGAATCCTTCAGCGATGCCGGTGTCGCGGTGTTCGCCGCCGACATCAAGGGCGACCTGTGCGGCATCGCCGCGCCGGGCAACCCGCAGGGCAAGGTCGCCGAACGTATCGCCAGCATGCCGTGGCTGAACTACCAGCCGAAGGCCTACCCGACCACGCTCTGGGACATCGCCGGGAAGACCGGCCACCCGTTGCGCACCACCATCAGCGAGATGGGCCCGCTGCTGCTGGCCAACCTCCTGGAGTTGACCGATAGCCAGCAGGCCGCGCTGTTCGCCGCCTTCCAGGTGGCCGACCGGGAAGGCCTGCTGCTGCTCGACCTGAAGGACCTGAAGGCGCTGCTCAACCATCTGAAGGACAATCCGGAAATCCTTGGCGAGGACCGGGCGCTGTTCACTGGCGCTTCCGGGCAGGCGCTGCTGCGCCGCCTGGCCACTCTGGAGCAGCAGGGCGCCGAGGCCTTCTTCGGCGAGCCTGCCCTGCAACTGGAAGACATCCTCCGCCCCGAGCCGGACGGGCGCGGGCGCATCCACCTGCTCGACGCCAGCCGCCTGGTGCACGAGGCGCCGAAGGTCTACGCGACTTTCCTGCTCTGGCTGTTGGCCGAGCTGTTCGAGCAACTGCCGGAGCGCGGCGATGCCGACAAGCCGGTGCTGGCACTGTTCTTCGACGAGGCCCACCTGCTGTTCAACGGCACGCCGAAAGCCTTGCGCGACCGCCTGGAACAGGTGGTCCGGCTGATCCGCTCGAAAGGCGTCGGGGTGTACTTCGTCACCCAGTCGCCGGGCGACCTGCCGGACGATGTCCTGGCCCAGCTCGGCCTGCGTATCCAGCATGGCCTGCGCGCCTTCACCGCCAAGGAGCAGAAATCGCTGCGCGCGGTGGCCGACGGTTTCCGCCCGAACCCGGCGTTCGACACCCTGGGGGTGCTGACCGAACTGGGTATCGGCGAGGCGTTGGTCGGCACCCTGGAGGAAAAGGGCACGCCGGCCATGGTCCAGCGCGTCGCGGTGGCGCCGCCCTATTCGCGGATCGGCCCGCTGAGCGACAGCGAGCGCGCTGAACTGGTCCAGCGGTCGCCGTTGAAGGGTCGCTACGACCAGCCGATCGATCGCGAGTCGGCCTACGAGGTGCTGGCGAACAAGGCGGGCGCCAAACCCGAGGTCCAGGGCCAGGCGACTGCTCAGCAGGAAAGCTCGTCCGGCGTCGGCGGCATGGCCGGGCAGATTCTCGGCAGCCTGCTGTCCAATTCGACGGTGAAGAGCGCCATGCGCCAGGCGGCCAACCAGTTGAGCCGGGAGCTGGTGCGTGGCCTGCTCGGCTCGTTGATGGGCGGGAAGAAGCGGCGCTGAGCGCCAGGCCATGAAAAAGGCGCCCGCGGGCGCCTTTTTCATGGGGGCTGGATGATCGCCGGCTAACCGCTTCGCGGTTAGCCGGCCTGTGGGACGGACGGGCTCAGATCTTGAAGCTGTCCACCAGGTGCCGCAGGCGCCCGGCCTGGGTTTCCAGTTCGCCACAGGCGCGCAGGGTGGCCTGGAGGTTCTCCACGCCTTCCTGGTTGAGGGTGTTGATCTCGGTGATGTCCATGTTCAGCGAGTCGACCACCGCGGTCTGTTCCTCGGTGGCAGTGGCCACCGACTGGTTCATGCTGTCGATCTCGCCGATCCGGCTGGTCACGCTACCCAGGCGTTCGCCGGCACGGTTGGCGATCTCCACGCTCTCCAGGCTGTAACGCTGGCTTTCGGTCATGGTGGCCACCGCCTCGCGGGCGCCGATCTGAAGTTCCTCGATCATCTTCTGGATCTGCTGGGCCGACTCCTGGGCACGGTGGGCCAGGTTGCGCACCTCGTCGGCGACCACCGCGAAGCCGCGTCCGGCCTCGCCGGCGCGCGCGGCTTCGATGGCGGCGTTGAGGGCGAGCAGGTTGGTCTGCTCGGAGATGCCCTTGATCACTTCGAGGATCTGGCCGATGTTCACCGTGCGGCTGTTGAGGGCCTCGATGTTGGCGCAGGAGGCGCTGATCTTCTCGGAAAGCTCGTTCATCGCGCGGATGGTCTGCTCGACCACCTGCTTGCCGTCTTCGGCCTGGTGGTTGGCGTCGGAGGCGTGGTGCGAGGCATCGGCGGCGTTGCGGGCGATTTCCTGGGCGGCGGCGCCGAGTTCGTTGATCGCCGCGGCGACGCTGTTGGTGCGGTTGGACTGCTCGTCGGAGTTGGCCATCGAGGAGTTCGAGGCGTTCACCACCAGTTGCGCCACGTCGTGCAGTTGGCGAGCGGTGCCGGCGACCTCGCGGATCGATTCGTGGATACGCTCGACGAAGCGGTTGAAGGAAATGGCCAGGGCCCCGAACTCATCGTTGCTGGTGACCTTCAGGCGCTTGGTCAGGTCGCCTTCGCCCTGGGCGATGTCCTGCATGGCGCGGCCCATGTCGGTGAGCGGTTGCATCAGTACGCGGATCAGCATGCCGAGGAGAAGCATGATGCCGACCACCGCGATTAGCGTGGCGACGATCGCCGAAGTGCGGAATTCGCTGAGCATCGAATAGGCGGTGTCGCGGTCGAGGACCAGGGCGACGTACCAGGTCACGCCGGGCAGTCCCTTCACCGGGGTGAAGGAAACGAACTGGCTGCTACCGTCGAGTTCCACCTCGTGGACCCCGGGGACGATGTTCGGTGCGCCTTTGGGATAGGCTTCGGCGAGGGTCTTCAGGACCAGCCCGGAGTCGGGGTGGAGGAGGATCTTGCCGGCGTCGCTGACCAGGAAGGCGTAGCCGGCACCGTCGAACTTCAGGGAATTGAGGATCGCGGTCAGGGTCTCCAGCTTCATGTCGCCGGCGGCGACGCCCAGCAGTTGACCGGCGTGCCGCACCGGCAGCGACATGGCGAGGATCTGCTCGCCGGTACCGGCATCGACGAAAGGTTCGGTGACGATCAGCCGGTCGGCCGCCAGCGCGTCCTTGTACCAGGCGCGGGTACGTGGGTCGTAACCTTCCGGCATGGCGTCGTAGGGGCGCATGGTGAAGGTGCCGCTGGCCGCCTCGCCAAGATAGACCGACGCGAAATTGCGGCTGAAGACGGGCTGTTCCAGTTGCCTTGCGATATTCGCCTCGTCGGGCTGCTCGAGCAGCGCCAGTTGCGAGGCCAGGCCTTCCACCAGGTGCATGCGGCCTTCCAGCCAGCTCTGGATGTTGCTGGCGGTCAGGGTGCCGATTTCCCCGAGGTAGTTTTCCGTGTCCGTGCGCACGGCCTCGCGCTGTCGGTAATCGTTGTAGAGGATGAAGCAGGTGAAGGCGAAAACCACCACCAGCGCGGCGGCGAGAAGGATTTTCTTGGCAAACGACAGCGAGCGAAGCATGAGCGATGCGTCCTGGCAAAAGCCTCAAGAAGGGCGGGGAGCCCAGGCCACCAGGTAGGGAGCTTGCGGGGGAAAGCCATGATCCAGCGCCTGAACGGCCGGCTTTGTAGCATAGTGCCAGCATAAAGGCAAAATAGTGGCGCCATGAAAATGGCGCCACTGGAGGGAAATCGCTCTGGAAGAGGACGTCAGTCCGGAGCCAGTCCGCCGACTTTGGTGCCGACGCCGTCGAAGAAGGCTTTCAGACCGCCGACGATACCGCTGTCCGTGGGACTCAATACGGCAATCAGAGCCACCGCGATCAAACCGGCGATAACCGCGTATTCGATGGCGTTTGCCCCTTCTTCGTCCGCCAGGAATGCGCGAACTTTGCAATACACGAACAGGGTCAGGTTCTTCATTCTTGTTTGCTCCTCGAACGCGGCAATCACCGAGACAGAGCCCTGCCTCCACGCTGAGGCTAGGCCTATGATGGCGTTTTGCAACAACTAAATGGCATTAGTAGGAGTGGATTAGTCGCAAGGTTATATGGCGGGTTACAAGGCTTGGACTACATCTAATGACAAATTGACATTGATTATCCCGAGTCTAGATTCAGGCCTATCGTCGCAAGTTCGAAGTTATGAACTTTGGTTCTTGAATAACGACTGTCGCCAGTCGATAACCCCAATGTACCTGCCATGGAAAGCCAGTCCCGGAGTATGGCCATGACACGGACAGCGAGACGCCCGTTTTTCTTTTCCGATCATCGGCGATCGCCGGTGATTTTCCGTTCATCGACCTGTCCGGACGCATAGCAGGGGTCTGCCCATGAATAGCAAGGTGCTGATGGCCCTGGCCGGCCTGCTGCTGCTCGGTGCGGTGTTGCTCGGATACCTCGGCGTATCCATCGGCCGCGCGCCATCGAACGCGCACGCTCCATCCGTGGCGCCGGCTTCGGCGACGGTGGACGCTTCGCTGGAAAAGCTCGAACGCAAGCCGGTGCTGGTGGCCAGTCGCGATCTCCCGGCGCTGGCGGTGATCGGCAGGGACGACCTGAGCGTCGAGCTGTTGCGGACCGCACCGGTCGGTAGCTACGACAGGCCCGAGGCGTTGCTCGGCAAGCGGGTCTGGGTCGCGGTGCCGGCCGGCAGCATTCTTTCCGCCGCGACCCTCGAACCCGGCGGTCCGCTGGCCCGGACCATCCGTCCGGACGAGCGGGCGATGGCGATCGCTGTGGACGAAGTGGTCGGCGGCGGCGGCTTCGTCCTGCCCGGCGACTATGTCGACGTGATGCTCTTCGTGCGTGACGAGCGGGACGGCGAATCGACCCCGCTGGCGCAACTGGTGTTGCCCGGCGTCCGGGTACTGACCTACGGCGAGAGGATCGCCGTGGGCAGCGATGGACAGGACCGCTCGAACCAGGAAAAGGACCCGCGTCCGCCGCGTACCGCGGTGCTGGCGGTACCGGAGGACGGCGTGGCGCGGCTGATGCTGGCGAGCCAGGCCGGTTCGCTGCGCCTGGCCATCCGCAGCAAGGACGAAGAACTCTACCGCAGGGAGCAGGAAGGCGCGCTGCTGCAAGCGTCGCTGGGCGCGCCGAGCGCGGCGCTGAGTCTCGACCAACTGCTGGAGCGCCGCAAACCGACGGCGCCGAGCGTGCGCAGCGCGGCTCCGCGCGTGCCGGTGGCCAACGGGGTCACGGTCTACCGTGGCAGCGCCATGACCCATGAAGCGCCTTGAGGGGAGCCGGCATATGCATCGGAGCACCGGGATAGGCGTGTCGCGCTGGCTGGGAGGGCTGCTGGGGGTGGCGTTGGCGCTGCCGGCACTGGCTTTGCCGCAGGGCTGCATCGAGTTGCTGGCGCAGGCGCCGCGGGTCGACGTCGTCCAGGGACAACAGCGTGACCTGCGCCTGGCGGTGCCGATCGAGCGGCTGGCCATCGGCGATCCGAAGATCGCCGACGTACAGTTGCTGGATCGTCGCGGCTTCCTGGTCACCGGCAAGGAACAGGGCTCCACCAGCCTGCTGATCTGGACCGGCTGCAGTCCCGAGCCGTTGCGCAGCCTGGTGGAGGTCGAGGGACGCGGTAGCGTCGATACCCGCGGTGCTCCAGCGTTCACCGTCGGCGCCGTGGAGGAGCTGCCGAACCAGGTGCAGACCGATATCCGCTTCGTCGAGGTCAGCCGCAGCAAGCTGAAGCAGGCCAGCACCTCGTTCGTCCGCCGCGGCGGTAACCTCTGGGTGCTCGGTGCGCCGGGCAGCCTCGGCGATATCAAGGTCAATGCCGACGGCAGCGGCCTGGGCGGCACCTTCGGCACCGGCAGCTCGGGATTCAACCTGATCTTCGGCGGCGGCAAGTGGTTGAGCTTCATGAATGCCCTGGAGGGCAGCGGCTTCGCCTATACCCTGGCGCGCCCGAGCCTGGTGGCGATGAGCGGGCAGAGCGCGTCGTTCCTCGCCGGCGGCGAGTTTCCGATCCCGGTGCCGAACGGCACCAACGACAACGTCACCATCGAATACAAGGAGTTCGGCATCCGCCTGACCCTCACCCCGACGGTGATGAACAACCGCCGCATCGCTCTCAAGGTGGCGCCGGAGGTCAGCGAACTGGACTACAGCGCCGGCATCCAGAGCGGCGGGGTGGCGGTGCCGGCACTGCGCGTCCGGCGCACCGACACCAGCGTGATGCTGGCCGACGGCGAGAGCTTCGTGATCAGCGGGCTGACCAGCAGCAACTCGGTGAGCAACGTCGACAAGTTTCCCTGGCTGGGCGACATCCCGATCCTCGGTGCGTTCTTCCGCTCAACCAAGCTGGACAAGGACGACCGCGAGCTGCTGATGATCGTCACCCCGCACCTGGTCCAGCCGCTGGCCGCCGACGCACAGTTGCCGGACCTGCCCGGCGAGGGCCTGCGGCACTACGATCCGGGGTTCTCGCGCCTGTACTTCCTCGAGCGCGGCGAGTACGACGGCCAGCAGAACGACACCGGTCTGTCGGATTAGGAGGCGCGCATGAACCAGAACTTCGTGGCGCTGACCCAGCATCCCGGCGAACTCGACTGGTTGCAGAACAGCCTGGCGTCCGCCGGCCAGGTGGTTCCGGCAGGCAGCGCCAGCCTGGAGGAGCTGCTGGCGCTGCTCGACGTCACCGCCGCCGGGGTGCTGTTCATCAGCCTCGGCAAAAGCAACCTGGTGTCCCAGGGCGCGCTGGTCGAGGGATTGGTATCGGCGCGGCCGATGCTCTCGGTGGTGGCCATCGGCGACGGCCTGGACAACCAGTTGGTGCTGGCGGCGATGCGCGCCGGCGCGCGCGACTTCATCACCTACGGCGCCCGCGCCAGCGAGCTGACCGGGCTGATCCGGCGCCTCGGCGGACGCCTGCCCAGCGTGCCGGTGAGCGCGGCGCGCCAGGGCGAGCTGCTGACCCTGGTCAGCGCCCGACCGGACGCCGACGGCGCCTTCGTCGCCTTGCACCTGGCCAAGGCGTTGCAGGAGCAGACGCCGAACCAGGTCCTGCTGCTGGACGTCGGCCAGCCCACCGGCGAGGCGCTGGCGATCCTCGGCCTGGACTCGGCCTTCACCTTCAGCGATGCCTTGCGCAACCTGCGGCGCCTCGACCAGACCCTGATCGACAGCGCCTTCACCCGCCTCGACAGCGGCCTGCGGATACTCAGCCTGACCGACGAGCCCGGCGTGCTGGAGCGAGTCACCACCGCCGAACTCTATCTGTTGCTGGGCAACCTGCGCGGGGCGTTCAGCCATGTGGTGGTCAACCTCACCGGGCTGCCCGAGGGCGAGCTGAGCAACCAGTTGCTGGTGCAGGCCAACCGCGTGCTGTGGATGGTCGACCAGAGCGTGCCGTCCTGCAAGAAGGGCCTGGAGCGCCTGCGCCGCCTGCGCGAGCGCAACCTGCCGTTGCCCTCCATCGAGTTGCTGATCGAGCGCTACCTGCCCAATGTGGCGCCGGACCAGCAGGCCCTGAGCCGGATGTTCGACCTCGATCTGTTCGGTGTCCTGCCGTTGTCCCCGGAATCGCGCCTGCGCGCGAAGAACCTCGGCAAGAGCCTGTTCGAGGTGGCGCCGCGCGACCCATTGGCGGCCAAGCTGCGGCAACTGGCGGACAGCCTGTGCGTGACACGCGGCGAGCGCCGTTCGCTGCTGTCCTGGCTCGGCCGGGCCAAGGCGGCGCTGCTATGAGCACGGGATTCGGCGCGCGTCCTGACGGCGGTGCCTTCCACTCCCGCCAGGAGCAGGACATCCAGGCGCTGAAGCTGCGCCTGCACCGCTACATCATCGACGAGATCGACGAAGACGGCATGAACCTGCTGGAGGGCGCGCGCTCCGCCGTGGTCCAGTACGTCTCGGAAAAGGTCTGCGAATACGGCTCGCGCCATCAACTGGCGATCTCCCGCTACGAACTGGACCGCCTGGCCGAAGAGGTGGTCGACGAACTCACCGGCTTCGGCCCGCTGGAGATCCTCCTGCGCGATCCCGGCGTCTCGGAAATCCTCGTCAACGGGCCGGGCCGGGTGTTCGTCGAGCGGGAAGGGCGGCTCTACCAGAGCGACCTGCGCTTCATCGACGACCACCATGTGCTGCGGGTGATCCAGCGTATCCTCGCGCCCCTCGGCCGACGCCTGGACGAGTCCAGCCCGATGGTCGACGCGCGCCTGCCGGACGGCAGCCGGGTCAACGCGATCATTCCCCCGGTGGCGCTGGACGGGCCGTGCATCTCGATCCGCAAGTTCAGCCAGGAGCTGCTGCGCAGTGCCGACCTGCTGGCCTACCAGAGCGTCGACGAAGCCTTGCTCGAGTTCCTCCGCCAGGCGGTCTCGCGCCGCTGCAACATCCTCATCAGTGGCGGCACCGGCACCGGCAAGACCACCTTGCTCAACGTCATCAGCGGCTTCATCGACGAACGCGAGCGGATCGTCACCATCGAGGACACCGCCGAGCTGCAACTCGGCCACGACCACGTGGTGCGCCTGGAGACCCGTCCGCCGAACGCCGAGGGCTACGGCGAGGTGACCGCCCGCGACCTGATCCGCAACGCCCTGCGGATGCGCCCGGACCGGATCATCCTCGGCGAGATCCGCGGCGTCGAGGTACTCGACGTGCTGCAGGCGATGAACACCGGCCACGACGGCTCGATGAGCACGGTGCACGCCAACTCGGCGATGGATTCGCTGCTGCGCATGGAGATGCTGGTCGGCCTGACCGGCAACAGGCTGCCGGAGCAGACCTTGCGCCTGATGATCTGCGCCGCGCTGGACGTGGTGGTGCAGATCACCCGCCTGGCCAGCGGTCGGCGTTGCATCAGCGAAGTGCTGGAGGTGCTGGAGGTGCGCGACGGCGTGTACGTCACCAATACCCTGTTCAGTCTCGACCGGCGCGGTAGCGGGCAGTTCGTCCGCCAGGCCGCGCCGGTCGGGCAGAAATTCCGCCAGGCGCTGCTGTGAACGGCGCGCAACTGCTGGTGCTGTTCAGCGGCGTGCTAGCTTTCGCCGCGCTGGCCCTGGCGTTCATGGGCTGGCGCGCCGGGCGCAACGAACTGGTGGTTGAACGGCTGCTGGGACGCCAGGAGGCGGTCGCGGTGCGGCCGCGCAGCAGTCACTGGCTGGCTCGCCAGATGCGTCGCGCCGGTATCCAGCGCCCGCGCCCGTGGTTGTTCGGGGCGGCAGTGCTCGCGCTGCTGCTGGTCTGGAGCGGATTGGGCCTGTTCGGCACCATCGGCGCGCTAGGCGGCCTGCTACTGGCGGCGCTGTCCTGCCGCGTCGCCCTGGGCATGCTCTACCAGCGCCGCCTGAAGCGAATGATCCGGCAGATGCCGCGTTTCCTCGACCAGGTGGTGCGCAGCCTGCACGCCGGGCGCACGCTGGGCGACGCGCTGATGCAGGCAGTGGAGAATGCCGAGGAGCCGCTGCGCGACATCTTCACCCTGGCGCGCAACCACGTGCTTCTCGGCATCCACCTGCCGGAGGCGTTGCAGGAAGTCGCCGAACTCTACGAGGTTGAGGAGCTGCGCATCCTCGCCCTGGGCGTCTCGGTCAACCACCGTTATGGCGGCAATACCAGCGACCTGCTGGACAGCATCGTCAAGCTCATCCACGAGCGCGAGAAGCTCAGCCGGCAGTTGCACGCGATGACCGGCGAGACACGGATCAGCGCCTATGTCCTGGCCGGCGTGCCGAGCGCCCTGGGCGGCTACATCCTGGCGAGCAACCCGGGCTATCTGCTGAACATGTGGGCCGACGGCACCGGGCGTTTCCTGCTGCTGGCCTCGCTCGGGCTGCAACTGCTCGGCTGCTATGCGCTGTGGCGCATGCTCAAGAGCGTCTAGGAGGTGGCCATGCAGGCACAGTGGCTGATTTTCGCGGCGCTCCTGATGGCGGTCGGCGGTGCCTTGTTGCTGTTGCTCCAGGCGCGCAACGGCAGCCGCGAGCAGCGCCTGATCGAGAGGCGCCTGGGAGCGCTGGCCAACCCTGGCGGCTCGACCAGGTGGCTGGCCGGCATGACCGAGCGGATGGACGACAGCTTCTGGGTGCGGCGCCTGCAACTGATGGACAGCGAGGCCCGCCAGTTGCTGCAACAGGCCGGCTGGCACGAGAGTCGCTACCGGACCCTGTACCTGATCTCGGTGTTCCTCACGCCGCTGCTGTTCGTTCTCCTGGTCTTGCTGGTCAAGCTGCTGCGTGCCGAGAGCGAGGCGTCCTACGCGGTGCCGCTGCTGTTCGCCGCCGGCATCGGTTTCCTCCTGCCCAAGCAGGTGCTCAAGCACTTCGCCAAGGCGCGCCGGGCGCTGATCGCCGACGAGATGATCCTGTTCGTGCAACTGATCCGCATCCTCTTCGACGCCGGCCTGACCGTGGAGCAGACGCTGCGCGTGGTCTGCCTGGAAGGCCGCGGGATCACCCCGCAACTGGCCCGCGAGCTGGACCTGGCGCTGACCCGTGCCGACAACGGCATCGACCTGGCGGAAGAGCTGGAGGCGCTTGCCCGGCGCCTGCAGGTGGACCCGCTGAACGACTGCTGCGGCGTGCTACGGCAGATGTTGCGCCAGGGCGGCAGTGCGCGCAGCACCCTGCTGACGCTCAAGCAACTGTTCGAAGACCGGCGCCTGACCACCTTGCAGGAACGCATCGGCAAGCTGTCGGCGAAGATGAGCCTGGTGATGATGGTGCTGCTGTTCCCGGCGCTGCTGATCGTCCTCGCCGGTCCGGGCGTCATTGCCATCACCAAGGCCTTGGGAGGACTGGGATGAAAGCACTGATCGGCATCGGCCTGTGCGCCGCCCTGCTCGGCGGTTGCGCCGCGCTGCCGGGGCGGGACGGCCCACGGGAGTGTTCGCAGCAGCTCGGCCAGGAGCAGGAACTGCAGATGAACATGGTCCGCGACATGATCCGCGAGGGCCGCCTGCATGCGGCCCTGGCCAACCTGGAAAGCATGCCGCCGGGGTTGCTCGACGTGCGCGAGGAAAGGGCGCTGATCCTGCGCCGGATCGGCGACCCGCGGGCCAGGGCCGAGTACCAGGCCCTGCTGGAAACCTGCAAGGCACCCGAGGCGCACCACGGCCTCGGCCTGCTCGCCCTGCGCAATGGCGACAGCGCCCGGGCGGTCCTCGAGCTGCGCGAGGCGGCGCGCCTGCGGCCGACCGAGAGCCGCTTCCGCAACGACCTGGGGGTCGCCCTGCTCAAGCGCGGCGACCGTGTCGGCGCGCGCTTCGAATTCATCACTGCGCTGGAGTTGCAGCAGGGTGGCAAGCTGCCGGCGACCAACCTGCTCGGCCTGCTGTACCTGCAAGGCGACCGGGAAGATGCGCAGCGCCTGATCGAGCGTTTGCAGCTGGATGCCCGGGACATCCGCGCGGCCGAGGCGCGGGCGCGCTGCTGGGGTGCCGTACCGACACCCGGCGCGGCGCCGGCAAGCGACGACCCGCTGGCGGAACTGCCGGCGGAGGCGAATATGCATACCGCGATGGCCAACGAGGCGCCCTGAGCCGGCGCCGGAGAGGTGAACCATGCACGAGCGAATCCTGTTCGGCGTCTTGCTGCTCCTGTCCGGCACGGCCTGGGCCGCGGACACGCCGGCGGTCCGTCCTGCCGCGCCAGCGACGGCCGAACCGCAGACCGCCACCCGCGCCTGGCTGGCCATCCAGGCGAGCGGCCGGGCCGCCAGCCCGGTTCGGCAAAGCGCGACCGCCGCCGAGCGCCAGCGTGCCTACCAGCGCTACCTGAAAAGCTATGAGCACGAGATTCCCGAGTACCTGCTGGAAGATCGCGGCTTCGGCGAGAGCAAGAACTGACGGTTCCTGGCGGAGGGGCAGGGCATGAACGGATGGCCTGCAAGACAGCGCGGGGCGATCGGCATCCTGGCGGCGACCACCCTGCTGCTGGCCTTGATCTGCCTGTTGCTGGTGGTGGATACCGGGCGGCTCTACCTGGAGCAGCGCAACCTGCAGCGAGTGGCGGACGTGGCGGCGCTGGAGAGTGCCTCCCAGGGAGCCTTGTGCGGCGACCAGAGTTCTGCCCAGGCGACGTCTTTCGCCAAGGCCAGCGCGATGCTCAACGGGTTCGATGCGGACGCCGCCGGCTCCAGCCTGTCGGCGGAGGTCGGCGGCGTGCTGAGTGCCGGCGGCCTGCGCAGTTTCATAGCCAGCGCGTCGAACGCGGCTGTCGCCAACGAGGCGGTGCATGTCGAGGTGACCAAGAGCGTTCCCGGCAGCCTGGTCGCCAACCTCGGGGGACTGTTCGGCGGCGGCAATGCCAACGTCGATCTCCGCGCAGAGGCCGTGGCGCGACGCCTGCCGAACGCCACGATTTCCGCAGGCACGGGGCTGGCGAGCGTGAACAGTGGCCAATCGGCGTTGCTCAACCCCATCCTGAGCGGATTGCTGGGCACCCACATCGATCTCTCGGCGGCGGCCTACAACGGTATCGCCGACGCGAAGCTCAGTGTGCTGGACATTCTCGGCGCGGATGGAATGGGCTTGATCGGGGTCGATACCAGCCTGGGGACCATCGAACAGTTGTTGAATACCAACGTCGGCTTGCAGCAGGTACTCGCCGCCAGCGTGAACGTCCTGGCGAAGAACGGCGTAGCCTCGGTCGAGGCCCTGAGAGCGCAATTGGTGGGGGTAAAGTCGGCCACGTTGAAACTGGGAGACCTGCTGGGGCTGAGCGCCGGCGAGGTGAACAGCATGTCGCAGCTGGATACGGCGATCAATGCGCTGGATCTCATCATGGCGGTTGCCCAGGTCGCCAACAAGAATTCCGCGGTCGCCGTGAACCTGGGCATCCCCGGATTGGCCAATGCACGGCTCACGGTCGTAGAGCCGAAGAGGATCGTCTCCGGGCCGCCAGGGCAGGATGAGAGCGGTGCCTGGCGCACGGAGGTGCGCCAGTCCCAGGTACGACTTACGGCGGACATCGATTCCGGGTTCCTGTCCATTCTCGCCACCACGAAACTGCAACTGGCCATCGAAGGCGCGTCGGGAGCCGTCTGGCTGAAAAGCATGGCCTGTACCCGCCCGGATACCGCGTTGGACTTCGGTTGGAGAAGCAGCGGAGCGACGATAAAGATCGGCAGTCCGGCCAACATCGATCAGGTCGGCTCGATTCTGGTGCTTGGCGGCTTGGTGCGATTGGATCTCAAGCTCGATACCTCGATCGCCGGCAGCTCGGGCGATACGCGATTCAACGTGAAAGCCGACGGTTCCGATCTCGTCCAGAGCCGCAGGTTGCCGGAAAGCGGCTTTCTCGCCAGTACCCTGAAAACCAGCATCAACGTCAATCCCGTGGTGCTCGGACTGTGCTTGCCTTTGCTGTGCGGCTCGACGGCGCTCACCGACCTCATCGTGAATTCCGTGGTGGCACCTCTGGTCGATGGGCTGCTGACGCCGATCCTGAATCTGGTCCTGCCCTTGCTGGGGGTACAACTTGGATACATCGACGCGGAGATTCTGAAGGTCGATGTCGGCAGGGCGGAACTGCTGATCTAGCAGGCCCGCCGGGCCATCGCGCCTGTCAGTGCACCACCGCTCCGCTGCCCTGCTGCATCGCCGCAGGCGACAGGGCCAGCGCCAACTGGGTGCGGTTGTGCATATGCATCAGGCGCAGCACCTGGGAGACGTACAGCTTCACGGTGTTCTCGGTGATGCCCAGCTCGTAGGCTATCTGGTAGTTGGTCAGGCCCTTGCTCACCAGCCGCGCCACCGCCTGCTGGCGGGGCGACAGCTTGCCGAACAGCGGATTGCTCGGGGACACCTGGCTTTCCGCGACCGGCGCCGGCGGCGCGGACGGCTGGCTGTCTTCGCTCCTGAGGGCGCTCGGCTGGCTGTTGCCGTGTACCTCGTACTTGATCTTGTGGATGTCGCGGTAGATCGAGTTCAGCGATTCGGCGAGGTATTCCAGGCGCTGGTTGACGTGGCTCAGGCTCAACTGGCTGCGGACGCGCTCGTGCAGGCGGCTCTCCAGGCGTTCGAGGCCATGCAGCAGTTCCTGCGGCGCCACCGGTTTCTGGTAGTAGTCGGCGGCGCCGACCCGCATGGCCTCGATCACTTCCTGGCGGCCATCGTGACCGGTGAGGATGATCGATTCGAAGAACCTGCCGTTGCCGGCGACTTCCTTGAGGCTCTCGATCAGGCGGATACCGTTGTCCTGGCCCAGGTAGAGGTCGCAGATGACCAGGCCGATGTTCGGGTCGGCCTGGAAGCTGGCGATCGCCGACTCCCGGTGGGTGCTGGTTACGCAACGGTAGCCACTGTTTTCCAGCAGTTCGCGGAGTTCCGAGGTCACTTGGGGTTCATCATCGATGATCAAGACGCTGAAATGCCGCGAGGCCGGTTTGTCCATGGTCATACGCTCCATTTGCTTATTTTGTTTTTTAACAGGGGACGTGCATTGGAATGCAGCCATACCGAATGGTATTAGCCATAAGCATATAGTCGCTAAGTGAGGTTTTCCGCAAGTTTGCTCAGATAATTTTATTGATAATCAGATGTGCCAAAAGGCCGGCGCCCATGGCGAATATAAAAGGGAATGACTTGTTTTTTGACGGTGCCCTTCGAAGGCGAACTTCTTCATTCATTGCGGACTTTTCTACCGAACGTTTGAATAACTTTACGAGGATGAATAGCGCGATGCACAGCAGGCAGCCGAAGGCCAGGCTATAGAGCACCGTAAGTGGGTCGCTGGCCAGCCCCAGTGCGGCCAGGTACTTGACGTCGGCAGCGCCGAGCCTGCCGAGAAGGTAGCCGGGAAGGCTGAGGCAGACGCCTATAAAAAGTGCGGTCATTGCCATATTAACCGTAGCGCCGGTCAGGCTTGACTCTTTCACATATAAATAAACAAAGGAAATAAGAAATCCGCCCAGGATAAGCCAGTTGGAGACGCGCAAAAGTTTGATGTCCTGATATCCGCAAACGCTTGCCCACAAGGCCAGTGCTAATTGCTCCATCCTGTTCTTCAGCCTTTTTTCGACATCTGGATTAATACCTTTTCAGTAACGTTGGCGGAGCGAATGACGACTAGTATTAAGGATGCGGATCGGGGATGTCAGCTCATGCTCGGAAAAGCTTCCCGGCGACGCCAGCACGGCGCCGTCGCCATCGAATTCACAGCGATCTTCCTGCTGTTTTTCGCGCTGGTCTACGGCCTGATCAGCTACAGCATTCCTTTGCTCATGTTGCAGTCGTTCAACGATGCCGCTGCCGTGGGGGCCCGTGCGGCGATCGCTGTCGATCCCTCCGATGCGGGCTACGAGAGCCTCGCCGAAGCCCGTGCCAGGGACGAGTTGCTCGCACGCCTGGACTGGATGCCGGCGGCCTGGCGAGCGAACCTCCAGCCTTGTGCCGGTAATGGTCAGTACGCCGACTACATCAGCGCCACGTCGCGGATCGAGGTCTGCGTGCAGTACCCGTACGGCGATCCGGGCAAGGCGATCATCCCCGTGCTGAGCTTCCCCGGCATCGGCGCGATTCCCAACCTGCCGCAGACGCTGAAGGCGAGTGCCAACCTGTTGCTGTGAGGTAGTCGCATGTTCGAATTTTCCCGCTCGTCGTCCGCCGAGGCCGAGAGGCCGGAACCCTTTTCGCAGGAAGGCCCCGCCCTCTGGAGCGCTTCGCTGAGGAGTTGGGACCTGTGCTTCGAGATGGACGAACAGGACCGCGTGATCCGGGTCGGCGGGCGGCAGGCGTATCGTCTGCAGTGCGCCCATGGGCTTGGCGAACAGCCGCGGCCTTTCGCCGAGTATCTGGAGCGGCGCGCCCCCGGTGCGCCGACGCTGGCCGGCCTGCGCCGGGGCGAGCGTCTCGACCTGACGCTGCGCAGCGATGCCGCCGCGCCATTGACCTGTCGTTTCCAGCCGATGCAGCCGCTCGACGGCCTGGGACGCTCGCTGCTGCTGGGCATGGACATCTCCGACCTCAACTGGCAGTCCGACAGCCAGCAGCACCAGTTGCAGAGCCTGAGCCTGGGCAAGCTGATCCTTTCGCGTCTGCGCCATGTCTCCCACGGGCACCTGGCGGAGGCGGTCCAGGAGATTCTCGAATCGCTCTCCGGCGCGTTCCAGATGCAGGCTATCGCCCTGCTGCTGGGCGACGGCAAGGGTTTCTGCACGGTCTTCGCCAGTCATGTGCGGCCTGGCAGCGACAGTTTGCTGCGACCGCCCCTGCAACTCGCCGACGACGATCTGCGTGAAGGGGCGGGCGCGCGCTTGCTACGCCGTGGCGAAGGCGCCTCGACGCTGCTCCGGCAGATTGGCGAGGACGCGCTCTACCTGGTGCCGGCGACGATGCGCGGTGGCCGCCTGGGGGCGTTGCTGGTCCGGCCGATGTCGCTGGAGCAGCTCGCCCAGGGGCCCGCGCCGCAGGACTGGCAATACCTCGCGGAACTGCTGGCGAACCAGGTGGCGGACCGCTGCGAACTCCACGAGCAGCACGACAGTTCGCGCAAGCTGGGGCTGTTGCAGGAGATGATCGGCGGCGGCTGGTGGCGTTACTGGGCGGAGCAGGAACTCTTCGAACTGGCGCCGGCCTTGCACGACAGCCTGGGGTTGACCGGCGAGTATCGTCGGGTGCCGTTGGAACACCTGCAGGGCCTGCTGCAACCGGCGGACGCCGACGAGCTCGGCCTGCGCCTGCGTGCCAGCCTGCGCAGCGGCCAGGCGCTGGCCCAGGACCTTTGCCTGCGTCAGCCGGATAGCCGCGGCGAGCGCCGCTGGCTGCGCATCGAGGGCCGGCCGCTGGGACGCGGCAGTGCCCTGGGGCTGTCCGGCGTGCTGCTCGACATCAGCGAAGGCCGGCGCCAGGAGGAACGGGCACAGGCGGCCCACGCGCGGTTGCGCAGCCTGATCGACAGTGCGCCGGTGGTGATCTATGTCCAGCGGGTCGAGCAGGGGCACCTGGTGCCGGAGTTCTACAGCGAAAGCGCGAGCAACCTGCTCGGCCTCGACCTGCAGGGACAGAGTTGGCAGGCGCTCGCCGAGCGGGTGCATCCGGATGATCTGGAGGCCTTTTTCGCCCGCGGCCGCGAGCTGCTTCGCGAAGGCCGGGTGAAGACCCGCTATCGCCTCGCCGATGGCCAGGGCAACTGGCACTGGCTCTACGACGAAGCCAAGCTGCTGCGCGATGCCCAGGGCCTGCCCAGCGAGGCGGTGGGCCTGTGGCTGGACGTGACCGAGCAGCACCTGGCGGCACAGCGTATCGCCGAGAGCGAGGAACGCTACCGGGTCCTGGTGGAGGATTCGCCGGCGCTGATCTGTCGCTATACCGCCGACCTGGTGCTGACCTACGTGAACCGGACCTTCGCCGATAGCCTCGCGACCAGCCCGGAGCGCCTGGTCGGTCGCCGGCTCGACGAGTGGCTGGCGGCGGAAGACGCCAGCGCCTTGCGCGCGCGTCTGCTGGGTTCGCCGCGGGAGGGCGCCAGCGAGGTGCCGGAACTGCGCTTCAACCTGCCGGGGCAACGTTTTCTCTGGCTGGTGTGGGCCGAGCGACCGTTGTTCGACGCCCGGGGCGAATTGTGCGAGGTACAGGCGGTGGGACGCGACAACACGCCGGTGCGTCGGGCCCAGCAGCAACTGGCGCAAGGCGCCAAGATGGCCAGCCTGGGGGAGATGGTCAGCGGCCTCGCCCACGAGGTGAAGCAGCCGCTGCACGTGCTGCGCATGACCCTCTTCAACATGCGCCAGCGGATGAACAGCGTCGGCCTCGACGGCGACTACCTGGGCGAGAAACTGGAGCGCATGGATGCCCAGGTCATGCGCGTCGACCGCCTGGTCAGCCACCTCGGCGTGTTCAGCCGCAAGTCGGCGCTGGAGGCGCTGCCGTTCGACCCCTATACCGCCTTCGAAGGCGCCCTGGGGCTGCTCGGCGAGGGGCTGCGTCAGCACGCCATCGAGGTGGAGTGCCCGGCGCCGACGCAGCGGATGGTGGTACGAGGGCAGGCGGACCAGCTGGAACAGGTGATCATCAACCTGCTCGCCAACGCCCGCGATGCCCTGCTCGGCAATCTTGGCCTGGCCAGCCGGCGCATTCGCCTGGAGCAGGTGGCCTGCCGCGAACCGGGCTGGGTCGAATTGCACGTGCACGACAACGGCGGCGGGATCGAACCGCTCCTGCTGGAGCGGATATTCGAACCCTTCTTCACCACCAAGGTGGAGGGCAAGGGTACCGGCCTGGGTCTCTCGGTCAGCCACGATCTGGTGCGCAACATGGGCGGTAGCCTGACGGCGGCCAACCAGGGGGAGGGCGCGTTGTTCGTGGTTCGCTTGCCGCTGGCGGCGCTGCCCGCCGAGGCGGGCGGATGACGTCGGTGGGAGCGCGGCAAAAAAACGCCTGCGGACAAGCAGGCGTTTTTTTCAACCGGCGAGGCGGCTCAGATGAATTGCGAGGCCAGCCAGAACAGGCCGGCGGACAGCGCCATCGAAGTCGGCAGGGTGAGCACCCAGGCCATCAGGATGTTGCGCACGGTGCCGCCGTGCAGGCCGCTTTTGTTCGCCACCATGGTCCCGGCCACGCCGGAGGACAGTACATGGGTGGTGGACACCGGCAAGCTGTAGATGTTGGCCATGCCGATGGCGGCGGCGGCGGTGATCTGCGCGCTCATGCCCTGGGCGTAGGTCATGCCCTGCTTGCCGATCTTCTCGCCGACGGTGAGCACTACGCGCTTCCAGCCGACCATGGTGCCGATGCCGAGAGCCAGGGCCACCGCGATGATGACCCAGAACGGCGCGTATTCGGTGGTCGCGGTCAGGTCCTTGCGTAGCTTCTCGAGGTCGGCCTTCTCCCGCGCCGGCAGGTCGGACAGCTTGCCGACCTTCTTCGCGGTGTCGTCCAGGCACAGCAAGTAGCGACGCACCTGCACGCGCTCGTCGGCGTCCAGGTCGTTGTAGCTGGGCACGCCGCGCAGGTCGCGGAGCAGCGCGTTGATGGTCGGCTCGGTCTGTTTCGGATCGCAGCGGTAGAACTGCGGCATCTCGCTGCCATTGCTCTTGCCCAGGGCCAGCATGTCGCCGAGGGTATCGGTGTGGCGCTGGTAGAACTGACTGAGGTGCAGGGCGGCGTCGCGGGTGCGCTCGATCTGGTAGGTGGTGCTGTTCAGGTCGAGGACGAACTTGGCCGGGACGATGCCGATCAGTACCAGCATGATCAGGCCGATACCCTTCTGGCCGTCGTTGGAGCCATGGACGAAGCTTACCGCCATGGCGGAAAGCACCAGCACCAGGCGGTTCCAGAACGGCGGGTGCTTCTTCTCGTCGAGTTCGCGACGGGTTTCCGGGGTTTTGTGCATCTTCGACAGCGGACGCCACCATTTCAGTCCGAGCAGGACCAACGCGGCGACCATGAAGCCGGCCAGCGGCGAGAAGATCAGCGACAGGCCGATGTCGATCGCCTTCTGCCAGTTGATCCCTTCGGCCAGCGGCACGTCGGTGATCAGCGCATTGGCCAGGCCGACGCCGAGGATCGAGCCGATCAGGGTGTGCGAGCTGGAGGCCGGGATGCCGAAGTACCAGGTGCCGAGGTTCCAGGCGATGGCGGCGGCGAGCAGGGAGAAGACCATCGCCAGGCCATGGCCGGTGTTCACGTTGATCAGCAGCTCCACCGGCAGCAGGTGAACGATGGCGTAGGCTACGCCGACACCGCCGAGCAGCACGCCGAGGAAGTTGAACACACCGGAGAGCATCACCGCCCGGTAGGGGGACATCGCTTTGGTGTAGATGACGGTGGCCACCGCGTTGGCAGTGTCGTGGAAGCCGTTGATGAACTCGAAGGTGAGGACGAAGGCCAGGGCCAGCACCAGGCTGATACCCACCCAGGCATCGAGCCCGCTGAAAAGATCGAACATGTGAGAAACCGGTCAGAGACGGGGCGGCGATTATGCCAGATGCGTTTTTATCCGTCTGGAACTCCGGAAGGTTGCCATTGTCGCGGGCAACGCCCCGTCGCATCGGGCTTTGCGGGAAAAACGAAACAGATTGAAACGCTTCGTTATCCGTCGCTCTCCTGTCGGTTGGAGGTAAATGGAATGGGGTTCGCTGCTTCCTGCCCGGCCTTGAGACGCTCTTCTTCGATCTTCTGCAGTTCTCTGTCGAACGCCTGCTCCTGAACGGTTGGGCGTTTGCGCCAGGGCTTGCGGTCGGGTTCCGGCTGGGCGGCATAAAGCGTCACTTCGCCGCCGTACACGTCCTTGTAACGCTGTTCCTCGCGCGCCAGCGCGGCACGCAATTCGTCTTTCGTCACGGGTGGTCCTGAGTCCAAAAAGAGCGGGCCCGATAGCGACCAGGCTGGGCGGAAGCGGGGTCCGGCCAGCGCCGGTTGGGAGTCTAGTCGACCGCTACCGGCTGTAAATGGGCGCGGAATTATAACGTGGGCTCCGGGCTTGTCATACGGTGTCGGCCGACGGACGGCAGGACGGAAGTTCTTCGAGCGTCCCCTGGAAATGCGGCGAAGCCCCCATGGATCAAGGCCTGGCCGACGCGTCCGGGGTGTTCTCCGCCTTTCGTCGCGGCCTGCGCTAGTCGAATGCCAGCCATTGGCCATACCACTAAGGAACGATGGCGGCGCTTCCGGGGGCGGGCTACAAACCGGACTACAAGTCAAATAAAGAAGCCCCGCCGTCGCCCGTCCGACCCCAGGGTCATGACGCAACGCCCCGGAGGCCGGAGATTTACTCATGCAGCCCGCTCGTTCCCGCATCCTCTTCGTCTGCCTGTTGCAGAGCCTGGCCCTGGTTCTCCTGCTGGTCGGCGCCCGGCATGGCTGGCTGCCGCTGTACCTGGCCCTGCCGCTCGGCGTGGCGCTGCTCTGGTTGCCCTGGCTGCTTCCCGGCAACCGCACGGCGGTGGCGACCGTCGGCGAGCCCGACATCGCCCGGCTGGCTCGCGACCTGTCCCATAACACCAGCCAGAACGCCTTGTCGGCCGCCGGCGTGGCGTTCTCGGTGAAGCGCCTGGCGGAGAAGCTGCAATCCCAGCTCGACGCCGCCGAACAGATCGTCGGCAGCGCCGAAGTGATGATCCACACCGAGCGCGCCACCTCCAATCTGGCGCGCCAGGCCATGGACGCCGCCACCCGGGCGCGCGCCGGCAGCGACGAGGGCCAGGTGCTGCTGGCCTCGACCATCGAGCGCATGCATCGGCTCAGCGAGCGGATGGGCGCCAGCCGCGAGGCGATCGAGGCGCTGAACCAGCGCAGCGAGGACATCCAGCGGGTCACCCTGGTGATCCAGGGCATCGCCAGCCAGACCAACCTGCTGGCCCTCAACGCGGCCATCGAGGCGGCCCGCGCCGGCGAGCATGGGCGCGGCTTCGCGGTGGTTGCCGAAGAGGTGCGCGGCCTGGCCGGACGTACCGCCGAGGCCACCGAGGAAGTCGGCCAGATGGTCGCCGAGATCCAGCGCCAGACCAGCGAGGTGGTCGAGCAGATCCGCCAGCTTTCCGAAGAGTTGGGGGAAGGGGTCGGCCAGGTCGAGCTGACCGGTCGGCAACTGGAAGGCATTGCCGAACTGGCGGCCGGGGTGGAAAGCCAGATTACCGAGATCGCCCAGGGCGCCGAGATCAACCGCAGCCAACTCGCCAGCCTGTTCGCCGCGGTCGAGCAGGTGCGCGGCGACCTCAGCGCCAGCGAGGAACAGACCCTGCGCCTCGGCGAAGCTGCCAGCCAGTTGGAGAACCAGGCCGAGGTGATCAGCGAGCGCCTCGCCGAGGTCAGCCTGGACGCCTACCACCAGTCGGTCTACGACCTCGCCCGGGAGGGCGCGGCGGCTATCGCCGCTCGCTTCGAGGAGGACGTGCGCAGCGGGCGCATCGACCTCGATGACCTGTTCGACCGCAGCTACCAGCCGTTGCCCAATACCCAGCCGACCAAGTACCGGACCCGCTTCGACAGCTACACCGACCAGGTCCTGCCGGGCATCCAGGAGCAGTTGCTGGAGCGCAACCGCAACCTGGTATTCGCCATCGCCTGTACCCCCGAAGGCTACGTGCCCACCCACAATCGCGCCTTCGCCCATCCGCCCAGCGGCGACCCGCAGACGGACGCGTTGCGCAGCCGCAGCAAGCGCCTGTTCAACGACCGCACCGGGATTCGCTGCGGCAGCCACCAGCAGCCGCTGTTGCTACAGACCTATACCCGTGACACCGGCGAGCTGATGCACGATCTTTCGGTGCCGATCTTCATCCACGGCAAGCACTGGGGCGGCCTGCGCCTCGGCTACCGGCCGGAGGGCGCGGAGCCGGGCAAGGCGGCCGCGCCGACGGCGCAGGGGCTGAGCCTGGCCTTGAACGGCTAGCCGGCTGTGGCGATCAGGCCGCCGGCCACGGCGCAGGCGAGCACCACTTGCCAGGGCGGCGTCTTCCAGGCGAGCAGGGCCAGCAGGGCGAAGAGCAGCAGGGCGAAGTCGGCCGGGCGCAGGATGCCTTCGGTCCAGAGCGGCTGGTACAGCGCCGCCAGCAGCAGGCCGACCACCGCCGCGTTGACCCCGGCCAGCGTTGCCCGTACCCGGCGTTCGTGGCGCAGGCGTTCCCAGAATGGCAAGGCACCGGCGACCAGCAGGAACGACGGCAGGAAGATCGCCAGCAGGCACAGCAGCGCGCCGCTCCAGCCGTTCGGCGCCGGGCCCGAGGCTGCGCCGAGGAACGCGGCGAAGGTGAAGAGCGGGCCCGGTACCGCCTGGGCGGCCGCGTAGCCGGCGAGGAAGGTATCGCCGTCGACCCAGCCCTTGGGTACCACTTCCGCCTGCAGCAGCGGCAGCACCACATGGCCACCACCGAATACCAGCGAGCCAGCCCGGTAGAACGCATCGAGCAGGCGCAGCCACTGTTCCGGCCAGAGGCGCGCGGCCAGCGGCAGGCAGACCAGCAGCACGGCGAACAAGGTGAGGAACAGCAGCGCGCCGCGGTAGCCGATGGCGATCGGCAGCCGCTCGTGGCCTTCCACTGCTTCCGTTTTCAACAGGGCGCGGCCGGCCAGGCCGGCACCGGCGATCACCGCGACCTGGGTCCAGGCAGTGGGCCAGGCCAGCACGCTCGCGCAGGACAGCGCCATCAGCGTCAGGCGCGGGCGATCCGGGCACAGGCTGCGACCCATGCCCCAGACCGCCTGGGCCACCACCGCCACCGCGGCGATCTTCAGGCCATGCAGCACGCCCTCGGGCAACAGCGCGCCCCAGCGTCCCAGGCCGAGAGCGAAGAGCACCAGCAGCAACGCCGAGGGCAGGGTGAAACCGAGCCAGGCGGCGAGGGCGCCGGGATAGCCGGCGCGGGCCAGGCCGAGGGCCATGCCGACCTGGCTGCTGGCGGGGCCGGGAAGGAACTGGCAGAGGGCGACCAGGTCGGCGTAGCTGCTTTCGCTCAGCCAGCCGCGGCGGCGGACGAACTCGTCGCGGAAATAGCCGAGGTGGGCGATGGGCCCGCCGAAGGCGCTGCAGCCCAGCTTGAGGAAGGCGAGGAACACCGCGAGGGCGGTGTCGGGATGGCGGCTGGCGGTTGGCATGCGAACTCCGGATGGTGGCTGCTGCGAGCATAGCCGCAACGCATGCACGGCGGGTTACAGCATCGGCATGTCCTGGGCGCGGCTGGCCAGGCGGTATTGTTCCGGTGTGGTGCCGGCCAGCCGGCGGAACATCGAGATGAACGCCGAGGGGCTGCTGTAGCCGAGGTCGAAGGCGATCTGCTGGATCCCCCTGCCGGCTTCCAGCGCCTCGATGGCCGCGAGGAAGCGCAGGCGTTGGCGCCATTCGCCGAAGGTCATGCCCAGTTCGCGCTGGCAGTGCCGGGCCAGGGTTCGCTCGGTGCTGTGCACCTGCTGCGCCCATTGCGCCAGCGAGCGGTTGTCGCCCGGCTCGGCCTGCAGTGCGTCGAGCACCTCGCGCAGCGCCGGGGTACGGCCGTAGGGCAGGTAGTCGTCGTGGGGCTGGGCGCATTCCAGCTGGTCCATGACGACCCGGGCCAGGCGCAGGTCCTGCGCCGAGGTCGGCAGGTTGACCCCGCGCTCGGCGAAGTCCGAGAGGATCGCCTTGAGGATCGCGCTGATCGCCAGGGTGCAAGGTGTCGCCGGCAGGCGTCGTGACAGTTCGGCGGAGAGGTACAGCGAGCGGTAGACGATGGCCTGGCTGTTGTAGCAGCTGTGCACCCGCTCCGGTGGTATCCATACCGCGTATTGCGGAGGTGAGAGGAAGCGCTGGCCGTCGATCTCCAGCTGCATCACGCCATGGGCTGCATAGTTGAGCTGGCCCCAGGCGTGGGTGTGCGGCGGCGAATGGGTGTCGGCGCCGAACTCGTCATAGCGGAAATAGACGTCGAAAGACTGCCCCTGGAGATCGGGAAGGCGCAGCAAGGTGGTGGTCGACATGTCCGAACCTACGGGTGGTTTGTCTGGAATTCATTATACGTCTGTATTCGGACTGGCTCAGAATGGCCGCGTATTCCTTTTTCATAGTGCGGAACCTCCCATGCAATACCTGTTTCCCCTGCTGGCCGTGTTCATCTGGGCCGGCAACACCGTCGTCAACAAGCTCGCCGTGGGGATCATCCAGCCCGCCGAGATCGGTTTCTTCCGCTGGCTGCTGGTCGGCCTGGCGCTGACGCCCTTCATGCTCGGCCCGGTGCTGCGCAACCGCCGCTACATCCTCGCCAACCTCGGCAAGTTCGTGGTCCTCGGCCTGCTCGGCATGGCCGTCTACCAGAGCCTGGCCTACTACGCGGCAGCGCTGACCAGCGCCACCAACATGGGCATCATCCTGTCGCTGATGCCCCTGATGTCGCTGGGCCTGGCCAGCAGCATCCTGGCCCACCGGCTGAACGCCGGGGCGCTGCTCGGCGCGCTGGTGTCGCTGGCCGGCGTGGTGCTGGTGATCTCCCAGGGCCATCTCGGCGCTTTGCTGGAGCATGGAGTGAATCTCGGCGACGCGATGATGATCGTCGCCACCCTGGCCTATGCGGTGTACAGCGTGCTGCTGAAAAAATGGAGCCTGAAGCTGCCGGCCATGCAACTGCTCTACCTGCAGGTGCTGGTGGCGATCCTCGCCCTGCTGCCGCTGTACCTGCTGTCGCCGCGCACCGGCCTGAACGCCGCCAACCTGCCGCTGGTGCTGTACGCCGCGCTGTTCGCCTCGATCGTCGCCGCGCTGGCCTGGATGCACGGTGTCGCCCGTCTCGGGCCGAGCCGGATGGCGCTGTTCTTCAACCTGCTGCCGATCATCACCGCCTGCATCGCCACCCTGGTGCTCGGCGAGCGCCTGACCGTCCATCACCTGGTCGGCGGCGCGCTGACCCTGGCCGGGGTCCTGCTGGCCGAGTTCTGGCAGCGCCGCCCGGCCCGTCTGCGCTCGGCAACCTGCTGATTTCCCGGCAACTTCCTCGCGATTACGGCGCACGGAGGCGCCGCCACTGGCTATCATAGGCAGCGCTCCCCGCGTGGGAGCCGAGCCGTGCCAGCCTGGAAGAGGAAGAATCGTGGTCGAAGTGTTTTCCGTGCAGGATGGGCTGGACGCCGAGCGCGCCCTGCTCGACGAGGTGTGTGGCGGTGCCCGCGAGCATGGCCTGTTGCTCTGGCAGCCGTGCGATCGGGCGCTGGTCATGCCGCGCCGGATGGAGCGCCTGGAAGGATTCGCGCCGGCCAGCGCAGCGGTCGCCGAACGCGGCTGGCCGGTGCTGCTGCGCGATACCGGCGGCGAGCCGGTGCCGCAATCGCCGGGCGTGCTGAACATCGCCCTGTCCTATGCGCTGGGGCCCGGCGACAACGAGCAGACCCGTATCGAAACCGCCTACCTGCGGCTGTGCCAGCCGATCTGCGACTGGCTCCGCGAGCGCGGCCTGGACGCCGGCGTGGGCGCCGTGGCCGGTTCCTTCTGCGACGGCCGCTACAATGTCACCCTGGATGGGCGCAAGCTCGCCGGGACCGCGCAACGCTGGCGGCGCAACGGCGCCGGCCGGCCGGTGGTGCTGGCGCACGCGGCGCTGCTGGTCGGCGCCGAGCGCGAGGAGATGGTCGAGGTGGTCAACACCTTCACCCGCCGTTGCGCCAGTGCCCCGGATTGCCAGGCGGACAGCCATCTCGGCCTGAGCGAGCGCTGGAGCGATTTCCGCATGGCCGACAGCCTCGAACTGGAACGACGCTTCGTCGCCGCCCGATCCTGACCTCTTTCGCCAGAGCCTTGCGCCAGGAATAGCCGTACCGATGCCAGAACCCTTGGGAACCACCGCCCTCACGCCCGGATTCATGATCGTCCACGGCAATCGCCTGGACGACCTGCGCGACCTCGCCGTTTCCTGGATGCGCCGCTATCCGCTGGCGCCGCTGGAAAGCGAGCGGGTCCTGGTGCACAGCAACGGCATCGCCCAATGGTTGAAGCTGGCATTGGCCGAAGATCCCCGCGAGGACGGCGGCGGCGGTGGCGGCATCGCCGCGGCGCTGGAGGTGCAGTTGCCGGCGCAGTTCCTCTGGCAGGCCTATCGCGCGGTGCTGGGCCGCGAAAGCATTCCCGAGGTTTCCGAACTGGACAAGGCGCCGCTGACCTGGCGCCTGATGCGTCTGCTTCCCGGATTGCTGGAGCGTCCCGAGTTCCGCACCCTGCAACGTTTCCTCGCCGACGATGCCGACCTGCGCAAGCGTCATCAACTGGCCGAGCGCCTGGCCGACCTGTTCGACCAGTACCAGGTCTATCGCGGCGACTGGCTCGACGACTGGAGCCAGGGCCGCGACCAGTTGCGCACGGCGAACGGGCAGGCGCGCCCGCTCGGTGCCGACGAGCGCTGGCAGGCCGAATTGTGGCGCGCGCTGCTCGCCGACGTCGGTGCCGATAGCCTGGCCCGCAGCCGCTCCGGCGTGCACCGGCGCTTCATCGAGGCGCTGCGCTCCGCCAGCGCGGCGCCGCGCGCGTTGCCGCGACGAGTGGTGGTGTTCGGGATTTCCTCGATGCCGGCGCAGACCCTCGAGGCGCTGGCCGCCCTGGCCAGGTTCAGCCAGGTGCTGCTCTGCGTGCACAACCCCTGTCGCCACCACTGGGCCGACATCGTCGCCGACAAGGACCTGTTGCGCCACGAGTACCGCCGCCAGCAGCGCCGCGCCGGCGTCCCCGCCGACCTCGACGAGGACCGCCAGCACCAGCATGCCCAGCCGTTGCTGGCGGCCTGGGGCAAGCAGGGCCGCGACTACATCAACCTGCTCGACAGCTACGACGACCCGGACAGCTATCGGAACCTGTTCGGCGAGGTCAACGGCGGGCGCATCGACCTGTTCAGCGAGGAGGCCCCGCACGGGCTGCTCGGCCAGTTGCAGGACGATATCCTCGAACTGCGCCCGTTGGCGGAAACCCGCGAGCACTGGCCGCCGGTGGCGCCGCGGAGCGACGCCTCGATCCGCTTCCATGTGGCCCACAGCGCGCAGCGCGAAGTGGAGATCCTCCACGACCAGTTGCTCGCTCGCTTCAACGCCGATCCGAGCCTGAAGCCGCGCGACGTGATCGTCATGGTCCCCGACATCAACGCCTACGCGCCGCACATCGAGGCGGTGTTCGGCCAGGTGCCGCGCGACGACCAGCGCTTCATTCCCTATACCCTGGCCGACCAGGGACAGCGCGGTCGCGAGCCGCTGCTGATCGCCCTGGAGCATCTGCTGAAACTGCCCGACAGCCGTTTCGCCGTGAGCGAGATCCTCGACCTGCTGGACGTCCCGGCATTGCGCCGGCGTTTCGGCGTCGACGAGGCCGACCTGGCGACCCTGCACCGCTGGATCGAAGGCGCCGGCGTGCGCTGGGGGCTGGATGCCGCGCAGCGCGAGCGTCTCGGCCTGCCAGCGGGACTGGAGGGCAACAGTTGGCGCTTCGGTCTGCGGCGCATGCTGCTCGGCTACGCGGTCGGCGAAGGCGCGGCCCTGCAAGGCATCCAGCCCTACGATGAGGTCGGTGGTCTGGACGCCGCCCTGGCAGGCCCGCTGGCTGTGCTGCTGGAGCGCCTCGAGGTGGCCTACGCCGAGCTGGCCGAACCGGCCACCCCGGCGCAGTGGGGCGAGCGCCTGCAAGCCCTGCTCACGGTGTTCTTCGAGGCCCACGACGAGCGCGACGAACTGCTCCTCACCCAGCTCCTGCAACTGCTCGAGCGCTGGCAGGAACACTGCGCCTGTGCGGCCTTCGCCGAGCCGCTGCCGATCAGCGTGATACGCGAGGCCTGGCTCGGCGGCCTGGACCAGGGCGGCCTGAACCAGCGCTTCCTGGCTGGCGCGGTGAGTTTCTGCACGTTGATGCCGATGCGCGCGATCCCGTTCCGGCTGGTCTGCCTGCTTGGCATGAACGATGGCGACTACCCCCGCCAGCAGTCGCCGCTGGATTTCGACCTGATGCGCAACGACTACCGCCCCGGCGACCGCTCGCGGCGCGAGGACGACCGCTACCTGCTGCTCGAGGCGCTGCTCTCGGCGCGCGAGCAGCTCTACGTGAGCTGGGTGGGGCGGAGTATCCGCGACAATGGCGAGCGGCCGCCCTCGGTGCTGATCGGCCAGTTGCGCGATCACCTGGCGGCCGGCTGGCGTCTGGACCCGGACGGCGACGGCGAGGCGCTGCTGCGTGCCCTGACCCAGGAGCATCCGCTGCAGCCGTTCAGCCGTCGGTATTTTCACGATGCGCCGGAGCAGGGCGTCGATGGCCTGTTCACCTACGCCCGCGAGTGGCGCGAGGTCCATCGCGAGGACGACATCGCCGTTCCCGACGCCGAAGCGCCCCTGCCGCCGCTTGAACTGGAGGGCGCGCTGGGGCTGCGAGCGCTGGCGGAGTTCCTCGCCAACCCGGTGAATGCGTTCTTCCAGCAGCGGCTCAAGGTGCGTTTCGACGACGAGCAATTGACCGGCAACGACGAAGAGCCTTTCGAACTGGACGCGCTGGACAACTGGAAGCTGCAATTCGAGCTGACCGAACGCATGAAGCGCTGGGTCGAGCGGGACTGGGATGCCGAGGGTCTGCCGGTGCAGTTGCAGGCCCAGGTCGAGCGACTGCGGCGACAGGGTCGCCTGCCGCTGGCGGCGTTCGGCGAGTTCTCCGCGCGCCATTTGCTGCAACCGCTGCCCGACCTGCTCTGGCGCTACCGCCAGGAAATCGAGCGCTGGCCGGAGGCGGTCGAGCAGCAGCAGGAGTTGCGCCATCGCCATCCGTCCGGGCTGGAGCTGGAGGACTGGCTCGGCGGCTTGCGTCGCGACGCTTCCGGGCGCCTGGCGCGCCTGCAGTTGCTCAGCGGCAAGCTCCATGAAGGGCGCGGCTTCAAGTGGCACAGCCTGGTGCGCCACTGGTTGCAGCACCTCGCCCTGCAACGTCTAGGCCAGCCGGTGAGCAGCGTGCTGGTGAGCCAGACCGGCACCCTGGAGATTCCGCCGTTACCGAGCGAGCGTGCCAGCGAGTACCTCGACCAGTTGATCGACGCCTGGCGCCAGGGCATGCGCCAGCCGTTGCCGATGGCCTGCCGGACCGCTTTCGCCTGGCTCGCCAGTGGTGGCGCCGCAGAGCCCGAGAAAGCCATGCGCGAGGCGCGCAAGCGCTACGAGGGAGGGTTCGGCATGGGGGGCGAGGTGGACGCCTCGCCGGCGCTGGCTCGGGTCTATCCGGACTTCGACCGGCTGCTCGCCAGCGGTGAGTTCGCGCACTGGGCCGAGCAGCTCTACGCGCCGCTGCTGGCTGCCCTGGGACGTGGCGCGGAGGAGCAGGCATGAGCCAGCAGCAGATGCCCGTGGCCCTCGATCCGCTGGACTTCCCGTTGCACGGCAGCCGCCTGATCGAGGCCAGCGCCGGTACCGGCAAGACGTTCACCATCGCCCTGCTATACGTACGCCTGGTCCTCGACCATGGCGGCGAGAACGCTTTCGGCCGGCCGCTGAGCCCGCCGGAAATCCTCGTGGTGACCTTCACCGATGCGGCGACCCAGGAACTCCGCGAGCGTATCCGCAGCCGCCTGGGCGAAGCGGCGCGTTGTTTCGCCGAGCCGCAGGAGCGCCACGACGGCCTGCTGGTCGCGTTGCGCCAGCAGTATCCCGCCGAGCGCTGGCCGGGCTGCGCGCGCCTGCTGCGCCTGGCCGCGGAGTGGATGGACGAGGCCGCGGTATCGACCATCCACAGTTGGTGCTACCGGATGCTGCGCGAGCACGCCTTCGACAGCGGCAGCCTGTTCACCCAGAACCTGGAAACCGACCAGAGCGAATTGCTCGCCGAAGTGGTACGGGACTACTGGCGGCGTAACTTCTACGGCCTGACGGCTCCGGCGGCGCAAGCCGTGGCCAGTTGCTACAGCGGGCCGGAGACGCTGGGCAAGGCCTTGCAGCCGCTGCTGGCGCGGCAGGACGCCGACTTCCGCTACGCCGACCAGGCGCTGAGTGCGCCCGAGTCGCTGGCAGCCTTGCTGGAGCAGGGCGGCGACTGGTATCGCCAGCTCGACCAACTGGACGCGCAGGCCCGCGCCGCCTGGCGCGCAGCGCGCGTCGAACTGGAAGCGCTGCTGCGCGACCTGCGTCCCTACCTGAACGGCAACAGCTATCGCGGCAAGGACAGCGACGAGACCTTCGACGCCTGGCTGCAAGCGTTGGCGGACTGGAGCGAGGGCGGCGAGCAGCCGGCCAACCTCGGCAAGTTCGGCCAGACCCGGATCAAGCTCACCGCCAAGCGCGTGGCGCCCGAGCATGCCGCGCTAAGGGCCATCGACGCCTGGGCCGCGCATCAGGAAGAGCGTCCCGATCTCGCTCCCCACCTGTTGTTGCACGCGTTGGGCGAAGTCGGGCACGAACTGGAGATCGAGAAGCAGCGGCGTGCCGAGATCGGCTTCGACGACCTGCTCAGCCGCCTCGACCGCGCCTTGCAGGGGCCTGGTGGCGAGCGCCTGGCGCAATTGATCCGCGAGCAGTTCCCGGTGGCGCTGATCGACGAGTTCCAGGATACCGACCCGGTGCAGTACCGGATCTTCGAGCGCATCTACCGGATCGCCGCCGATCCCGACGAGCCCCAGGCGCGGGAAACCGGCCTGTTCATGATCGGCGACCCCAAGCAGGCGATCTACGCCTTCCGCGGTGCCGACATCCATACCTACCTGCGCGCCCGCGAGGCCACTCGCGGGCGGCATTACACCCTTGGCAAGAACTTCCGCTCGACCGCCGCCATGGTGGCGGCCGCCAACCGCTGCTTCGCCTTCGCCGAAGAGCATCCGCGCGGCGCCTTCCGTTTCGCCCGCGAGGGGCTGGAAAACCCGGTGCCGTTCCATGCGGTGGACGCTCAGGGGCGCGCCGAACGTTTGTTGATCGACGGTGCCGAGGCGCCAGCGATGACGTTCTGGAACCTTGATGTCGAAGCCGGCGTGCTCGGCTCCGCGGCGTATCGCCAGGAAATGGCCGAGCGCAGCGCCAGCGCCATCCGCCGCTGGCTGAGCCTGGCCGACCTGGGCCGCGCCGGCTTCGCCGACGAGCAGGGCGGCTGGCGGGCGTTGCGCCCGGCGGATATTGCCATCCTCGTCCGCGGTCGCGCCGAGGCCGAGGCGATCCGCAGCGCGTTGGCGGCGCGACGACTGGCCAGCGTCTACCTGTCCGACCGCGACTCGGTGTTCGACAGCCAGGAAGCCGCCGACCTGCTGCATTGGCTGCGTGCCTGCGCCGACCCCGGCGCCGATGCGCTGCTGCGGGTCGCCCTGGCTACCCGCAGCCTGCACCTGGACTGGGCGACCCTGGAACGATTGAACCAGGACGAACTGTTCTGGGAACGGATGGTCCTGCGCTTCCGCGACTATCGCCGGTCCTGGCAGGCCCAGGGCGTATTGCCGATGCTGCGGCGCCTGCTCGCCGACTTCGAACTGCCGGCGCGCCTGCTGCGGCATGCCGATGGCGAGCGCAGCCTGACCAACCTGCTGCACCTGGCCGAGTGGCTGCAGCGCGCGGCGGTGGAACTGGACGGTGAGCACGCGCTGATCCGCCATCTGGCCGAGCAGGTGCAGAGTCCGGGGAGCGAAGAGATCCTCCGCCTGGAAAGCGACGCCGACCTGATCAAGGTGGTGACCATCCACAAGTCCAAGGGGCTGGAATACCCCTTGGTGCTGCTGCCCTTCATCTGCAGCTGGAGGGAGCTGGACGGCAACAGCGGCGCGCCGGCGAGTTTCCACGAGGATGGCGCTGCAGGGCGGGTCATCGAGCTGGCGCGGCGCAAGGAGCAGGCTGCGCGGGCCTACGAGCAGGCCAACGACGAGCGCCTCGGCGAAGACATGCGCCTGCTCTACGTGGCCCTGACCCGCGCCCGCCATTCGGTGTGGCTGGGCATCGCGCCGCTGGTGGCGAGCAACAGCAAGTCGCCGGAGTTGCACAAGGGGGCCCTGGGCTACCTGCTTGCCGGCGGCGCGACCATCGGCAGCGATGGCCTCGGACAATGCCTCGCCGCGTTGCGCGGCGAGAGCCGGGAGATTGTCGTCGAGCCGGCCCCCGAGGCGGACGCCGAACGCTATGTCGCAGGGCGCGGCCAGGGCCTTGGGCAGGCCCGCGAAACCCGCCGCAGCAGCCGCGAGAAGTGGTGGGTCGCCAGCTATTCCGGCCTGCAATTGCAGGCCTCCGCCGGGCTGGACGATGACGAGGCGTTGGAGAGCGACGAATCGCAGGAGCCGATCAGCGCCGAGGAAGCCACCTTCCACGAAGAAGGCCGTTCCGCCGAACAGCCGCCGGTCGCGCACGCCAGCGAGATGCGCGACGACCTGCATCGCTTCCCGCGCGGACCGGCTCCCGGCACCTTCCTCCACGGGCTGCTCGAATGGGCCGGCCGCGAAGGCTTCGAGGTGGCGCGCGCCGATGCCCAGCGGCGCCGCGAACTGGTCGCGCGACGCTGCGACCTGCGGGGCTGGAAGGACTGGGCCGAACCGCTCGACCTGTGGCTGGAACAGTATCTCGCCGAACCGCTGCGCTGGCCCGGTGGCGAAACCAGCCTGGCCGGGCTGGTCGCCTACCAGGTGGAAATGGAGTTCTGGTTCGCCACCCACCAGGTCCAGGCCGAGGCGATCGACGCCCTGGTCCGGCGCCATACCCTCGGCGGCGCGGCGCGTCCGGCGCTGGCGCCGACCCTGCTGAACGGCATGTTCAAGGGCTTCGTCGACCTGGTCTTCGAGCACCAGGGGCGTTTCTACGTGGCCGACTACAAGTCCAACTGGCTGGGCGCCGACGATGGCGCCTACAGCCCGGAAGCGATGACCGCCGCGGTGCTGGAGAACCGTTATGACCTGCAGTACGTGTTGTACCTGCTGGCCCTGCACCGGCAGTTGAAGGCGCGCCTGCCCGACTACGACTACGACCGCCACATGGGCGGCGCCGTGTACCTGTTCCTCCGCGGCGCCCGCGCGGCGACCCAGGGCCTGCACTTCGAGCGCCCGCCGCGGGAACTGATCGAACGCCTGGACGCGCTGTTCAGCGGCCAGCCGGGAGCCGAGCGATGAATCCGACCCTCAAGCAACTGGCCGGCGAAGTCCGCGATGGCCGCGACGACCAGGTAGCGCAACCGCTGGCGGCACGCCACGACCTGCTGCGCCAGCTCGACCTGTGGGTGGCGCGCGGCTGGCTACGGGCGCTGGACCGGGCGTTCGTCGCCTTCCTCGTCGAGTTGCAGCCGCAGGCCGATCCCCGGGTGCTGCTGGCGGCGGCGCTGACCAGCCACCAACTGGGCCACGGTCACGTCTGCCTGGACCTGGAGGCGACCCTCGGCGCGCCCGACGCGGCACTGTCGCTGCCGCCGGAAGGCGACGAAGGCCGCGATGTGCTGTTGCCGTCGCAACTGCTGCACGGCGTGCGCCTCGACGCCTGGCGCGAGGCCCTGGCGGCGTCACCGCTGGTGGAGGTGGTCGACGAGCGCCCAGGCGATCCCGAGCCGAGCGAGACGGCGACCTCGCCGCTGGTGCTTTGCGCCCAGCGTCTCTACCTGCGTCGTTATTGGCGGCACGAGTTGGAGATCGCCCTGGCCCTGCGCGAGCGCCTGGGTCGGCAGGCGCCCCTGGCCGCAGACCTGGCGCCGCGCCTGGCCGCGCTGTTCGCGCAGGCGCCTACGGAAGACGGCCAGCGCGTCACCGACTGGCAGAAGCTGGCCTGCGCCCTGGCGGCCCGCGGCTATTTCAGCCTGATCACCGGCGGTCCCGGTACCGGCAAGACCACCACCGTGGTGCGCCTGCTCGGTCTGCTCCAGGCACCGGCGGCAGCCGCCGGCCAGCCGCTGCGCATCCGCCTCGCGGCGCCCACCGGCAAGGCCGCGGCGCGTCTCTCCGAATCCATCGGCCAGCAGGTCCGGGCCCTGCCGCTGGCGGAAGACGTGTTGCAGGCGATCCCCGCCGAGGTCACTACCCTGCACCGTCTGCTTGGCAGCCGTCCGGATACCCGGCACTTCCGCCACCACCGGGACAACCCTTTGGCGCTGGACGTGCTGGTGGTGGATGAGGCCTCGATGATCGACCTGGAAATGATGGCCAGCCTGCTCGATGCGCTACCGCCGCAGGCGCGCCTGATCCTGCTCGGCGACAAGGACCAGTTGGCCTCGGTAGAGGCCGGCGCGGTGCTCGGCGATCTCTGCCGGGATGCCGAGGAGGGCTGGTACAGCGCCGAGACCCGCGCCTGGTTGCAGCGGGTCAGCGGCGAAACCTGGCAGGGCTTGCGCGAAGGTTCGGCGCAGGCGCATCCGCTGGCGCAACAGACCGTCATGCTGCGGCATTCCCGGCGCTTCGGCGCGAGCAGCGGGATCGGGCGCCTGGCGCGGTTGGTCAACCGGCAACAGGCCGGCGACGCGCGCGCGCTGCTGGACAGTCCGCCCGCCGACCTCTTCGACCTGCGCCTGCGCGGGGAGCGCGATGCAGCCTTCGCCCGGCTGTTCGTCGACGGTCATCCGCAGGCGCCGGGCACGCCGTACGGCTACCGGCACTACCTGCAACGCCTGGCCGAGGGCCGCCCGGCCGCCGGACTGGCGCTGGAGGATGGCGCCTGGGAGCGCTGGGCGCAGTCGGTACTGACGGCTTTCGACGCCTTCCGCCTGCTCTGCGCGCTGCGCCGCGGCCCATGGGGCGTGGAAGGACTGAACCAGCGGGTAGCGGCAGAACTGCTGCGCCTTGGCCTGATCGAGGCCGATCACGGCTGGTACGAGGGGCGGCCGGTACTGGTGACGCGCAACGACTACAGCCTGGGGCTGATGAACGGCGATATCGGCATCGCCCTGCGCCTGCCCGAGCGCAACGACGACGGCAGCCTGCGCTTCGCGCTGCGCGTGGCCTTCCCGCGCAACGACGGTAGCGGCGGCGTGCGCTTCGTCCTGCCGAGCCGCCTGGTCGAGGTGGACACCGTGTTCGCCATGACCGTGCACAAGTCGCAGGGTTCGGAGTTCGCCCATACCGCGCTGGTCCTGCCGGACGCGCTGAACCCGGTGCTGACCAAGGAGCTGGTGTACACCGGTATCACCCGCGCCCGCGACTGGTTCAGCCTGGTGGAAAGCCTGCCCGGGGTGTTCGAGGAAGCAGTGCGGCGCAAGGTGCGCCGGCTCAGCGGGCTGATGCTGCATCTGCGGCCGGAAAGGGAAGAGCAGCCGCCGCATGCTCCGGGTGAACAGACCGAGCTGCCGTTCTGACGTGCCGCCTGGGCGGTCGGCTCAGCCGACCACCTTCAGGCTGCTCATGCCGTTGCCCTCGCGCTGGACCCGCACCTGGACCGGGATCCGTTCGTGCATTTCCTGGACGTGGGAAATCACCGCCACCTTGCGCCCCTGGGCCTGCAGGTTGTCCAGGGCATCCATCGCCAGTTGCAGGGATTCCGGGTCGAGGCTGCCGAAGCCTTCGTCGATGAACAGCGACTCGATGCGCAGCTTGCTCGATGCCATCGAGGCCAGGCCGAGCGCCAGGGCCAGGGAAATCAGGAAGGTCTCGCCGCCGGAGAGCGAATACACCGAGCGCAGTTCGTCGCCCATCTCGGTGTCCACCACCAGCAGGCCCAGTTCGCTGCCGCCGCGCTGCAGGCGGTAGCGCCGCGCCAACTGGCGCAACTGCACGTTGCTGTGCTGCACCAGCAGGTCGAGGTTGTAGCCCTGGGCGATGCGGCGGAACTTGTCGCCGCTGGACGAACCGATCAGTTCGTTCAGGCGGCCCCATCTGCGGAACTCGGCGCGGGCTCGCTCCAGTTCGGCAAGCAGCGCCTGGCTCTGCTCGCGGCGCTGGTTGTCGGCCTGCAACTGGCTGTAGGTATCCAGGTAGGCCTGTTCGCTGGCGGCCAGGCGTTCGCGCTGTTGCCGCAGGTTGTCTTCCAGCGCCTCGCGGTCGGTTTCCGGCCGCTGCCGGCGATGCTGGAGCAGTTGCGCCTGGCGCTCTGCTTCCAGCGTCTGCTGGCGGGTGATCTCCTCTTGCAGTCGCTGCAATTGCTCCCGCCATTGCGTCGCCTGTTCCTCGGAAAGGCCGAGCAGGGCGTCGAGGCGGCTGTCGTCGAGGTTGTCCTGGCGTTCGCGCCAGGCCTGCCAGTCGGCCTGAAGGCGCTGGAACTCATCCTGTTGGCGCTGCCGTTGCTGCTGCAGGTGTTCCAGGGCTTCGGCGAGTCGCAGTTGTTCCTCGCGCAGCGAATCCAGGGGCGCCTGGAGCGTCTCGACGGCGCTCTGCGCCGCTTGCGCGGCGTGTTCCAGCGATAGTTGCCAATCCTGGGCGCAGGCGTGTTGGCCCAGGTGAGCGCCGAGGCGTCCGTTCAGCTCGGCGAGTTCCGCCTGGGCCCTTTCCTCTGCCTGGCGGGCTTCGTTGCGTTGCTCGTCGCTTTGCTTCAGTTGCCAGCTCGTTTCATCGCAGCGCTGCTTGAGCTCCTGCAGATGCTGTTCGATCTGCTGAAGCCGCGCCTGTTGCTGCCGGCGTTGCTCGATGGACTCGCCGAGGGCCTGGAAAGTCCGCAGCGGATCTGTCTGCCAGCGCTGCCAGTGCTCGTCGGAGAGCAATGGACGCAATTGCTGGCTGTCCTCCTCGACCTGCTGCTGCAAATGTTCGTAGCGCTGCCGTTGTTCCGTCAGCGCCTGCTGGCGCTGTTGCAGGATCGTCTCGGCGGCCCGCAGTTCCTGCTGCAATTGCTGGGTCTGGCGCTGGCGGGCGATCAGCCGGTCGAAGTCTCGTTGGCACTGCTGGCGCTGCCCTGCCAGGTCGTCCAGGCGTTGTGCCAGCCACTCCAACTGCGCGGACGGCTGCAGGAGTCGCAGTTCTTCCGGCAGCGTCCATTGGTCCAGTTGCCGATCGAGCGCGGCCAGTTGGCCAGTCAGTTCCTGCTGCTCCTGGCGACTCTGGTTGAGTCTTTCCCGCTGGCTGGAATAGCCCTCGCGCAGACCGACCAGGGTCTGTCGCAGCCGCTCGAGGGACTGCTCGGCGCGGACCTGCTCCTGGTCGTCGTGTTCACCGAGGGCGGCGAGCAGTTGCTCGGAATGGTGATAGGGATGCTCCTGGCTGCCGCAGACCGGGCAGGCCTCGCCGTCCACCAGGCCGGCGCGCAGTTGCTCGACGCTGGCGCTGCGGGCCAGACGTTGGCGCTGGAGCAACTCGCGGGTGACCTGCAGGGCCTGCTCCGCCGCCTTCACCTCCTCGGCGCATTGGCTGCCTTGTCGTTTCAGGTCGAGCAATGCCTGCTCCTGCTCGACCATACGCTGGTCGAGTTCGCCCAGGCGTCGAGCCAGACCGGCGCGTTGGTCGAGGACCTGTTGCCATTCCTTGTGGAGCGCTTGTTGTCGTTCCAGGCTATCGGTCTGCCGGCGCAATTCGTCCAGGCGTGCCGCCAGGTCGTCCGGCTCGCTGCCATGGAGGGCGGTCCATTGCGCCTGCAAGCGTTCGAGCGGTTCCCCGGCGTGGGCCAGGGATTTTTCCAGCTCGGGGAGCTGCGCCTGGCTTTCGAGCGCGCGCTGGCGACGTTGCACGAAGGCGGCGAGCTGGCCCTGGTGGGTCGCCCAGGCGTCGCCGAGCGCGGCGAGAGCCTGGCTGTCGCGCAATGCCGCCTGCAGTTGCGCCTGTTCCGCGACATGGCGCTGCTGCTCCATATCCAGTTGCCGAGCGGCGTCGCTTTGCTGGGCGTGGCGCTGGTTCGATTGCCGATGGAGTTCCTGTCGCTCGGCCAGCGTTCGCTCCAGGCGCCTGGCCTCGCTCTCCAGCTGGAAAGCCTCGCGCAACGGCGCCTGGGCCTGACGCAGATGGTTGTCGGCCTGGGCCTGGCGCTCGCGCGCCTCCTGCAAGCGGGCCTGCAATCCTTGCAAGCGCTCGGCGCCCGCGGCTTGCTGCTCGGTGCGCTGCCGCTGCTGCTGCTCGGAGTGCCGGAGTTCCTGCTCGAGTTGCTTCAGGCGTTCGATCAGTCCGCGAACCGGAGCCAGGCGCTCCAGCCATTGCAGGGTTTCCCGCTCCGTCGCCAGGGCGTCCCAGGCCTGCCTGGCCTCGGCCAGTTGGCCTTGTGCGTGCTCGCAGGATTGCAGCAGCCGCTGCTCCTCGGTGAACCATTGTTGCTGGCCTTCCAGACGTCGCAGTGCCTGTTGCTCCTGGAGACGCGCCTGGGCGTGGGATTCCAGCGCCGCCTCGAGCCCGGCCCGGGCCTGCTCGGCCAGGGGCAGGCTGCCTTCCAGGCGTTGCTCGAGTTGCTTGCGCTGCTCGTCGGCCTGGCTGGCGCGCTGATAGGCGGCTTTGCTCAATTGGCTGTACAGGCCGGTGTCGGTGAGTTTCTCCAGCAATGCGCCGCGGTCGTTGTCGCTGGCCTTGAGGAAGGCGCTGAATTCGCTCTGGGCCAGCAGCACGGCGCGAGTGAACTGGGCGAAATTGAGGCCGAGCTTCTGCTCCAGCTGTTCGCGGAACTCGCTTTTCTTGTTCGCTGCCAGCATTTGCTGGGTCTCCAGGTCCTGGAGGCTCTGCTGGCTCTTTTGCAAGGCGCCGTCCGCCTTGTCCCGGGAGCGCCGGGTTTCCCAGCGGGCGCGATAGCGGTGGCCGTCGATGCCGACGAAATCCACTTCGGCGTAGCCGCTGGCGCAACCGCGGCGCAGCAGGTTGCGTTCGTCGTTGCTGGACAGCTCGTTCCGGCCATCGGGAACCTTGCTGCTGGCCGAAGTGCTTTCCAGCCGCGGCGTGCTGCCGAACAGGGCCAGGCACAGGGCGTCCAGCACGGTGCTCTTGCCGGCGCCGGTCGGACCGGTGATGGCGAACAGGCCGGCGCTGGACAGCGGTTCGCGGGTGAAGTCGATTTCCTGCTCGCCAGCGAGGGAGGCGAGGTTCTTCAGGCGGATGGCGAGAATCTTCATGGAACGGCTTATTTCCCCGGGGGCTCTTCGGTGGCCAGTTCGACGCTTTGCAGCAGGCTGGCGAAGTCATCCAGCGCCTGCGCATCCGGGCCGGAGCCATAGGCGCTTTCCCAGGCGCGGCTGAACAGTTCCTGGGGGTTGAGTTGGTCGAGCCCGAGCAGCGGCGCCTGCTCTTCGTCGCGGCGCTGGTACTCGCTGGCGATGCGCACCAGACGGCAAGCCTTGCCCAGCAGGGCGCTCTCGACCTGCTGGCGCAGGTCCGGTTGCGGCTGATCCAGCATGACGCGGACCTCCAGCCAGGGCCGCTGTTCGTTCAGCAGGTCGGCCTCGGCCAGTTCGCCGATTCGATCGAGCACCTCGCCAAGAGGCGCGGGGCCGATGCGCAACAGTTCCACCGCGCGTGGCACCGGGAGACTCTGTACATCCTTCAGGCGCTCACCTTCCAGGGTGACGAGGAGGATCTGGTGGCGATAGTTCACTTCGGCGAAGGACAGCGGCAGCGGCGACCCGCTATAGCGAATGCGCTCCTGTCCGGCGACTTTCTGTGGCTTGTGCAGATGACCGAGGGCTACGTAGGCGATCTGCTCCGGAAACAGGCTGGCGGGCAGCGCTTCGACGTTGCCGATGATCAGGTTTCGCTCGGAGTCTTCGGAAACCGAGCCGCCGGCCATGTGTGCGTGGCTGACGGCGACCAGTGCCTGTCCCGGCGTGCGACGGGCGTGCGCGGCGGCAACCAGGCGTTCGTGCACCTGGCGGATACCGGCCAGGTAATCGTCGCCGAGCCCGCCTCCGGTGACTTCGGCGGGACGCAGGAAGGGCAGGGCCAGGCACCAGGCGGCGACCTGGCCATCCGCGTCGTGCAGGGGCAGCAGCAGGCGATCGCTATCGAGGCTTTCGTCTATCCAGCCGATTCGGCCGATGGCATGGGCGTTCAGTCGTTTCATCAGCGGAGCGGGCAGTTCGATGCGCGCGCCGGAGTCGTGGTTGCCTGCGATCATCACGATCTCCAGCCGCGGCAGCCGTCGATGGGCGCTGACGATGAAGTCGTAGAGGCGCTCCTGGGCTTTGAGCGGTGGATTGATCGTGTCGAAGATATCGCCCGCGATCAGCAGGACATCGGCGCGCTGCTCTTCCAGCTGGCGCAGCAGCCAGTCGAGGAAGCGCGCATGCTCATGATCGCGGTCCTGGCCGTGCAGGGTCTGGCCCAGGTGCCAGTCGGAGGTATGTATGAGGCGCATGGAACACTCGTCGAAAGCGGCGGAGCCGTGGCTCGCATTCCTTATATGAGGCAACAGAAGGAGAGGGCGGGGCAAGCCAGCCTATAAAGGAGGAATGGGGCGTCCTCTGGGCTTCCTGACCTTTGGGTTAAAAAGTTTCAAATAAGTGTTGACGCCAGTTTCTATCTCCCTATAATGCGCACCACTCCCGGCGACGACGAAGAGTAAATGCTTGAAAATCAAGGATTTACGGAT